>Ga0114976_10001702_pt1 | contig 13754 bp, 13 predicted proteins | sample S_130805_EF_Meta_FD_87319 | JGI IMG/M metagenome (GOLD analysis project Ga0114976, IMG submission 87319) | Freshwater microbial communities from Lake Simoncouche, Canada to study carbon cycling - S_130805_EF_MetaG | ecosystem: Environmental > Aquatic > Freshwater > Lake | place: Lake...
CGCGGCGCATCTGGTGACCGAGTTCGCCGGCCGGGCCCGCGCCTTCGTCCAGGTGCAGCAGGGCTGCGACCACCGCTGCACCTTCTGCGTCATCCCCTTCGGCCGCGGCCCCTCGCGCAGCGTGCCGATCGGCGCGATCGTCGAACAGGTGCGTGCCCTGGTCGAGCATGGCTACCGCGAGGTGGTGCTGACCGGCGTCGACATCACGAGCTATGGCCCGGACCTGCCCGGCGCGCCGACGCTCGGCCAGATGGTGCGGCGGCTGCTGGCGCTGGTGCCGGAACTGCCGCGGCTGCGGCTGTCATCCCTCGACCCGGTCGAGGTGGATGCCGATCTCTGGACGCTGATCGAGAACGAGCCGCGACTGCTGCCGCATCTGCACCTGTCGCTGCAGCATGGCGACGACCTGATCCTGAAGCGGATGAAGCGCCGGCACGGGCGCGCCGATGCCATGGCGTTTGCGCAGCGCGCGCGCGCGGCACGGCCCGACATCGTGTTCGGCGCCGACCTGATCGCCGGCTTCCCGACCGAGACAGAGACTCATTTCGCGGCGACGCTCGGTCTGGTCGAGGAAATGGACCTCACCTTCCTGCACGTCTTCCCTTATTCCGAGCGGCCAGGAACCCCCGCTGCGCGCATGCCCGCCGTGCCGCATCCGCTGCGGCGCGAGCGCGCGGCGCGGCTGCGCGCGGCGGGCGCGCGCGCGGCCGCGCGCTTCTACGCGACCCGGCTCGGCGCCGAGGAAGACGTGCTGTTCGAGCGGCCCGACCGCGGCCACACCGCGCATTTCGCGCCGATCCGCCTGGTCGCCGGCGAGGCGGCGCCTGGCGCGCTGCAGCGGCTGAGGGTGACCGGCGCCGCGGCGGACGGGCTGCTGGCGGAGGCCGCCTGATGGCGCTGCGCGATTGGGTGACGAAGCTGCGCGGAAAGGACTCGCCGCCGGAGCAGGCTCCGCCGCCGCCCGAACCGGTTGCCGAGGCACCGCCGCCGGAACCCGTCGTCGAAGCGCCGCCGCCCGCCCCCGTCGCCGAAACGCCCGACCCGGAACCGCGCGGCGGCTGGTTCTCGCGCCTGAAGGCCGGCCTGTCGCGCTCGACCGCCAAGCTGACCGAGAGCGTCACCACCCTCTTCCGCAAGCGCCGGCTGGATGACGAGGCGCTTGAGGAGCTCGAGGAGACGCTTATCGCGGCCGATCTCGGCGTCGGCGCCTCCCGCCGCATCGTCGACGGCTTCCGCAAGACCCGCTTCGGCAAGGAGGTCACCGACGAGGAGGTCAAGGCCGCCCTCGCCGATGCTGTCGCCGACATCCTGGCGCCGGTCGCGCAGCCCATGCCGATCGAGGTGGCGAACGCCCCGCATGTCGTGCTGGTGGTCGGCGTGAACGGCACCGGCAAGACCACCACCATCGCCAAGCTCGGCCAGCAGTACCGCGAGCAGGGGCTCGCCTGTGCCTTCGTCGCCGGCGACACCTTCCGCGCCGCTGCCGTCGAGCAGCTGCAGATCTGGGGCGAGCGCACCGGCGCCAAGGTCCATGTCCCGTCGAAGCCCGGCGCCGACGCCGCCGGCCTCGCCTTCGATGCGCTGACCGCCGCCAAGGCCGACGGCACCCAGGTGCTGCTGGTCGATACCGCCGGCCGCCTGCACAACAAGACCGCGCTGATGGACGAGCTGCGCAAGGTCGTCCGCGTCATCAAGCGCGTGGATGAATCAGCGCCGCATTCCGTGCTGCTGGTGCTGGACGCGACCACCGGCCAGAACGCCATCCAGCAGGCCAAGGTCTTCGGCGAGATGGTCAACGTCACCGGCCTTGCCGTGACCAAGCTCGACGGCTCGGCCAAGGGCGGCGTCGTCGTGGCGCTCGCGCAGGAATTCGGCCTGCCCGTGCATTTCGTCGGCGTCGGCGAGAAGGCCGGCGACCTCCGCCCCTTCGAGGCGCGCGACTTCGCCCGCAGCCTGGTGGGGCTGGACTAGCCCCGGCGCGGATGCTGCCATGACCTCCAACAGGGAGGTCACCATGGAACTGGTCAATCCAGTGAAGGAAAAGCTCGCGGCCGGCGGCATCGCGCTGGGCCTCGGCGTCCGCATGTCGCGTTCGGCCGAGATCGCGCGCATCGCCAAGGCCACCGGCCACGACTTCCTCTTCATCGACGTCCAGCACAGCCTCTTCACGCTCGAGACCATCGGCCATATCGCGCAGACGGCCTTCGCCATCGGCGTCGCGCCGCTCGCCCGCGTGCGGTCGGTGCGCGACCCGGACGTGCAGGCGCTGCTCGACAACGGCGTGACCGGCATCGTCTTCCCCGACGTGAACACGGAGGAGGAGGCGCGCGCCGCCGTCGCCGCGGTGCGCTTCGGCCCGCTCGGCCGCCGCAGCGTGACCGGCGGCTACCCGTATTTCGACTTCGCGGCCGTGCCGCCCAGCCAGGCATTGCCCGCGGTCGATGCCATGACCCTGCTCGCCTGCATGATCGAGACGCGCGAGGGCGTCGCCAATATCGAGGCCATCGCCGCGGTGCCCGGGATCGACGTGATCCATATCGGCATGAACGACCTGCTGACCAACATGGGCAAGCCCGGGCAATACGCCGATCCCGAGCTGCAGGCGGCGATCGAGCGGGTGCTCGCGGCCTGCCGCGCGAACGGCAAGCATTTCGGCTGCGGCGGCCAGCGCGACCCCAAGGCGCAGGCGGCGATCATCCGGCGCGGCGCGCGCTTCCTGACGACGCAGACCGATATCGGCCTGCTCTCGGCCGGCGCCGGCGCCTGGACCCGCGGCATCCGCGAGGCGCTGGAGGCATGATCGGCCGCCGCGCGCTGCTCGGCAGCATCCTGGCCACGCCCGCGCTCGCGCAGGCGCCCTACCCGAGCCGCGCGATCCGCGTGATCGTCCCCTTCGCGCCGGGTGGTGCCACCGATTTCGTCGCCCGCATCGTCCAGCCTGCACTCCAAGAAATCCTCGGCCAGCCGCTGGTGATCGAGAACCGCACCGGCGCCGCCGGCAATGTCGGGCTCGAGGCCGCGGCGCGGCTGCCGGCCGATGGCTACAACCTCTTCTTCGGCAATGTCGGCACGCTGGCGGTGAACCCCACCGTCTTCGCCCGCACCATCCAGGCCCAGCCGCTGCGCGACTTCGCCCCGATCAGCATGGCGGGCGACATGCCCGACGTGCTGGTGGTCAAGAACGACCTGCCGGCGCGCAGCGTCGCCGAGCTCATCGCCCTCGCCCGCGCGCAGCCGGGCAAGCTGAACTTCGGCTCGCCCGGCGCCGGCAGCCTGAACCGCCTCGAGATGGAGCTGCTGCGCGAGGCCGCCGGCGGGCTCGACATGGTCCACGTGCCCTATCCCGGCGGCGCGGGACCGGCGGTGCTGGCGATCGTCGCCGGCGATGTCGACCTGCTGATGACGACGCTGCCCTCGGCCATGGCGCAGATCCAGGCCGGGCGCATCCGCGCGCTGGCCGTCACCTCGGCCGCGCGCGCGCCGGGCCTGCCGGAGGTGCCGACGCTGCGCGAGAGCGGCTTCCCCGACTTCGTCTCCGGCTCCTGGCAGGGCGTGCTGACGCCGGCGGGGACGCCGCCGGAGATCGTCACGCGGCTGCACGGCGCCATCGTCGCGGCGATGCAGCGCCCCGAGGTGCGGCAGAAGCTGGCGGCCGGCGGCGTCTCGCCCGATGTCAGCGAGAGCCCCGCTGCCTTCGCCGCCTTCATCGGCCGCGAGGCGGAGCGCTGGGGCAGCCTCGCAACCCGCGCGCGGGTGAGCGTGGACTGACGCCACTCTTTTGAGCCTGCGATTCACGTCCTTCGGGGCGAGCCCCTCGGACGATCGCAGGCTACTCGACCGAGGCGCCGGAGGCCCTGACCACCGGCGCCCATTTCGCCACCTCGGCGCGCATGAAGGCGTCGTACTCGGCGAGTGCCAGCGGCTGCGGCTCGGCGCCGAAGTCGCGGAAGCGCGTGATGATCGCCGGCTCCTGCAGCGCCGCCATGAAGGCGCCGGCCAGGCGCTCGAGGATCGGCCGCGGCACGCCGGCGGGCGTTGCGATGCCGTACCAGGAACTGACGTCGAACTCCGGCACGCCGGATTCCTGCAGCGTCGGCAGTTCCGGCATGGTCGGCGCGCGCTGGGCGGTCGAGACCGCGAGCGCCCGCAGCATCCCCGCCAGCACCTGCTGGCGCGAGGCCGGGGCATTGTCGATCGCGAACAGCACGTCGCCATTCATCACCGCCGCCATGCTCGGCGCCGTGCCGCGATAGGGCACATGCGTCGTCTCGACCCCGGTCCGCAGCCCGAACAGCACGCCCGAGAGATGCGACGAGGTGCCGGTGCCGGCCGAGGCGAAGGTCGCCTTCTCCGGGTTCGCCTTGATGAAGGCGACCAGGTCTCCGACCGTCCGGTGCGGGCTGTCGCCCTTCACGATCAGCACGTTCGGCATGCCCGCCAGCCGTACCACGCCGGGCACGTCCTTCAGCGGGTCGAAGGACAGCCGCTTGTAGAGCGTCGGCCCGATGCCGTGCGAGGCGATGTGGTTGACCACGAAGGTATAGCCGTCGGGCGCCGCGCGCGCCGTCATCTCGACCGCCAGCATCCCGCCGGCGCCGGGGCGCGGGTCGATCACCATCGGCTGTCCCAGCGTCTCGCGCAGCCGGTTCTCGCAGATCCGGAGAAAGATGTCGGAGACCCCGCCGGCGGCGCCGCCGATCAGGTAGCGGATCGGCTTCTCGGGCCACGCAGCCTGGGCGTGCGCCAGGCTGGGCAGGACGAGGCTCGCCCCGAGCAGGGCACGGCGTGACAGCATGCGGTTCCTCCGGGCCCGGGCTTGCCGCCCGGTTGCTGGCGGAACGCTAGCACGCCGCCGCTAGGGTTTGCGCGCCTCCCGGTATTCCGGCAGCCCGCTCGCCAGCCTGGCCCAGCGCAGCCGATACGCCGCGTAGATCTCGTCATGCGGCAGCAGCGTGTCCGGATCGTCGAGCGAGGGGATGGTCAGGTCCATCTCTTCCGGCTTGGCCGTCGGCTCGTAGGTCAGGCCGGTGCCGCAATGCGGGCAGAAGCCGCGCTCGGCCTTGTCGGACGACCGGTACCGCCTGGGCTCCTCGCCAATCCAGCGCACGGACGCGCGCGGCACGCTGAAATAGGCGCCGAAGGCCGCCCCCAGCGCCCGCCGGCACTGGCCGCAATGGCAGATGGTCTCGTGATAGGGCACGCCATCGGTCTCGTAGCGCACCGCGCCGCACAGGCACCCGCCGGTCAGCATCGCCTCGCCCTCCGTTCCAGCCCGCAGCATTGACGCGGCCGGGCCGGCGCGGAAGCATCCTGGCCATCACGGCGGAAGGAAACGCGACGATGCGCCAGATGCACCTGGTCGGCTTCCTGCAGGCGCAGAACTGCACGATCTTCGCAAGCTCCTGGCGCCACCCGGACAGCCGCACCGATTTCCTCTCGGCCGACTACTTCCAGGAGATCGCGCGTATCCTGGAGGCCGGCAAGTTCGACCTCGGCTTCTTCGACGACCGGCTCTCGATGCCGGACCGCTTCGGCTCGGACCATGTCCACACCATCGAGCACGGCATCCGCTGCGTGAAGATGGACCCCGTCGTGGTGCTGACCATGATGGGCGCGGTGACGCAGAAGCTCGGCCTCGGCTCAACCGCGTCCACCACCTATTTCGAGCCATTCCACGTCGCCCGCGTCTTCCAGACCCTCGACCTGATGAGCGAGGGTCGCGCCGCCTGGAACGTCGTCACCTCGCTGAACGACGGCGAGGCGGCGAATATGGGCCATGACGAGATGATGGCGCATGACACGCGCTACGACCGCGCCGACGAGTTCATCGAGGTCGTGCTCGGCCACTGGGACGCCTGGGAGGACGACGCGCTGATCGTCGACAAGGCGAGCGGCCGCTTCGGCGATGGCCACAAGGTCCATCGCCTCGACTACCGCGGGAAATTCCTGCAGAGCCGCGGCCCCTTCACCGTGCCGCGCAGCAAGCAAGGGCGCCCGGTGGTGATCCAGGCCGGCAGCAGCGGCCGCGGCAAGGCCTTCTCGGCGCGCTGGGCGGAACTCGTCTTCGTCGCCTACCACGATATCGAGGGCGGCCGCCGTGACTACCAGTCCTTCAAGGCCGCCGTCGCCGCCGAGGGTCGCAACCCCGACCATGTGAAGGTCGCCACGCTCTGCAACCCGATCTGCGCCGCCACCAGGACCGAAGCCGAGGACAAAGCGGCACTGATCGACAAGCTGCCGCTCGAGATCGACGCGCTCTCCCTGCTGTCGGAGGCGCTGAACTTCGACTTCGCCTCCAAGGGCATGGACGAGCCCTTCACCGATGAGGAGATGGCCGGCATCCAGGGCCTGCAGGCGATCCGCGACCGCGTCGTGCAGGCGACGGGGAAGAAGAACCCGACCGTGCGCGAGTTCATCACCGGCTCCGGCCGCGGCCGGCCGCGGATGGACATGGTGGGCGGGCCGAAGGAGATCGCCGACAAGATGGAGGCCTGGTTCACCGGCGGCGCCTGCGACGGCTTCGTCATCTCGGCCGCCTGCATCCCCGGCAGCTACACCGACTTCGTGCATCACGTTGTGCCGGAGCTGCAACGGCGCGGGTTGTTCCGGAAGGACTACACGGGCAGCACCCTGCGCGACCATCTCGGCCTGCCGCGGGCCACGATCGGCGATTGGCGGCCAGCAAAGGCCGCCGCGGAATAGATTTTCCGCGCTGTCACTAAACCGCCCTTGTTCGGGGCCCCGATTGCCCCAGAGTCAGAGTCCGGGCCGAACGGCCCCGGCAGAACAGGGAGAGCAGACCATGGCATTCGATGCCACGAAGATTCTCGGCCAGTTGCTCGAGCAGGGCATGGGCGGCGGCAACAATCGGATGCAGCAGCAGGGCGGCCTCGGCCAGATCCTGAGCCAGCTCGGCGGGGCCAGCGCGACCCGCGCCAGCGCCGGCGGCGGCGGCCTCGCCGACATGCTGGGCGGCCTGCTCGCCCAGGCGCAATCGGCCGGGACCACGGCCGCGAACAAGGCCAGCACCGCGGCCAGCCAGCCTGGCGGCATCAATGACATCCTGGCGAATGTCGCCGAGATGGCAAAGCGTGGCGCCGACACCGCGCAGACCGGCGTGAAGGCGAACGACCCGGCGGTGATCGGCGGCCTCGGCGCGCTCGCCGGCCTGCTGGTTGGCGGCGGTCGCGGCGCGATCGGCGGCGGCCTGATGGCGGCCCTCGGCAGCCTGGCCTACTCCGCGCTGGCGAAGGCCCAGGCCGGCGAGGCGGCGCCTGCCGCCGCCGTCCCGGCCAGCCTGCCGGGCTACCACGACGAGGGTGCGGTGCAGCGCAAGGCGCAGCTCATGCTGCGCGCCATGATCAACGCCGCGAAGGCCGATGGCCAGATCGACGGCCAGGAGATCCAGCGCATCACCGGCAAGCTGATGGAAAGCGGCGACGGCAACGAGGCCGCGCGTGCCTTCGTGCTGCAGCAGATGCAGGGCCCGGCCGACATCGCCGGCCTGGTGAAGGACGTCGCCAGCCCGCAGGACGCGGCCGAGGTCTATGCCGCCTCGGTGCTGGCGATCACCGTCGATACCCAGGCGGAGAAGGACTACCTGGCACGCCTCGCCGGTGCGCTGCGGCTCTCGCCGGATGCGGTGGCGCATATCCACGCGACGCTCGGCGCGCGGGCCTGAGTTCGGACCATGATCCGCGCCGATAGAGGCGCGGATCATGGTCCAGCCCTTTCTGTTGTCGCTTGATTCGCGCCTCCGGCCGTTCAAGCCTGCGGCGATCACGCTCTCGGCCGGGGAAGGCGCCGCGGCGCCTTCCCTCAGGCTTGCTGCGGGGACAGCTCGCCGAGGCCCTGGAGCGACAGCAGCTGGGCAACCATCGCCTCCAGCCAGCCCTTGTCCCGCAGCTCGGCCAGCTTCTCCGGCGGCAGCGCCATCAGCGTCGGCCGGTCGATGGCATGGAAGCCGTCGATCCGGAACGGCGCGCCGGCGCGCTCGAACTGCACCACCGCCGGCTTCAGCAGGCCGAGCTCGTTGAGCCCCTGCACCATGATCTCGGTCCGCCGCGCCGCATCCTCGACCGCGCGGGCAAAATTGAGCGCCCGCTCCACGACAGGGGTCGCCTTGCCGTCGGCAGTGAACAGCGGTTCGCCCTCGGTCTCGCTCAGATGCGGCGCCGAGGGGTCGATGCACAGCACCAGCTCCTCGGAACCCGGCGCCATACGGACCAGGAAGAACGGATACCGCCGCAGATAGGCGGGGATGTAGGCGCCCGCGCGCCAGGCGCCGTCGGCGCCGACGAAGCGGTTGCCGGTCGCCGCCAGGCTGGTCACCGCTACCGGCATGTTCGGCGCCTGGGCGGCGAAGACCACCGGCAGGCTGCGCGAGGCCGCGCCGAACTCCTCGGCGGCCAGGGGAATCGCGGTCGCCTCGGCGGCGAACCCGTAGCCGGCCTCGCGCAGGCGCAGCTTGCCGTGCTGCTCAGGCGTCACCGGCTGCAGCCCCTTGTAGAGCGGCGGCAGGACGACCGGCGAGGCCGGGGCGACCCCGTTTGTGACGGACATGATGCACTCCGGATCGGGTGTTCGGCACGGTAAAGCAGGTTCCACCGCCAGGCGGAAGCCGCTCAGGGCGCCGCGGGCTGCATCACCAGCCGCACGATCTGCACGATCGCGCTGACCACCATCAGCACCATGACGATGCGCCAGAGCGTCTGCTGCGATGGCATCCGCTCAGGCGCGCCGGCTGCGCGGCTGCCGGGCCAGGATGCCGCGCAGCAGGGATTTCAGCGCCACGGCCTCGGCCTCCGGATGGCGCTGCAGCACTTCCCGCTCGTGCTGCAGGGCGGCCTGCACCAGCTCGTCCGCGATCGCCTCGCCGCGCGGGGTCAACAGCACGCGCACGACCCGTCGATCGCGCCCATCCTGGCTGCGCAGGACCAGACCATCTCGCACCATGCGGTCGAGCAGCTTCGTCATCGTCGGCTGCTGCAGCAGGCAGACTTCTGCAAGCCCGGTCACCGTCTCGCCACCCGGGCTGCCGACCAGGCTCGCCAGCACGCGCCAGACCGGCACGGAGACGCCGCGACGCCGCAGCTGCTGGTGGAATTCCGACGAAATCAGGTGCGAGGCGCGCGCCATCAGGTAAAGGAAATAATCGTCGATGAATCGCGCGCTGGCGACGGATGGATTTGGCTGCGACATTCGACGTCCGACGGAGGGCCGAGATTTTCGACATCCTAGCCCATTCCGGTGGTGGAGGCTGCCAAAATAGTTCGCCTCGGCGATGAATGCGCCTGCAATCGGTAGCCGGAATCGGCAAATGGCATGAAAGGGCATGGAGTGCTGCAGGAACGCGTGGAGCAGCCCTGGCTCGAGGCTTTCGAGGCTGTCCTCGACCTCTGCCGCATGGTGCCCGGGGAGCCGGTCTGCCTGCTCGCGGAGAGCCAGTCGCGGCCGATCCTGCTCGAGCTCGCCGAACTCGCTGCCCTCCGCCTGGGCGGGCGTCCGTTCCGCTGCATCCTGCCGAGCCCGGCCGTGACGGCGCCGGTCCCGATACGCTCCACCGGGGCGTCGCAGGCGCTGCGGGGCCATCCCGGCGCCCTGGCGGCGTTGGCCGCCTCGCCGCTGGTGCTGGACCTGACGGTCGAGGGGCTGCTGCACGCACCGGAGCTCAAGGCCATCCTGCAGGCGGGAAGCCGGGTGCTGATGGTCTCGAACGAGCATCCCGAGACGCTCGCCCGGCTGGTCCCCCGCCCTGAGGACGCGCCGCCCGTGAAGGAAGCGGTGAAGCGCGCGCGGGCTGCCAAACGCATGACCGTGACCTCGGCCGCCGGCACCGACCTGACGGTGCGGATGGCGGGTGCCGTCACCGCCGGCGTCTGGGGCTGGACCGACCGGCCCGGCACCATCGCGCATTGGCCGGGCGGCGTGGTGGTGAGCTTCCCCGCCGCCGGCAGCGTGAACGGCCGCCTCGTGCTCGATGCCGGCGACGTCAACCTGACCTTCAAGCGCTACCTCGAGCGGCCGGTCACGCTGACGCTCGCCGACGACCACATCGAGCGGATCGAGGGCGAGGGCACCGATGCCGAGCTGATGCGGCGTTATCTCGCGGCCTGGGGTGATCGCGCCGCCTATGCGGTGTCCCATGTCGGCTGGGGCATGAACCCGCGCGCGCGCTACGAGGCGCTGGCGATGCTCGACCGGCGCGACACCAACGGCACCGAGCTGCGGGCGTTTGCCGGGAACTTCCTGTTCTCGACCGGCGCCAATGAATTCGCCGGCCGCTTCACCGAGGGGCATTTCGACATCCCCGTGCGCAACTGCACCATCGCGCTCGACGGCGAGCCCGTGGTGATCGAGGGAAGACTGGTCTGATGAGCGTTTGCGTATTGCTGCACGGCATCGGCGGCGCCGCCTGGCAGCCCAACCTGGCCGCGCTCGGCCGCGTGCTGGACTGGCCACTGCCGGGCTATGGCGGCACGCCGATGCTGGCGGAGACCAGCTTCGCGGCCTGGGCCGCGGCGCTGCGTGCGCGGCTGGATGCGGCGGGGCTCGACCGCGTCGACCTGCTGGGCCATTCGATCGGCGGCATGCTGGCGCAGGAATTCGCGCTGACCTACCCCGAGCGCGTGCATCGCCTGGTGCTCTACGCCACGACGCCGGCCTTCGGCGGCCGCGACCCGGCCTTCGCGGAGGGCTTTCTGCGCGAGCGCCTGGCGCCGCTCGATGCCGGGCAATCCATGGCGCAGCTGGCCGCCGAGAGCATGGCCGAGCTGCTCGGGCCCGAGGCGCATCCCGACGCCGCGCCACTCGCCACCGCCGCCATGGCAGCGGTGCCGGAGGCCGCCTATCGTGCAACGGTGCGCTGCCTGACCAGTTTCAACCGCCGCGACGACCTCGCGCGCATCGCGGCGCCGACGCTGCTGGTCTGCGGCGAGCGCGACCCGCTGGCGCCGCCGCGCACCATGGAACGGATGCGCGATGCCATGCCGGATGCGCGGCTGGTGGTGCTGCCGGGCGCCGGGCACCTCGCGCATCTCGAATATCCCGCGGCCTTCAACGCCGCGGTCGCCGCGTTCCTGCACGAGCCGGGGCAGACATGACCGACGGCGCCTGGACCCTGCACTGGCTGGAGGCCGAAGGCAGCCTCGCCCCCTGGCGAAGCCAAATCGAGGGGGAGATCGCTGCGGCGTCCGAGGCGGTCGGGCGCGCCGTGCCGCGGCCGGCGATCGACATCGTGCTGCAGGCGGTGCCGCGCGGCGGCATCCCCGGCCTCGGCATCGGCGGCCATGCCTTCCGGCGCGGCCGGATCGACCTCACCTTCGACCCCGGTTCGGCCGACCTGCCCCGCAGCCTCTCCGGCGACCTGCTGCGCCGCATGGTGGTGCACGAGGCGCATCACTGCCTGCGCCATGCCGGCCCGGGCTATGGCCGCAGCCTCGGCGCGGCGCTGGTGAGCGAGGGCCTGGCCGACCACTTCGCCGAGGAACTCTTCGGCCCGCCGCCGCTGCCCTGGACCGCCCCGCTCTCCCCCGAGGAGCGCGCCGCCGTGGTGGCCCGCGCCGAGCCGCTGCTCTGGGCCCCGCGCTACGATCACGCCGCCTGGTTCTTCGCCGACGGTCGCGGCGCCTTGCCGCGCTGGGCGGGCTATCGGCTGGGCTACATGCTGGTCGCCGCGCATCGCGCGGCCAATCCGATGGCGCTGCCGTCCGGGCTTGCCGGTGCGCCGGCACGGGACCTGCTGGACGATGCCTGGCCCCGGCTGCGACCTTGATGGACAGCACGATGCCCGACCTCGATGCCCCGATCTTCGACCCTGCGGCCTTCCGGCTGACGCCCTTCGAGGCGGCGCTGACCGCCGAGGCGCGCGCGTTCGGCGCCGCGGTGCTGGCCCCGCGCGCCGCGCGCTGGGACCGCGAGGCGAGCTTCCCGACCGACAACTACCGCGACATGGCCGGCAACGGGCTGCTCGGCATCTGCATCCCCTCGGACGAAGGCGGCCGCGGCGCCGGCTACCGCGCCTATTGCCTGACCGCCGCCGAGCTCGGGCGCTATTGCGGCGCGACCGCGCTCACCTGGAACATGCATGTCTGCAGCACGCTCTGGTCCGGCGCGCTGACCGAGGATCTCGACATGGATGCCGCGACGCGCGCCGAGCACCGGCGCCGGCGGCGGCTGCACTACGACCGCATCCTCGGCCGCGGCGCGGTCTATGCGCAGCCCTTCAGCGAAGGGGGTCCTGCGGCCGCCGGCGGCGTCGCCTTCGGCACCACGGCCGAGCGCGTGGCGGGCGGCTTCCGCGTCACGGGGAAGAAGATCTTCGCGAGTCTTTCCGGCCATGCCGACTACTACGGCGTGCTCTGCACGGAGAGGCGCGCCGGCGACGACAAGCTCTCGCGCCGCGACACGCTGTATCTCGCCATCCCGCGCGACGCGCCAGGCGTGCGGGTCGAGGGCGAGTGGGACCCCTTGGGCATGCGCGGCACCGTCTCGCGCAACCTGGTCTTCGAGGATGTCTTCGTCGAGGACGACGCCGCGCTGATGCCGGCCGGCCTCTATTTCCAGGCGGCGACGCGCTGGCCGCACATGTTCATGACACTGAGCCCGACCTACATGGGGATCGCGCAGGCGGCCTACGACTTCACCGTCAGCTACCTGCGCGGCGAGGTGCAGGGGATGCCGCCGGTGAAGCGCCGGATGTATCCCACGAAGCAGATCGCAGTGGCCGAGATGCGCGTCATGCTGGAGCAGACCAAGGCGCTCTGGTTCCAGGCGATCACCGAGGCGGGGCCCGACCCGAGCAAGGACCAGGTCATGCGCGCCTGGGCGGCGCAGCACACGGTGATGGAGAATGCCGCGGCCCTCGCCGCCAAGGCGGTGCGCACCTGCGGCGGGCTGGCGATGCTGAAGACGCTGCCGCTCGAGCGCCTCTATCGCGATGCCCGCTGCGGCTCGCTGATGCTGCCCTGGACCGCCGAGCTCTGCATCGACCGCCTCGGCCGCGCCGCGCTCTACGATGCCGGCGAGACCGATGATTGAGTGGATCGCCGCGCAGCCGCCGGGGCGCATCGCGCTGCGGCACGAGGGCGCGGCGATCTCCTACGGCGTGCTCGCCGCGCGCATCGAGGCGGCGGCGGCGATGCTGTCGGCGGAGGGTGTCGGCCGCGGCGACCGCGTGGCCTTCCTCGGCGAGAACCACCCGTCGCAGATCGTGCTGGTGCTGGCCTGCGCCCGGCTGGGCGCCATGCAGGTGCCGCTGAACTGGCGACTGGTCGCGGCCGAGCATCGCTGGATCCTGGAAGATTGCGGCGCCCGGCTGCTATTCGCCACGCGCGCCATGCGCGTCGCCGCCGAAGCCGCGGCGCCACCCGGCTGCGCCGTCCGCGATGCCGAGGCCGATTGGCCGGCGGGCACCGCGCCCGCACGCGGCTCACACGCAGACCCCGTGCTGCTGGTCTACACCAGCGGCACCACCGGTCGGCCCAAGGGTGCGGTGCTGACCCAGGCCGCGCTCGCCGCCAATGCCGCCAACAGCCGCGCCGTCTTCGACCTGACCGGCGCCGACCGCGTGCTCACCTGCCTGCCGCTCTTCCATGTCGGCGGGCTGAACATCCAGACCCTGCCCGCGCTCGCGGCCGGCGCCGAGGTCACGCTGCTGCCGCGCTTCGAGCCCGACGCCTGGTTCGCCGCCCTCGCCAAGCAGCGCCCGACTCTCTCGCTGCTGGTGCCCGCCGTGATGCAGGCGCTGATCGCGC
>Ga0114976_10001703_pt1 | contig 13752 bp, 22 predicted proteins | sample S_130805_EF_Meta_FD_87319 | JGI IMG/M metagenome (GOLD analysis project Ga0114976, IMG submission 87319) | Freshwater microbial communities from Lake Simoncouche, Canada to study carbon cycling - S_130805_EF_MetaG | ecosystem: Environmental > Aquatic > Freshwater > Lake | place: Lake...
AAGTTACCAAGGTGAAAATCCTCAATTCTATCTATACGGTAGAATGAAACTACACTCCCTCATCGGCGCCGGTGAGGGTTTTATTTTTTTATGGTGTTTATATTTCAAGACTAATCAGTTATTTTGATATTTATATAATAAAAAAATTAAATGAATAGAAAATTTTTACCTTGGTTATTGTTATTCTGCGCGTTAGGTCTTTCGGGGACTGCAGCTTACTATAGTGTTTTTGGATTATCGATCATATTTTCAGGAGTTGCGATTCCTGTAATCATCATGGGTAGTTTTTTGGAAATATCTAAATTATCAATTGCCACTTATCTTCATAATAGTTGGAAAACAATTTATGGGTCTTTAAAGATCTATCTAACTTTTGCAATTGTAATATTATCGATTCTAACCTCTGTCGGTATATACGGACTTTTATCTACAGGATTTCAAAAAAGTATTGCGGGACTCGAAATTCAAAACAAAAAAATTGAAAACATCGAAGTAAAGAAGAAAAGATTCGAACAAATCAAAAAAGAAACTCAGAAAGAAAAATCCATTTTAGATAAAGACATAACAAGTCTTAGAATGGCACTTTCAACAAATACCACAACACAATCCGTTGATAGACAAACAGGTATTGTCATTACTAAAGCGAATAATCAAAATAGAAGGTCATTTGAAAATCAATTAAAAATTGCTCAACAAAACAGAGATACTTTGTCAAAAAAAATAGACAACATAAATGATAGTATAACAAATTTGGACACAAAAATATTGGATATAGCATCAAAAGAAATTGAGTCTGGTGAGTTAGGGTCTATTAAATATTTAAGTGAGATCACAGGATGGAGTGTTAAAAAAACTGCCAACTTTTTTATTTTAACTTTAATATTCGTGTTTGACCCATTGGCAATTGCTCTTGTTGTATCCACAAATCAGGCGTTTATTGCTTATAGAAAAAAAGAGGAAGATGAAATCAAACCTGTTATTGAAGAAATTTTTGAAGAGGATGAAATAGAAATTCCTGAAAGTTATTTCGCTAATTCTACCCCCCAAGTCACCCCCCAAGTCACCCCCCAAGTCACCCCTCAAGTCGAACCTGAAATTATTGAAAAAATTGTTGAGGTAGAGAAAATTGTTGAGGTTCCTGTAGAAGTAATAAAAGAGGTTGAAAGAATTGTTGAGGTTCCTGTAGATCGAATGATTGAGATTATTCGTGAGGTACCAATTATTGAGGAAATTGAAAGAATTGTTGAAGTTCCTGTTGATAGAATTGTAGAAATTGAAAAGATTGTTGAGGTCCCAGTGGATCGAATTGTGGAAGTAACAAAAGAAGTCGAGATAATAAAGGAAGTCGAAAAGATTGTCGAAGTTCCTGTCGAAATAATCAAAGAAGTAGAAAAAATTATTGAAATGCCTGTAGAAGTAATAAAAGAAGTTGAGGTGATCAAAGAAATTGAAAAAATCGTTGAAGTTCCCGTCAAGTATTATGTTAAAGAAGATGGTGAAATTTATGATGAAAATGGATATTTTATTGAAAAGTCAGGATCAACAAAAGAAAATGAAACTCAAACAAGAAGAGTATTGTCATACAAAAAATAAAAATTGTGGAAGTAATTGAAAAACTAATTGAACGACATTTAGATAAAACTAAAAAAAAGATACAAATAGTTTTAACTCATACATCACGAGACGCTAAAGAATATATGGTTTCACTTAATACAAGATTAAATGGTACCTACGGCAAAATACCGCATTATCTAATAACAAGAGATGGTAAAGTTGTTAAGTTACTTGAGGATGTTGAATGCCCAAATTATTTTTCTAACAAATTGATGAACACCAAATCAATTATTGTGTGTTTAGAAAATTTTGGATGGTTGAATAAACAACCATTAAAAAATTATTACATTAATTGGATTGGCAATATTTATAAAGAAAAAGTTGTAGAAAGAAAGTGGAGGGATTATTATGATTGGCACCCCTATACCGAAATTCAAATGGATAAAGCCGTTGAGTTATGTAAGGAATTGTCAAAAAAACATGATATTAATCTTTCTTCTGTTGGACATAATACAAAAGTTAAAGGTGTGGAATCATTTTTGGGCATCTTAACTCATTCAAATTTTAATGAGTTAAGTACAGATTTAAGTCCGGCTTTTGATTTTGAAAAATTTGTAAAAAAATTAAAAGATGAATAATTACGAAGAAATAAAATCTTTGATTGACGCCTCAAGAAAGGCATTGTCTAAGAAATCTTTAAACGAAATTAGAGATATTAAAATATCTCATGGTTTATTAAAAGAACAACCAACCGAAGACGTTGAAAAAGTTGATGTTGATATGGATGTTGATATTAAAAAACCAAAAATGTTCGGACAAGAAGAAATGAGCGATCAAGAAAAAAGAACATTTAAGATTAAAGGAAACACGATCTCCATTTATGGAAATGTAAAAAGTGAATTACAATTAACCTTGGACGAAAAAGTTGCGTTTCAAGAAAGTGTGGATGAATTCAGAACTGGAGTTGCTGAGTTGGTAGATTTTAACATTATGAATGTTTATCAAGATAATGTAGAATGGTCAGGTTTAATTACAGATCGAGATATTGAATTTTTCTTTTCTGTGTCAGAAACCGATGGGGTTTATATTAAAGGTGAAATGATCAAAGTTGATACCGATTTTATGGAACTTACCGAAAGTTTAAAAAAATTCTACGAAAAGTTTAAAGCTAAGTGGAGTAAAATTATTGCATCAAGAAAGGAAACTAAAAAATGAAAGAATTTTTAACATATAATTGGAAAACAATCACTCTTACAATATTGGGAGCGATTTTTATCTATTTATTAGTTCGAGTTTTTACACCAACACCAGATCATAGTGAATTGAATAAATATAAGTTGGATCAAATTGATCAAAAGGTGAAAGACATTGAAAAACTTCAAAAGGATATTAGAGATTCTATAAAATTATATAGATTACAAATTAAAGATATTGATACAAAAATTTCAAAAATTAAATTACAACGAAACGAAATTAATAATTACTATACTATCAAAGAAGATGAAATTAAAAGTGCAGACAAGAAAAAAATCGATAGTTTGTTTAAAAAAAGATACAACTTTTAATATGAGAAAAAATATATTACTTATCATTTTCACTTTTTTGTGTTTAGGGTTTTTTTCACAAAAGAATAACTCTGACACCTCTCAAATGTGTATTCCTTATCCTGTTGCAAAACAAATACTATTGGATTTAAATAACTATGATAAGTTACAAGAGGTTGTAAAAACTTATAAAGAGGAGATTTATGAACTCAACAAAAAAACACAAGTTTTACAAAAGGAAAATGATTCGTGGGAAAAAGAAGATAAACTTAATAGAGAAATCATTGGTGAAAAAAACAAGGCAATTGAAATAATCAAAGAAGAGAATAAAGGTCTTAGAGAGGAAAATAAAAGAATCAAAACTAAAAATACTTTATATAATATAATCTCTGCGGTAATCATAGCACCATTAACCTACTTAGTACTTTTGAAGTAATGGCATTAACACAATCAGATAAAAGAGAAATCGAAGTAATGATCAGAAAAGAAATTAAAGATTTCATGGGATCAAACACCGCAAAACAATTTGAAGACAAATTGATAGAAAAAATATCCAAAGACATCCAAAGAGGAAAGTTAGAAAAAGATGTTAAGGATCTAATAATAAAATCTTTCAGAGAATTCTATACCGTAATGTACCAACAAAGAAGTTTCTGGGAATCAAAATTTAGAGGAATATAATGGAAGATGTTGTTAAAAAAATAATTGAACGATTACCAAGAGAAACTGCAGGTAATTTTGAAGCCGGTAGAGATGCTTTAAAGTATTTTAAAGAAATAAAGGAAACAAAAAAATCTACTTCTGATTTTTTAAAAAATATTGATAGTATTTCTGAAATAAAAAAACTTATAGGTAACAAAAAACTTAGTAATAATCAAATAAGGGCCAAAATAAAAGAGTTTTTGAATGATCCTGATGAATTAAGAGATTTTTTAACTTCTTTACTTGATACAATCAATAAAAAAGAAACAAAAGAAGCAACAACTGCAGGAGGATCTTCAGGTTCATTTATCGATAAAATGGGGGGTTCTGATGAAATATCAAATGTTAATACTAAAAACGTACCAACGGTAAGAGAAGAAGAGTCTGAAGATGATATCAAAAAGATTGAGACAAAAGAGGCTACAACGTCAGCATCTTCAGGTCAATATTCACAACCGGCGATATGGGCCAAATCCTTGAAGAAAAAAGATTTTAGAGGTTATGCTAAACCTTTATATAAGGGAGGTAAGTTTGTACAAGTTAAGAAAAAATGTAAAAAGTTTCCTTATTGTAATCAAGGAGATATAAAGGCTCTTAAAATTTTCGAAAATGAGTCAGTACAAAACGCAATTGATAATGTCTCAAGTAGATATGACATTGATAAAGAATATATTTCAGATATTGTTTTCGAACAAATTAGAAAAACACAAAGATAAAGATATTTATAAATAAAAAACGTAATGGAAAAAAAATCATACATTGTTAATAGATTCAAAAATATTTTAAACGAAACTCTTAATAAAAGAGCTGAAGAAGTTTTAGAAAAACTAAATTTAAATAAAGAAACACCATTCAGAAAACCTGGAATGTCCGCAGATTATGTTGAAGAGGGCGAAGTTTGTGAGGAGTGTGGTGGTTACAAAGGTGGTGAAATGGCTGAAGGAGAAAAGTGTGAATGTGGATCTATGAATGAAGAAAAACATAACAAATTCAAAGACGGAAGAAAAAAAATTGATGTTGCAAAACCTTATGGAAAAATAACTAAAGATGATTTTGAAAAATTACGTAAAGGTGTTAAAAAACACATGGAAGAAGAAGAATGTATGGAGTGTGGATCAATGGAAGAAGAGACATCTGAAGGTAATGAATTCACTGGTGCTTTAGCTAAAGCTAAAGAAAGAGGTGATGATGACTTTATGGTGGACGGAAAAAGATATAAAGTTAGGGAAGGTTCTGAGAAATTTATACAGAAAGCCACTAAAGGTATGGAGAAAAAAGGAACTGAAGGTAAATTTGGTTCTTGGTGTAAAAGACATGGATTGGCATCTGAAGATGGTGAGGTAACAAAAAAATGTATTGATAAAGCAATGAAATCTGACGATTCTGCGGTTGTTAAAATGGCGAATTTTGCTAAAAACATTGGCGGATTCCACGGTGCAAAACATAAGAAAAAAGTTGATGAAAATTACTACAGAGTAAATGTGGATGGTGAGTTTGCAATATTTACCGAAGAAGAAATGATTTCATTAATTGAAAATATAGTTAAAGAAGAAAAAGTTAAAAGTAATATCAAAAACTCAACAATCCCAAAAGGTATGTCTGAGTACGAAAGAGTTCATAAGGCAGACAAAAAAGAAGAAGACCAATACTTTAAAGATTTAGCGAAAAAAATGAAAGATTATACCAAAAACATGGAAGACGAAGGTTCTAAATATGAAATGAAAGAAACTAAAAAGTTTCCAACTGAAAATGGTGGTATAAAAAAAGGTATTAGAAAAAAATATACACCATCAGATGCTGTTGACGAATATATTGATGCATTTTCTTATCCTGGTCAAACTAATTTAAGATTCGACGAGATTAAACCAACTAAAAAGAATATTGAAAAATATTTAAAGGGTGATAGTACAACTGGAAATGCACAAGTCGATAAAGATGGAAATGCTTTAGGTAATGTTGTACCTTCTGAAGTTGGTGAGAAATTCTACAAAAACTTTGAAGAAAATCTTTATGGTCAAGAACAGGCTGATGCTTCTTACAAGAGATATTCACAACCTGTTGATTTAGAGGGTGAAAATACTTTAAAAGGTTCTTTAAAAGATAAAAGAGGTAAAGGTAAAAAAACAGCACAATCTGTTCTTAATAAGTTAGAAGAAAACGTGAATGAAAAAGAAAATAAAAAGTTAAATGAAGAGTTCGACAGAATACAATCCTTAATGGGTTACAACAGGAAAACTCAATAATTTACAAAAATTATTTTCTAACTACCTTTTTTTCATAGCCCACACCTATGGAAGAATTCTATAATTATATAACCAAACACTTAGAACCAGAACAAGTTGAATTATGGTTCAGAGCCAATAATATAATCCCTGAAAGAATGGATTTATATTATGATTTTTGTCAATCACTTTATTTGTTGATAATAGATACGTATTTGGGTGAAGAACTCGATGAAAAAGAAACAAAAGTCGAGATGAATTCTGAAGACAACAAAAAACACTTTAAATGGTGTTGGGACAAAAACATAGAAAATTTCAAAAAAGAAAATATCTCATTCGAAGAAAATGGAGAACACTTTGATTATTTTCATTCCTTCTTCAAAGAGATTTTTTATGATCAAAAAGAACATAGAATAAAAAATTCCATAGATATTTTTTTTAACGACTTGTTTAGTAGAGATAAACCATATACACAAGTTGATTTGGATTTGGTTTATAACATATACAAATCTTTAGATAAAAACATTTTCATATAATCTTTACAAATACAATGTAACTGCATAGTATTATAAAAATAAATAAAATTTTTAAAACTCAGAAATGGAAACTTTAGAACAAATTAAAGAACTTACCGAACAACTAAGCGTTGATGTAAGTAAGTTTTATGCTGGAAACAAAAGTGCTGGCACAAGAGCAAGAAAGACATCCCAAGATTTAAAAAACCTTTTACAGGTTTTACGTGGAGAAATTTTAGAAGAAAGAAAAAAATAAGAAATGTATAAAGAATTAAATACAATTTTTTTATTTGTATTCGTTTTTTCTTGTGTTTACGTGTTAAACTTATGTGTTAGAGTTGTGGTGTCCGCATTAAGGACACCACCTCAACAAATAGAGTATAACAGAGTGGAAAAAATATTAAATTATTTTTCATTTACATACATACTAACATATTTAATTGAAATCATATAAAATGGGAATATACAAAGACATAGAAGGGATATTTGAATATCTACTATCAATCAGAAAATTAAAAACTTATTTATCAATTGATATTGAGTTACCAAATACTTGGAAAATTCCAAGAAAGTTTGTTTCTGAAGATAAAGTGGTTGAAATAAACACTAAAACAGAAAACAAAAGATCATTTTCTTTTGTTTCTAACTTTGATGAAGAAGATGTTAATACGACAATAAATAATATCAAAAATATAATTTCCTATAACAAAGAAATTGAATTAAAAGACGAGTTATTGAAACAAAAAATTAACGAATTAAAACGAATGTTCGAAACCAAGGATTTAGAACATCTTAAATATTTAAAATTTAATATTCTAGAAGAAAGATTAAGTTATGGAGAAGAAGTTATCGACACAGATGGAGAAGGAACTGGAGTGGTTGAGCAACGAGATTGAAAAAGATAAAGTTGCGTTAGAAAAAGAAAAAAAAGAATTTATTGAATCTCTAAAGGGTATAAAAAAAGAAGATATTGTTACAAAAGAACAAAAAATAAGTGCATGGAAGAGAATTCGAAAGGTGCTAATGGGGTATTAGAAAAACTAGCAATGATCACCGACGCAACCCAACAGATTTTTCCAAATGGAAAATCTTTAATCATATTTGAATTAGAAACAAATGATTTTAAAAAAGTCCAAGATCATTTTAGAAAAATCGATACCAACCATAAAAAATTTGTCGTTGATATTTCAGGAGTTGAAGTTGTCTTCATTTTAGAAGATTCGATGCAAGACGAAGAAAAAGTTGAAGAAAAAAAATCTTTTTGGAAAACCATTAAAACTAAATTATTTGGGAAAGGTGGTAAATCTTCTATAAAGAATTGATTTAGAAATACCCTTCTTTTCTAAAATATCATATAAATATTTACGTTGTTCTTTAGATGTGTCAAAAACAATCAACACATCAGATCTATTTTTATCGATCATAAAATCATTCAACGAGATCAAGAATCGTTCAGATTCGAACATACTTTTAAATGAAAATAAATTAAAAACTTCGTTTTCTTGAACAACAATTTTGTTGTTTATTTTAGATATCATTTTCAAACCTGAGGATCTTAGATATTTTTTTAAAAAATCATCGAATGTTATTTTAGTATTTTTATTAACATCGAAAATTAATTCCTCAACTTTATAATCTTTCATCTCCATTATCTTATATTCATTGGTGTTTAACTCCGCTTTTATTTGCCTACCCAAAGAATCTTTAATATAATAAGAATTGAAATCATTGGACTCCTTTTCTAACAAACCCAATTCAAAGTAACACTCTTTACCATTCTCAATTTCTTTGTTGAAAATTATATTATTATTTTTTATTTTATTGTTATAGAATTCTATTGCTTTTTCATAAGTCTTAAACTTATTGATTATTTTCTTTTTTTCCTTATTCTTGAATAGTACAATAAAAAACTTCATAAAAAAAATATAAAAAAAAATATTCGTAAATGAACACTGAAAATTTATATGAGACATTGGGTGTGAATGAAAATTCAACTCAAGACGAAATAAAAAAGTCTTACAGAAAACTTGTTAAAGAAAAACATCCTGATGTCGGTGGCAGTGAAGATGAATTTAAGAAAATATCAGTGGCATATGACACTTTAGGTGATGAAAATAAAAGAAAGGAGTACGATGCTCAAAAAAATAACCCATTTTCTAATATGGGAGGTATGGGTGACTTTTTTTCACAAATGTACAATAGTAATAGAAAACCACAACAAAGAGTACCAACCACAACTATATCAATTAATGTTGGGGTTTTGGAATCTTACAGATCTGATAAAAAAAATATCTTATATCAAAGAAAGAAAAAATGCGAACCCTGTAACGGTAGTGGGGGAGATAAAAAAACATGTCCTATATGTAATGGGCAAGGAAGTTTCACAAAACAAGTTGGAAGTGGATTTTTTGTTCAAATAGTTCAAATGGAATGCCAACAATGTCGAGGTACTGGTCAAATAATTATAGATCCATGTTTTGTGTGTAATGGTGTGGGAACACAACCAGAAATGAAAAATGTTGAAGTTAAATTGCCACACGGAATTGATAATGGTCATCATGTTAGATTGCAAGGTATGGGAGACTTTCACACCACCACTTATGGTGATTTGATAGTTAGAATTAATTTGGTTTCTCAAGAAAATTTTGAAAGAGTTGGATCGCATTTAGTTTATAACGCATTTGTCGATCTTGAAGAATTAAAAAATGGTGTTATTTCAGTACCGCATCCAGATGGTAAATTAAATTTAAAGTTACCAAAGAAAGTTGATACCTCAATTCCATTGAGAGTTAAATCAAAAGGGTTTAGAATTGATAGTATTGGAGATCTGATTGTTAATCAGTATGTTAGATTTGTAAGAGACTAAAAAAATGATATAATATCATATACAAGAGATACAATACCATAAATCGCTAAAAAAAATAAAATACCACCAACGGCAAAAACACCTTTTTCATAAATTAATATCTTTGGGTTTTTATTACATGTTGGACATTTAACCTCTGTTGCTTTTTTCTCTTCCATACCTATAATTTAATTACTATTCAGTTGAAAATAAATATTTAAAAATTTTTTTAAATATTTAACGCACTTTTTTAATTTTAATGATATTTATGAGATATGAGAAAACCAGGAAGACCTAAAAAAAATGAAGAGAACAAAAAAGTTAAATACGGTATTAGTATTGATCGATATTTGTTTGATAAAATGAAGAATGAGGATGTTAGTGTGTCTAAATTCATTCAGATTTTAGTGAAGGAACATTATGATAAGAAAAAAATTTAATGAAGATTATTTTGAAGTGATAGATACACCTGAAAAGGCATATTTTCTTGGTTTTATTTTTGCGGATGGATGTTTGATTGATAACCCAAAAGAATATAGATATAAATTAAATATTAAAATTCACAATAAAGATGAAGATATATTAAAAAAGTTTATATCACTATTAGATAGTGAAGTTGAAATATGGAGAAGTAATCATAGAGAAATTTCTGAAATCGGGTTTTCAAGTAAGAAAATGATAAATGACTTAAAAAAGATTGGATTACACCCAAACAAAACCTATACAATAAGTTACCCTAAAATTGATGAAAATCTTGAAAGACATTTTTTACGAGGATATTTTGATGGTGATGGATGTATTAGAATAAATGAAGACAAAAGAGATAATTCTAAACGAGGGGATTTGAGAATTGTTGGGGGATCAGTTAAGTTTATTGAAACTTTAAATAAAAGAATGGGTGAATTATTTGGGGTTAATGTTAATAAACTTTACGGACCAAAGGATAAAGAATATAAGTTTGTTAGTTGGGCGGGTATGTCAGATATTGAAAAGATTTACAATGGGTTTTATTCTGAAACGGACTTGTTTTTAAATAGAAAAAAGATTATCTTTGATGAGGTTATTGATATAATCAGTAGTAAAAATAAATACAGAAAAAAATAATAGTTTTGGTTTCATACATAGGAGGTAAGAGTAAAATTGGTAAATGGATTGTTCCATTCTACGACAAAAATATGGAGGTCTATTTAGAGACTTTCGGAGGAATGTTTTGGTGTTTCTATAATATGGACCTAAAACAATTTCCTAATTTAAATAAAGTGGTTTATAACGACTTCAACCCACTAAATTATAATCTATTCAAGTGTGTTCAAAACCCAACTGAATTGTTAAGGGCAATCAATTCGATTGATTGTCAAAAACAAGGTGTGGATCTTACACCTGAAATATACAAACAACAATTTATCAGCTTTCAGGCTGAAGTTTTTAATGAAGGTTTCAGCGTAGAACCTGGCGATTATGAGGTGGCTGCCAAATACGTTTATATTCTAACACAAGTTTTCAGTGGATCAAAACCTGAAACATCTAACTTTATTGATCTTAAAGGAAAATACAAATCAAAATATCTTACGTTTAGAGATAAGTTATCTAAACCTGATTGGGTGGATCACTTTTTAAAGATTACCGATGTTGAAAACATGGATTTCGCAGATGTAATCAATAAATATGACTCACCATCTACTTACATTTATTTGGATCCACCATATTGGAAAACCGAAAATTACTACTCCAACCACGACTTTGATCGTCAAGACCATGAAAGATTGGCAAATGTATTACATGAAGTTAAAGGTAAGTTTTCATTATCCTATTATGACTTTGAACTTCTTCACGAATGGTTCCCTGAAGATCAATACACTTGGGTTAAAAAAGAGTTTGCAAAAGCCGCTTCTGCCAAGAAAGGTGAGAAACAAAACATGGGGGAAGAATTATTGATTATGAATTATTAATTTTTTACTATTTACGAATATTTATTAATAAAAAAATTATTATGTCACTTAGATTCACTAATCTATTACGAGATCTTATTGTTGAAAGTTCAAGATTTCAAGTATTATTCGATAAGTTCGTAAAACCAAAAGAAAGAGGACAAAGAGGTATTATGCCTTTTGAAACATTATTTGCACTTATCGCTGCCGACCCAACTACAAAGGTCCCTGATGGTATGGACATTGATAATGTTAAACCTGAACAAATGGAAAAGGTTAAAATTGGGAAATATGCTCAGTGGTTATTAAAAAACTTTGTTACACCTAAGTTACCAGAAGATCACCCATTAATGATTACTGATCCACAATCAGGTCAATATAAGGCGGCTTTAAAGTCATTCCAAGATCTTTTTATGGAAGACTTATATAAAGTCACAACAAACCTTCAAAAGTTCGAAAGATTCAAAAATAGATTACCTCAAGAGTTTAGAGATATTAATAAACTAACACCTGAAACTTTATATGACCAAGTTAAAGATTTTAGTTTAGAAAAAACTAAGGCAACTGCGGCTGAGAAAAAAGAAGCTTCTCAGACATTTGCTCACCCTGGAGCTGACATCGTTTATAGAGGTCAAGATTGGACGGTTGCTAAAATATCAAACACAGGACCATTAGGAAAAGAGGCCGCTTGTTTCTACGGTGGATCTCATAATGAGGCAAGAAGAGGAGAAACCAATTGGTGCACCTCATCACCTGGATATACTTGGTTTGAAAGATATATCGCCAAAGGACCTTTATATGTTGTAATTCCAAACACACCATCAACTTTCAAAACTTACGGAAAAGAAACTGGTGAGGTTTCAGGATTACCTGCAAATCGTTATCAATTCCACTTCCCCGATAATCAATTCATGGACGCTGACGATAGACAAATCAACTTAATTGAGTTCTTAAATACAAATGAAGAAGGGTTAAAACAATTCTTCAAACCTGAGTTTATGAAATCATTATCAGGAGATAAAGGTGAAAAAATTGTGATTGATTATCCAAGTGATTCAGCATCTAAGTTTATCGCACTTTACGGATTTGATGAGTTCTTTTCAACTCTTCCCGAGACATTAAAAAGACTTACATTTAAAAATACATCAAGAGACAAGATCTCACTTAATATTCCTAACGACATTGGAAGGTTCAAACAACTAAACGCAATTAACTTCGTTGGGTGTGTTGCATCTCTACCTGAAGCAATCTGTGGTTTAGAAAATCTACAATATTTATCGTTAGTTAATAATCCTGATTTACAAATGTTACCAGAATGTATTGGTGACATGCCAAACCTTATGGTTTTAAACTTAGGAGGATCTAATCCACAACAAGTTCTACCACAATCTGTGTTCAGAAGAGCTGAAGAGGATGAGGACTTTAACTTATTTACACATTCATAATTATGAAAAACAAATTATTTTTAACTGAATCTGAAAAATCAAGAATCAGTTCTTTACATAGAACGGCAATTATTAATGAAAGTAAAAATAACTTAAATGAGGCAACATTAACTGACATTCAAAATTTAGTTGCGACAAAATTAGGCGCTAATGTATTAGGTCCAAAAGGTGCTGATGGTAAATTGGGTTCTTATACTTTAAATGCAATCTATTCTGCTTTAACCCAAACTCAAGGTGGTGGAAATGTTAATCAACAACCGGCAACGGGAACACAAAATCCTGCTGGTACTCAAAATCCTGCTGGTACTCAAAATCCTGATGGTACTCAAAATCAGGCCAAATTTGTACCAAAAGCTGGTATGGAAGGAAAAGGTATCATGCAAGATGAAGCTGAAGGTAGAACTTACGCAGTTGTTTCGGTAAAACCATTTGAATGTGGTATAACAGAAGTGGTATTCAAAGGACCAAAACGAAATGACGGAACATTCGTGTATCCGCAAATATTTGCGTACTATAATCTATCAAACCAGTCTGAAGAGGTAAGTTCAAAAGAAATTAGTTTTAGAAGTGTAGGTGATGGGGGTGCAAAATCCAATAACCCATGTACCGAATATGATTCGCTTGATGGTTTCGGTCGATTACAATTTAGTTAATATTAAATCAAATAAAAACATAACCCCCCTTCTTTCTTTTGATCGGGGGTTTTTTCTTTTACAAAGTATTTATCTTATATGAAAATCATTGTAACCCAACATCAACTTGATTTAATCAACGAAACTTATAAAAGGGATCGTTTTGATGCTGAGTATGCAGATGAATATCCTAAGTATAAGAAGTTGTTTTTAAAGACCATTTCTAAAGATGTTAAAGGTTGGGGTGAATGGCCAGGTTCCGTTTATCTGATGAACGAATTTGGAGAACCTTTATTTGTATATATAATACCATCAAAAACCGTATATTACGATTATTCAATAGATAAAGAGATGGAAGATTATAT
>Ga0114976_10001705_pt1 | contig 13727 bp, 11 predicted proteins | sample S_130805_EF_Meta_FD_87319 | JGI IMG/M metagenome (GOLD analysis project Ga0114976, IMG submission 87319) | Freshwater microbial communities from Lake Simoncouche, Canada to study carbon cycling - S_130805_EF_MetaG | ecosystem: Environmental > Aquatic > Freshwater > Lake | place: Lake...
CATTTGTTTGATCATCGGTGCGGCTTGCGGGTCAATGCCGCCGAACATGATCAGGTCGGGTTTCTTGCCTTTGATCTTGGTCAGGATGGCCTTGAAGTCGGTGTCCTTGTCGGTGGTGTGCTCGCGTGCAAGGATTTTGATTCCCAGTGACTTTGCGGTGGCTTCGAAGTTGTCAGCGAGACCCTGGCCGTAAGCGGTGCTGTCATCAATGATGGCGACAGATTTGGCCTGCAGCGTTTTTGCGGCAAAGCGCGCAAGCGTCGGGCCCTGCTGGCCGTCATGCGCAACGACACGGAACGTGGTCTTGAAACCCTGCTCGGTGTATTTCGGATTGGTGGACGAGGGCGAGATCTGCGGAATGCCGGCATCGGAATAAATCTTCGACGCCGGAATCGATGCGCCGGAGTTGAAGTGCCCGATCACCGCGGCTACTTTTGCGTCCGCAAGTTTCTGTGCAACCGTGGTTGCCTTGGTCGGATTCGCTTCGTCGTCTTCCGAGACCAGTTCGAACTTTACTTTTTTGCCGCCGATTTCAACATTGGCGGCGTTGGCATCGTCGATCGCGAGTTGTACGCCGTTGCGGATGTCGATGCCGATGTGGGCTTGCGGGCCGGTCAGCGGTGATGCGGAGCCGATTTTTACCGTGATGACTTCAGGGGCCTTCGGCGCTTCGGCTTTGGGTGCCGGCGGTGGTGCCTCCTTGCCGCAAGCGGCGAGCAGGGCGGTGACGATCAGTGCCGTTACGGCGTGTCGCATCGTGTGCATTTGCATGGGGTGACTCCAGTAATGGGGATCGGTTGTGCAGCAAGAATCGGCAGCCGGTAATCTCCGGAACTACGTTTAACTTGTTGTTACTGAAAGGATTTTGTTCATTATCGGGGGAGGCCCCGGCAATGTCAATTTGCCACCGACGGTTGGGCCCCGAAAAAAAAGCCGGCTGATGCCGGCTTTTGATGAACGGTGGATCGAATCCGGATTACTTGAGCGCCCAGGCCCATTGCACGATGGCCTTGATGTCGTCTTCCTTGACATGTGCATTCGGCGGCATCGGGGTGCTGCCCCAAACGCCGGAACCGCCGGCTTTGACCTTCTTGATCAGATTGGCTTCGGCATTTTTATCGCTGCGGTATTTTGCGGCGATCTCTTTGAAGCCGGGGCCGATGACTTTCTTGTCAACGGCATGGCAGGTCATGCAGCCGCTGGACTGTGCGAGTTTTTCGTTGGCTGCGGCATTGCCGGCAGCGAGCACGCCGATGGCGGCCATTGCGACGATTGCGAATTTCATGATGACTCCTTGGAGGGCGGTTCGTGATGAGCGGCGATTGTAGCCGAAGCGCTGTGCAGTCAAAAGAAAGTGACCCGCAATTGTCCCGGCTTTCGGGTAACGCTGAAGCGGACTGCGCGTTGACCCGTGCAGCGAAGGCGCGCCCGCGAAAAATAGACTAAATATATGTTTTTATTGAATATTTTAGGCCGCCACCTCGCCGGTGATCTTTTCCGGCAGGGTGGCAGGTGGTGAAGTGCGAGGGTTAATCCGTGACGGCACCCTTGCTGGCCGTCGATACCAGGCGCGCGAATTTCGCCAGCGCGCCGCGGGTGTAACGCGGCTTGGGCTGTTTCCATTTCTTTTTGCGCGCAGCCAGTTCCTTGGCCGGCACATTGAGCTGGATCAGCAGCTTGTCCGCATCGATGGTGATCGAGTCGCCTTCCTTCACCAGTGCGATCGGGCCGCCTTCAAACGCCTCCGGCGCAACATGCCCCACCACCATGCCCCAGGTTCCGCCGGAGAACCGGCCGTCGGTGATCAGGCCCACCGATTCACCCAGGCCCTGTCCGGTCAGTGCGCCAGTCGGTGCGAGCATTTCCTGCATGCCAGGTCCGCCTTTCGGGCCTTCGTAACGGATCACCACCACGTCGCCGGCCTTGATCTTCTTGGCCATGATCGCCTTCATGCAGGCGTTTTCGGAGTCGAACACGCGCGCCGGTCCGGTGATCTTCGGCGACTTGAGGCCGGTGATTTTGGCGACGCAGCCTTCGGGCGAGAGATTGCCTTTGAGAATGGCGAGGTGACCCTGTTCGTACATCGGGTTGGACCACTGGCGGATGACATCCTGGTTGGCTCGCGGCGCATCGGGAATGTTTTTCAGTTCCTGCGCCATCGTGCGACCGGTGACGGTCATGCAGTCGCCATGCAGCAGACCATTTTTGAGCAGCATTTTCAGCACCTGCGGAACGCCGCCGGCACGATGGAAATCGACCGCGACATAACGGCCCGACGGCTTGAGGTCGCACAGCACCGGCACCTTGCGGCGCATGCGCTCGAAGTCATCAATGGTCCACTTGACCTGTGCCGCATGCGCGATGGCGAGGAAATGCAGCACCGCGTTGGTCGAGCCGCCGGTCGCCATGATCAGGGCCACGGCATTTTCAATTGACTTGCGGGTGACGATGTCACGCGGGCGGATGTTCTTTTTGATGGCGTCAACCAGCACTTTCGCCGAATACGCGGCGGAATCCGCTTTCTCCGGATCCGGAGACGCCATTTGCGACGAGCCGAGGATGCTCATGCCCAGCGCTTCAAACGACGAGGACATGGTATTGGCGGTGTACATTCCGCCGCAGGCGCCGACCGAAGGGCAGGCATTTTTTTCGATGCCGATGAAATCGGCTTTACTCATTTTGCCGGCGGCGTAAGAACCGACTGCTTCAAAGGCGCTGACGATAGTCAGATCCTGGCCTTTCCATTTGCCGGGCTTGATGGTGCCAGCGTAAACATAGATGCCCGGCACGTTCATGCGCAGCATCGCAATCATGCCTCCCGGCATGTTCTTGTCGCAGCCGCCGCAGACCAGCACGCCGTCCATGGCCTGGCCGTTGACCGAGGTTTCGATGCAGTCGGCGATGACTTCTCGTGACACCAGCGAATATTTCATCGCTTCGGTGCCCATGCCGATGCCGTCGGTGATGGTCGGTACTCCGAAGACCTGCGGCATCGCACCGGAGGCCTTTAGCGCATCCATCGCGCGATCGACCAGCGGCTGGATGCCGGCATTGCAGGGGTTCATCGTCGAGTGGCCGTTGGCGACTCCGACGATGGGTTTCTTGAAATCACCGTCACCGAATCCCACGGCGCGCAGCATCGCCCGGTTGGGCGAACGTGCAACACCGGCGGTGATCAACTGGCTGCGTTTATTGAGCGGCATGAAAGTTCTCCAATGATTGCGTCGACGGCAAGCGGACGATGACGCGGGGCACGTATAATGAGCGGCTCATTTTATCGTATCCCCCGCAAATTCCCCATGCTCGTTCACCCGCAGTTTGATCCCGTGGCATTGCAGCTCGGGCCGCTCGCCCTGCGCTGGTACGGCCTGATGTATCTGCTCGGTTTTGCCATGATCTGGTTGCTGGGCCGCTACCGTATTGACCGCAATCCAGTCGGCGTATGGACACGTGCTGACCTTGATGACGCGCTGTTTTTCGGCATTTTGGGCACCATCCTCGGCGGACGCCTGGGTTATGTGCTGTTCTACAAATTCAGCGATTACATCTTCGCGCCGTGGAAGATATTTTTCGTTTGGGAAGGCGGCATGTCCTTCCACGGCGGCTTTATTGGTGTGGTGATTGCAATGGTGTGGTTCGCACGCTCGCGCCGACAGGACTGGCTGCAGATCACCGACTTCATCGCGCCGCTGGTGCCGCTGGGCCTCGCTGCCGGGCGCATGGGCAATTTCATAAACGCCGAACTATGGGGACGTCCGACGGATCTGCCATGGGCGATGGTGTTTCCCAATGTCGACCGCACGGCCCGACATCCGTCACAGCTTTATGAATTTGCGCTCGAAGGCCTGGTGCTGTTCGCCATACTATGGATATACACACTGAAGCCACGTCCGCGCGGTGCCGCATCAGCCCTGTTCCTGATCGGTTACGGCGTATTCCGTTTTGGCGTGGAGTACACGCGTGAGCCCGACAGTTTCCTCGGGTTCCTCGCGCTGGGGCTGACGATGGGCCAGTGGTTGTCGATTCCCATGGTGCTTGCCGGCATCGGCTTGCTGGCGTGGTCATGGACCCGCCCGCGCTGAGGCGCGGTTAGTTCAGTTTCTTCGGGTCAACCTTCGGCGCTGCTTTTTCCTGCGCGCGGCGCGCGGCGCGGCGATCGAGCAGGCGCTGGAAATTACCGAGCGACAGCAGATGCAGGTAGGCCCGCGCCAGTATTCCGCTGGCCGCCAGTTCCTTCAGCGTTTCTGCCGGCAGCGCATGCAGCCGCTCTTCCGAAACACGGTACATGCCGGTCAACGTGATTGATTGTTCGCCTGTCGGTGCTGCCTGTGCGGCAAACGGCTCCAGCAGATTCAGCTCCTGCAGTTTGCGCGCCATTTCTTCAGTGCGGGCCAGATCGGCTTCAAATTCAAACAGCAGCTTGCGCAGGTTGTCCCAAACCGGAAGCGGCTCGCCTTTTTCATCGTAGAGTGTTTCGCCACGTGGTTTCAATGCGCGCTTTTCAACGCAGGCAATGCGTTCGGGCTGTTCCTGCCCGTCTACGGAAACGCGGGTCATGCAGAAGGGGTAACGTCGCACATACGCAGGGAGATAAGCCTGCGCGTCCCAGGTGTCGTCCGCGGTGACGAAGAGATTCTGCTGTTGCTCGAGTCCGAGGATGGCCATTGCCACAAAGCTGTTGCCGTTGTCACCCGAAATGAAGGTCACCGGATAGTCGCGGATGGCAACCGAGAATTCGGAAAATGAAATCGGCAACGCAGCAAGGTTGCGAAACAACACCGGCAGCTTGCGTTCTTCCGGCAACAGGACCTTATGGGTCTTGGTTAGCGGAACAATTTCCTGATATCCGTACGGCGGTTTGATGTCCACGTGGTGTTCTCCGTCTGGTCATCAGATTATAGCCCGTCGCATGGGCGTGATTTGCGGCAAGGGGGGCGAGCGGGTAAAATCCGCCCCTTGATTCGGGGTGGTAGCTCAGCTGGGAGAGCGCCGCGTTCGCAATGCGGAGGTCGGGAGTTCGATCCTCCTCCACTCCACCAAGAATTCCCGGAGCTTTAGTCCACGCGTATTCGCAGGAGCCACCTGCGATACATGATCTAGACGCACAAATAAAAACCCCGCCGCAGCGGGGTTTTTTGTTACTACATGCCTGAATCAGGCAATAGCGGTTTGCTTGCGGCGGCGAGCGACGAAGCCCATCAGGCCGAGCCCTGCCACCATCATTGCGTAAATTTCAGGTTCCGGTACGGGGGCTGCGATCACGCCCGGCGAACCGATTTCGACACCATTGAACGACAGAAATGCACCATTGGTACCGACTGCGCTCAGGGAAGAAATTGTCGCACCATTCAATGACGCTGCATTGTCGAAGGTATGGTACGGCGTAAGCGTTCCTTCCAGATTTGCACCTGACGGACCAAAAGAAACACTGGCTTGTAGTGCACCGCCACTGTTGTAAATGTTCACGGCGTCGCCGCTTTGGCTCAGACCGACACCGCCGCCGGTGTAATTGCCGACCTGCAGTCCGGCCGGGACCGCGCCGCCGAACCAGGCGCTGATGAAGGCTGCATTGACGGCATTTTCGAGGAAAATCACCGATTCGCCGGCGCCGATACTGGTGATCCCGGTCAGGGCAACTGAACTTGCGAAGGAGGCGGAATTGTCGTCCATCTTCCAGCCGGTAATAGTGACAGCGGATGAACCAAAGTTGGTCAGTTCAAACCAGTCTGACGTGTAGCCGTTGGCCGGTACGGCGCCGCTGCTGAACGGGGAAACCTCGGTGATTCTGACTTGCGCATGCGCCGGCAGCATGCTGGCAGCAATCAGGGCGGCTGCGAAAGTAATTTTCTTCAGGCTGTAAGAATTCATGATGTTCCTCAGTAACGGATTATAAAAATGGCATTTTGTGTCGTATGAAAGAGCCGGTTCAATTTTCCGAACCGATTCGGCTCCGATGTGGTCAGGTTTGCTTGCGACGACGGCGTGCAAATCCGATCAGGCCCAGACCGGCCAGCATCATTGCGTAGATTTCGGGTTCCGGTACCGGTGCCGTCAGCACGATCAACTGCGACGGGCTGGTCGAGGCAAGCAGGGGCGTACTCTGGTTCTGTTCGGCAATCAGGTAGATGGTGCCGTTTTCATCAACTGTCACGCCTTCGATCGCGTTGAAGGTCAGGCCCAGCGTCGAGAGGTCAAAGACGCTCTTGATATTGCCCAAGCGATCTGTCTCCAGCAATTTGTTTGACCCCAGGCTCAGGATCAGCAGATTGTCGGCTGCGGGTTCGCCGGCCAGTGCGTCCACCGGCGACAGCGTCTGCACGTCGGACAGCGTCGTCACACCCAGCGATGCCGGATTAAACAAATTGGTCATCGTCGATACCCCGACGCCCGAATTGAAGGTCAGATTGCCGGCGAGGATGTCTTGCGGGCCGTTCTGCTTGATTGTGACGAAGCTGCCGTTGCGCGGATCGTAGCTGATGCCTTCGAGTCCATTGTTGCCGACAACTGCGTTGCTGATCGATACCTGATTGTTGGCCAGGGTAGCGGTGCCGCCAGCGAGATACTGGAAGCTGTAGGCATCGTAAAGGCGCTCCTCGGCTACCACCAGGTTACCGCCGCCCAGGTAAGTCAGGCCCTCAGTGTCGCGGTTAGTCGTGGCGGTACCGGCCCAGTTGAACGCCATGGTGCCCAGCGTTGCGCCGGTTTTTGAAATCTCCACGACGCCGGTGCCCTCGTCACCCACGTAAAAAAGTGTGCCGCGATCGCGCGCATAAGTGATCGCGGACCCTTCAAGTCCCGAGACCGTGCCGCCGGGATTGATCGCCAGCGAATAGATGCCCCCGACGGTATAGCCGCCGAGATTGATTGACGTTGTTGCCGCGCCTGCCGAAATGGAACTCAGCGCTAATGCCAATGCAACCAATGCTTTTAAATTCATGTAATTCTCCTGTTATTCCGCATGACCGGCAAAATTTGTTAATGCCACACAAGCTAACAGTGAATAATTTCGTTCGCATGACAGCGCAAAATTTGTCAGGCATAGTCCGAGTGAACTATTCCTCAGGTGGAAATTCGGCGAGACTTGGAACACGGGGTGTTGGACCGCTCGTGCTCAAGGTCATTCTCCAGTTGCGACCGAGGTGCCCCGCATATGTGCCGGGCGGATAGTCGGGGGCATTTGGTTTACGGCTGCAAGCGGCCGCCTTAAAGACCATTGATCAGGGCTTATGCTGTACGACATGCGTATTTTGAATCTCGCAGCCTATTATTTCCGGCCCGTCAACGATCCGGAATCCACATGTGCGGCGCTGAAGTCCAAAGGACAATCGCTTGGCGTCAAGGGCACAATTCTCGTGACACAGGAAGGCCTGAACGCCTTTATGGCCGGCGAAGAGCAGGCCTGTCGCAGCATGCTGGCCGCATTGCGTGCCGTGCCCGGCTTCGCGGAACTGCATGCCAAGGAAAGCTGGTCGTCGGAAGTGCCATTCAAGCGGTTCAAGGTCAAGGTCAAAAAAGAAATCATCCGCATGGATCACCCTACGATCTGCCCTGTTGAAGGGCGGGCGCCGGCGATTGATGCAAAAACCCTGGCGCGCTGGCTGGATCAGGGTTGTGATGACGCTGGCAAGCCGGTTGTAATGCTGGACACGCGCAATGATTTCGAAGTCGATTACGGCAAATTCGGCAACGCCATCGACTGGCGTATCCAGAAATTCACCCAGTTCCCGAAAGCCGTGCAGGATCATCGTGCCGAACTGGAGGGCAAAACCGTCGTCAGTTATTGCACCGGCGGCATCCGATGCGAAAAAGCCGCGCTGTACATGCATGAACTAGGCTTGAACAATGTCCTGCAGTTGGACGGCGGTATCCTGAAATACTTTGAGGAAACCGACGGTCGCCACTGGCAGGGCAGCTGCTTTGTATTCGATGAACGTGAAGCGCTTGAGCCCGATCTGAATCCGTTGCAGCGAGCTTGAACGACGCGCGCTGCCCGCGCACGATGGTGGCTGAATGAATGCGGCGGCCGCCGCTTAGCGTCCCGGCATCACCCAGTCCGGCAACGGACCCCAGAGCACTGCGATACCCAGCACCGCAAAAATCATTGCTGCAATCGCGTGCACGGTACTTGCGGGAATTTTCTTGGTGGCTATTTCGCCGAGCAGCACTGCGGGCACATTGGCAATCATCATCCCCAGCGTCGTGCCGAGCACGACACCGAACAGCGTGTCGAAGCGCGCGGCCAGTGCAATGGTGGCGATCTGCGTTTTGTCGGCCATCTCGGCCAGAAAAAACGCAACCACTGTGGCGCCGAATACGCCCAGCGGCGCCTTTGGCGTGGTGGCGTCGTCGGGATCGAGCTTGTCCGGAATCAGCATCCAGCCGGCCATCGCCAGAAACGACACGCCGAGTATCCAACGCATGGTCTCGGGGCCCAGCGCCGTTGCGGCCCAGGCGCCGACCGTGCCGGCCAGTGCGTGGTTGAGCAGCGTTGCAACCAGAATGCCCCAGATGATCGGCCACGGTTTTCGGAAACGTGCAGCCAGCACCAGTGCCAGCAATTGCGTTTTGTCGCCGATCTCGGCCAACGCAACGATACCGGCAGAAATCAGGAATGCTTCCAAAAGAGGGCCTGTAACGGGTGGCGTTTAAGGGCGCGGACTGTAGCGAAACAAGCGCATTCCCGCAAATTTGGGCTGCCAGCGTCCGCATCGTGCCGACATACGTGGTTGGAGCGAGTGCGTTTCGGTAAGCTTCAACCGACTCATTGTATTGGATGGTCAGTAACAAAACCGAAAATCAATACATTTGAATTTAGCGGCGCTGTTAGATGAGCACCGCCACTGTTTGCCCGATTTCAGGGTAGAGGAGCGAGAAATTATGAGCATTGATGACAACAGCCATGCCGAGATGCTTGCGCAGAGCGTCGGGGATTTCGTGCAGCGCGGCGCTGATTTGCCGCGCGTACGTGCACTGGCACAAACCCGCGCCGAATTTGACCGCGCGCAATGGCGCCAATTGGCCGAACTGGGCTGGCTGGGTGTGTTGGCGCCGGAATCCTGCGGCGGCCTCGGTCTTGGCCTTGCGGAAGCAACGGTTGTTGCCGAGGGCTTGGGTCGTGCGCTGACACCGGAGCCCTACACCGCCGTTGCTGTTCTGGCAGCGCGGGTGCTCGAACACGCGTCGGCAACGCCGCTGCGCGACAAACTGCTTACCGACCTTGTTGCCGGCGACTGTGTGCCGGTGCTGGCATGGCAGGAGCAGGCCGACGATTTTGCCGGACAGCAGGTCGCAACAAGCGCCACGCCGTTTGAGGGCGGTTATCGCGTCAGCGGACAGAAAAATTTCGTGATTGGCGCCGCGGCAGCCGATGGTTATCTGGTGACCGCGCAGGCCACCGACGGTGTGCAGTTGCTGTGGGTGCCACGTGACGCTGCCGGCTGCAGCATCAGTCTGTTGCCGCTGGCCGATGGCCGCAGCTACGGCGAAGTGACGCTAAAAGATGTCACGGTGCCGCGCGAACAGGTGCTGGCCTCAGGCAACGCAGTACGCGGTGCACTGGACCGTGCGCTGGATCATGCGGCGGCTGTGGCTTCGGCAGAACTGGTTGGCGTGATGAAACGCGCTAACGAAATGAGCCTGGATTACATGAAGACCCGGGTGCAATTCGGCAAAGCCATCGGCAGTTTCCAGGCTTTGCAGCACCGTGCAGTGGATCTCTATATTCAGCAGGAAATGGCAGATGCCGTGCTGCGCGACGTGGTTCGTCAGCTCGATGCCGCGCCCGACGACACGACGCGCGCACTGGCTGCGAGCCGCGCCAAATCCCGCTGCGCCGACGCCGCGCTGGCGATTACCCGCGCCTCGATCCAGTTTCACGGCGCGATCGGATTTACCGAAGACTGCGATGTGGGTCTGTATGTGAAAAGGGCGATCACTGTCGCGGCCTGGCTGGGCAATGGCCGCACGCATCGCGCACGTTACGCGCGGCTGTCTGTGCAACTGCAAGGCAAGGAGGCCGCATGAACGATTGGAATGCAATGAGCGACGAGGCGTTTCGCGCGGAAGCGCGCGCCTTTTTCGAAAACGAGTTCCCGGCAGAATTCAAATTCCTGCCGCGGCGGATGCGCTGGAGTGAATGCCGCGATTGGTATCTGAAGCTGTCCAAAAAAGGCTGGGTCGCGCCGAACTGGCCGCGCGAACACGGGGGGATGGGGCTGTCGCCGTCGAAGTTGCTGATTTATTTTGAAGAAACTGAACGTGCCGGTGTGGGCCGCATGCCCGATCAGGGCATCACCATGGTCGGGCCGACGCTGATCCGCTTTGGCAATGACGCGCAGCGCAAGCATTACCTGCCGAAGATTCTCGCTGGCGATGCCACCTGGTGCCAGGGTTACTCTGAACCCAACGCCGGTTCCGATCTCGCCAGCCTGCGCACCGAAGCGGTGCTTGATGGTGACGACTACGTCATCAACGGTAGCAAGATCTGGACGTCGATGGCGCATGACGCGACCAATATCTATGTGCTGGCGCGCACCGACAAGCAGGCGAAGAAAAAACAGGAAGGCATCAGCTTCCTGCTGGTCGATATGAAAACCCCGGGGATTACCCTGCGCACCATCCGCAATATCGCCGGGCATGAAGAGTTCTGTCAGGTGTTTTTTGACAACGTGCGCACGCCCAAGGAAAACCTGGTCGGCGAACTACACAAGGGCTGGACCATTGCCAAGGGCCTGCTCGGCTTCGAGCGTCTGAATATCGGCAGTCCGCGGCGGCCGTTGCAGGCGCTGGAAAAACTGGAAATGCTGGCGCAGGCCCGCGGCCTGCTCGACGATCCGGCGTTTGCGGAGCGCTTCACGCAGCTGAAACTGGATCTTGCCGATCTGGGCTCGCTTTACGGCCGTTATGTTGACAAGGCGCGGCGCGGCGAAGCCATGGGCCCCGATGTATCCATGCTCAAGGTCTGGTCGATGGACACTTATCAGCGCCTGGCGGAACTGCTGATGGATGCAGCCGGTGAATACGGCGCAATGGAAGGCGAAATTGCATTCGGAGATGTGTCAATCGACGTGCTGTCGCCGTTCTACAACTCCCGGCCCGGCACGATCTACGGCGGGTCCAACGAGATCCAGCGCAACATTCTTGCCAAATACGTTCTGAACCTGCCGTCCTGATACTGACTCGTCGGTTGGCACGCATTTTTGGCATGACGATTGCTTGTAGAATTTGGTGCATCACGCGCAGTAAATGAAATGGAGTAAACGTAATAACCAAAGGCCCCGTGCTCGACGCGGGCGCCGCTGACAGGGGACTTCGCAATGACGCTGCACCGTTATGTTTTGCTCGGATTCGCTCTTGCAACAAACGCGGCACTGGCGCAACAGCCAGCGCCGGCTGGACCGATAGACCGGGTCAAGATTACCGATAACGAACTGAGCTGCACCCAGATTCACGGCGAGATTGGCGATATGGAAAAAATCGTCGCGCAATCGAAAACCACGGAAGACAAGGAGCGTACCTCGGCCACTGCTGCAGGGGCCGCCGGGACCGCTGCCGAAGTGGCTGGTCGCACCGGGCTGTTCGGCGCGTTTGGCGGGGTTGCCGGCGCGCTGTTCGGTCAGGTTGCAACCCAGACCGCAGCCGGCGCCGTGCAGCAAACATCAGCGCAGTCGGCGCAGCAGGCTGCGGAACGCAGCAAACAGGCGCAAGCGCGCAAGGAGCATCTGACTGGATTGTTCCTGGCGAAGGACTGCAAGGCTTCCGACCTCAACGCGCCGGGCAAGACACTCAGCGGCGCCGAAATGCAGAAACTGGCAGCAGCCTCGGAGCCTGCGGGTGCGCCTGCGGCTGCGAAAGCACCGGGCGACCTGCAGGGCGCCGCGGCGCTGGTAACGCAGACCGCGACAGGGGTGCGTGCCACGAGCATCCCAGCAGCGGAGCTGAATGAAGACCGTACGCGGGAGCTGATCGGACGCGCGCCCAAAGTGGCGATTGCCGGGTACCGCGTTGGATTTGTTATCCAGAATACCGCTTCGGCTTACGCTGGCGCAGGGCTCTCCAATATGGGCCAAAGCACGGGAACGACGCGCACGATCACCCAGTCGCAAAACAAGCGCATTGATGTCGCCCTCGACAATGTCACCTTGGCGCTGATGCAGGCGATCACCGATCGTCTTTACGCGGACTTCGTCGAGCGGATCAAAGCGGGTGGACGTGAAGTGGTGCCGTTTGAGCAGGTGGCAAAACGAGAGACCTTCCGGCGCATCACCGTTGCGGAAGCGAAAGCCGGCAGCGCCTATACGATCAGCCCGACCGGGGATGCCCGTCACTTCATCGTGATGGCGCCTACCGGAATGCCGCTATGGTTCATCCACGGGGAGCAACTCGGTAACCTGAGCCCGTTCCAGATCGAGAACTGGAGGGCGGTCAGCACCCTCTCGCACGAACTCCAGGCGACTGCGGTAACCGCTCAGGTGATCATTGATTTCGCGCGAATGGAAAGTTCGGGCCGCAGCAATATTGCGACGAGTGCCAGCGTGGGTGCGGAGCCGCAGATATCCGTTGCGCAAGGCCTGACCGCGTTGACTGCTTTTCACGGCCCCCGTCCCGACATCAGCGATTTCACCGCGGCACGGCTTAAATCGGTGATCAAAGTCGATGGCGATTATGCGACGGTACGCCAGGGAGAAAACTTCAACACGGACGGACTGGCCAATTCGCTGACCATGATCAGCGGTACTCAGGGTGCCCAGATGTACCGCGACCGCCGCGCTTTTGTGGCCGACCCAGAGAAATACACTAACCTTGCCCTGGGTGGCGGGTTTGGCGCGAACGAATTGATGGCGGGTGTAGTGAAACCCAAGTAACTGCTGCAGTAGTCGCTGTTACTTCACCTTCATCGGCAGGATTACCATCTGCATGCCCTGAATTTCAGGACATGCCAGCGGAGGGGAATTGTGGTGTCTGCTCACCGGCTGCGCCGATGAGGATCCCCCTAAGCTTCTCCAATCTGATTGGTGCGTTTGGCACGCCAGCATGGAAAAGGTTGTGGTGTCTGCTCACCGGCTGCGCCGATGAGCATCCCCCCAACGCTTACTCCACCTTCATCGGCAATATCACCATCTGCATGCCCTCCAGATGCAGCCGCTGCTGCATCGCCAGGGCCGTCTGGTTGTGCAACCAGCGGGTGAAGAGGTTGTCGTGTACGAAGATCAGTTTTGACGCGAAAAACACGCTGTTCGGGAAGTCGCGCGAAATCTGTTCGGTCAGCTTGAGCAGTTCCTCGACCGGCTCAGTACCGAAGGCGCAGTAGGACTTTGCCGCAAGATCGTGGGTGTGGCAGAAATTTTCGTAATAACGCAGTGAGTTTTCGATTTCGTACTGCAGCGTGCGCAGTGCACCCGGTCCGTCGTAACGCTGGGCATCAATTTCACCGACGCTCACAAAAACGAAATTGCGGAAATGTCCGGGGAACAGTCGCTGGACCCATAACATCGCATGCATGCCGACACCGCGGTTTTTGCCGACAAAAAACACTGCGGTCGGCTTTTGCGGATCGGGTTGCGGCGGGTTCTGGACTTCCTGCAGCGGTTTGCCGCTGGAGAACAGGCTGTCGATCTTGCGCAGCTGTTCGCGCGTTTCTTCGTAATGCCAGCGAATGGTCGCGCACAGTGCGATGACGCCGCCGGTGATCAGCAGGGTGACCCAGCCGCCTTCATTGAATTTTCCAA
>Ga0114976_10001709_pt1 | contig 13710 bp, 15 predicted proteins | sample S_130805_EF_Meta_FD_87319 | JGI IMG/M metagenome (GOLD analysis project Ga0114976, IMG submission 87319) | Freshwater microbial communities from Lake Simoncouche, Canada to study carbon cycling - S_130805_EF_MetaG | ecosystem: Environmental > Aquatic > Freshwater > Lake | place: Lake...
ATTTCTATTGAGATAGATGAGTTTGGAAATGTTGAGCATAGGGAAATTCAAATAGAACAGACCCATATCCAGCACTTTATCGACGACGAGGACTAACCTCTTAAGTATGAAACCGGCAGAAGAGGTACTCGGAGCAGTTGGATTCTCCGTCCTCTCAGTTCGTCCTGGTGACACATGCGTGACAATGGGCGTCTCTGATCTTCCCGTTGTTGCTCCCTCTATTTACCTCTCATTAATGGAGAGCGCATGTGTTGCAGCGCTCATGGAGTATTTAGATTCTGGTGAAACGACATTTCTTACACATTCTTCTCTTGAGATAGTCGGCTCAGCAGCTGCTGGAGTTGAAATCCGCGCCAATGCACGTGTGATTAACATCGATGGGCGCGAGCTCACCTTTGAATGCGATGTCTATGACGGTGAACGCCATCTTGCGCAAGCAGAAATAAGAAGAGCGACTGTCGAGCGATTATCTTTCCTCGCTCGCACAGCCGCTCAATCTTTAATTAACTAATTAAGCCTTCTTGGTCTCCCAGAAGATTGCTGCAATTTCGTCGATCTTTGCGATCAAACTATCTGCAACTGCAACATCTTGAGTTCCCTTTGTGCCTGCAGCACCTGCAAGCTTTGTCGCCTCATTAAAGAGTGAGTGCAACTGTGGGTACTTCTCAAAGTGTGGTGCCTTGAAGTAATCAGTCCAGAGAACCCAAAGGTGCTCCTTTACCTGATGTGAACGCTCTTCTTTAATTGCAACAGAACGTGAACGGAAATCTGCATCTGGGTTAGCTGCATACTTTTCCATGCATGCCTTAACAGAGAGCGCTTCAATCTTCGCTTGTGCTGGATCATAGACACCACAAGGTAGATCGCAGTGTGCGTGGACGGTTATTTTCGGTGTAAGAATGTTTCTCATAAGCGCGAGAGTACTCGAAGCTCTAGAATCCTGCCATGGCAAAGCACGCATCGATGATTATCGAAGGCGATTCCATGGCGCCCACATATCATGCAGGTGATTGGTTGATGGGGCGATGGGCCAAGTACAAACTCACGGGGTTTAATCGCATCAAAGTAGGTGATGTCATCGTCATCGAGCGAGATGAACAGCCAGGCATCTTCTATGTGAAGCGGATCAGTGAGACCCGTGCATCAGATGGGCATATGCCCACAATATTTGTCTTAAGCGATAACGAGGCAGGCACAGATTCACGTACCTGGGGCTGGCTACCAATCACTGCAGTGCGCGCAAAAATTCAATTCAGAATGAAGCGCGGAAAGTAATCTAAAGGCTTGCGAGCTTTTCTTTGACAGCAATCACAGATGGATTGGTGAGAGCTGCACCGTCTGAGAATAGAAGTGTTGGAACAACTCGGTTTCCGCCATTTACCTTCTCAACGAATGATGCATAGTTCATCTCTTGCTCAACATTAATCTCACGGAATGTGATTCCATTTTCATCAAGCTGGCTCTTAAGACGCTTGCAATATCCACACCAGTCGGTGCTGAACATAACGAACTCTTGCCCAGATAAACCAAGTTCTTGTACTTCAGCATTCATCGAGTAAATGCCTCATCCATTAACGCCTTTGCTTCATCCTCATGCAGATGATGGTTTCCAGTTGCAGGGGATGCGGATGCTCGACGAGAAATGCGACGTAATACGCGAGCATCAACTGAAGTTCCACCGATTGACTCAGTAGTACTGAGTGCAACGTGTGGCCATGCTCCCTGGTTTGCAGGTTCGTCTTGAACCCAGAGCAAGTTAGCGTTTGGATGCTTCTTCGCTTCAACTTCCATCTGCGCAACAGGGAGCGGATAAAGGCGCTCGACTCGAACTATTGCAGTGCTACTGTCATTAAGACGCGTGCGCTCTGCAACGAGATCGTGATAAATCTTTCCTGAGCAGAAGATCAAACGTGATGCGTTATTCACTGTTGAATCACCAATAACAGGTAAGAATGTTCCTGAAGTGAAATCGCTTATTGATGATGCAGCAGCTTTTAGGCGCAACATTGATTTTGGTGTGAATACAACCATTGGGCGTCGCTTTGGGTTTGCTGCGTGAAAGCGCAACAAGTGGAAGTAAGAAGCAGGAGTTGAAGGCTGAGCAACCGTCATATTCTTTTCAGCACAAAGAGCTAAGAAGCGCTCAATGCGAGCGGAAGAGTGATCTGGTCCTTGGCCTTCATAACCGTGGGGAAGCAAGAGCACGACAGATGAACGCTCGCCCCACTTTTGAAGCGCAGAAGAGACGAATTCATCGATGATTGTCTGCGCACCATTAGCGAAGTCGCCGAACTGACCTTCCCACAATACGAGGGCTTCATCACGAACGACTGAGTATCCATATTCAAAACCCATCGCTGCGTATTCGCTGAGCAATGAGTCGATGACAAAGAATTGATTTTCATCAGAGATGAGAGAGCGAAGTGGAGTCCACTCGTTTCCATTTTCTTTATCGATGATTACCGCATGGCGATTAGAGAATGTTCCGCGACGTGAATCTTGACCAGCCAATCGAATTGGTCGGCCTTCTTTGAGGAGGGAGCCAAATGCAAGCATTTCACCAGTAGACCAGTCGATAGTTCCATCGTTTATTGATTCTGCGCGCTTTTGAAGTTGTGGCAGAAGCTTTGGATGAACATGGAAACCTTCTGGAACAGCAACCTGTGTTGCTGCAATCTCGCGGATGAGTTGCTCAGAGATAAATGTTGGAACATCCTCTGCATTCGGAACAATCGGTGGAACGAAGTTTGGATCGTGTTCTTCTTGATAGTTAGCAACGGAAGCAAAGACTTCTTCGAGTTGAATCTGATAATCGCGTGCAATCTCATCTGCCTCTGCAGGTGTGATATCTCCACGACCAACAAGTGCCTCGGTATACAACGTACGAGTAGTCCGCTTTTCATCAATTAACTTATACATAAGTGGCTGAGTAAAGCTCGGCTCATCTCCTTCGTTGTGGCCACGACGTCTGTAGCAGACCATATCGATGACAACATCTTTCTTGAATGCTTGGCGATATTCGAAGGCAAGGTGTGCAACGCGAACACATGCTTCAGGATCATCTCCATTGACATGGAAGATGGGAGCTTCAATCATCTTTGCAACATCAGTGCAGTAACGAGCAGTGCGTGAAGCATTAGGAGAAGTAGTAAATCCAACTTGATTATTGACGACAATATGGATTGTTCCACCTGTGCGATATCCCGGAAGTCCTGCAAGTTGCATAGTTTCAGCGTTCACGCCCTGTCCAGCGAAAGATGCATCACCGTGCAAGAGAATTGGAAGCACTGTGTAAGCACCCTTGGTATTAAGGCGATCTTGCTTTGCTCGAACAATGCCTTCAAGTACAGGATTGACTGCTTCAAGGTGAGAAGGATTTGCTGCAAGATAAATCTTGGTCTTTGCTCCGGATTGCGCCGTGAAGACACCTTCTGTACCTAAGTGGTACTTCACATCGCCTGAGCCATGGACTTGGTTCTCGGCGTAGTGTCCTTGGAATTCTTGGAAAATTTGACCGACAGATTTACCAGCAATATTTGCAAGCATATTGAGGCGTCCACGGTGCGGCATACCGATACACACTTCATCAAGACCACGTTCTGCAGCTGCAGAAACAATTGCATCTGTCAGTGGGATAACAGATTCGCCACCCTCGAGAGAGAAGCGCTTCTGCCCAACAAACTTAGTTTGCAAGAAAGATTCGAAAGCCTCTGCGCTATTGAGTTTACGCAAAATACGTATCTGCTCTTCGCGTTCGATAGATGGTAGACCCACTTCGATATGTTGTTGCATCCACTGACGTTCTTCAGGGTTTGAGATATGCATGTATTCGACACCGATAGATCGGCAATATGAATCTCGCAATATTCCAAGAATTTTGCGTAGTGGAAGGAATGGTTTTCCGCCGAATCCACCTGTTGCAAATTCGCGATCAAGATCCCAAAGAGTGAGTCCGTGCGTCACAACGTCTAGGTCAGGGTGAGTGCGTTGCACATAAACAAGAGGATCAATATCTGCCATGAGATGGCCCCAGGTGCGATAAGCCTGGATAAGTTGCTGAACGCGAGCTGTCTTATCGATTTCATCATCTTTGGTGAAGGCAAAATCAGATGCCCAACGAATTGGCTCGTATGGAATACGCAACGCTGTGAAAATTTCGTCATAGAAATTATCTGCACCAAGTAGGTATTCATTGATGCGCTTTAAGAAATCTCCAGATTGTGCGCCTTGAATAACTCGGTGGTCATATGTACTGGTGAGCGTGATGACCTTGCTAATAGCCATGCGGGCAAGGGTTGCTTCACTCGCACCCTGGAATTCGGCAGGGTAATCCATAGCACCAACGCCGATAATCAATCCCTGACCTTGAACGAGACGGGGAACCGAGTGAACAGTTCCAATAGTTCCTGGGTTTGTGAGAGACACAGTTGTTCCTGCGTAATCTTCAACTGTCAGCGTTCCACCGCGAGCTTTCTTCACAATCTCTTCATAGGCGACCCAGAACTGACCGAAATCAAGTTCTTCGCAACCCTTGATTGATGGAACCAGTAGTTGACGTGTTCCATCCGGCTTTGCCAAATCGATGGCAATACCTAAATTGATATGTTCTGGTTTTCCAAGAGCTGGCTTTCCTTCGAGTTCACCATAAAAGGCATTCATCTCTGGCATTGCACGAAGTGCCTTGATCATTGCAAAGGCAATGAGATGAGTGAATGAAACTTTTCCACCGCGTGTTCGCTTGAGATGGTTATTGATAACAATTCTGTTATCAATCATCAACTTGGCAGGAATTGCGCGCACTGATGTTGCTGTTGGAACTGTCAGTGAGGCTTCCATGCTCTGCACAACACGAGCTGCCACTCCGCGAATTGGTTCTAGAGTTGAGGCGCTCTGTGTTGCAAGAGTTGGAATAGGTTTTGCAACTGGCTGTGCTGGTGTTGCAGGTGCTGCATTGACGTTACGAACAACAGGTTGTGTCTGCACAGGTGCGGCAACAACAGGAGCTGCAGGTGTTGGTGCTGCAGGTGCAGTGCCAGGCATTGAAATATTTGGCGGAGTTACAGTTTTCGGAGTTGGCGGAGTTCCACCTTTTGGTGCGCCGGAAACCGGTGCACTCGTACTTCCTGATTGGGGATTATTCTGGAAGTGGGTAATCCACTCAGGTGGGACGGAGGTTGGATCGGCTTGATATCGCTCGAACATTTCTTCGACGAGCCAATCATTTGCGCCGAAGTCCTGACCTGATTGCGACACTGAGCGCTCCTTTGCAAATTCCAGTATTTTCAGGCTAAGACTATCGGCTGCGAGAGCACGAGTTAAATGGCTTTAAGGGCTAGATATCGCGAGATTGCGCACATTTTCAATGGTCATAACCCATCCTCTGCCTTCGAAAGGCGGGGTATCCCAAACTTTGAGAGAGTTGGTTCATGTCATCTCAGAGCATCCGCCCGCTTGCGATTATCACCGGTGGAAGTCGCGGTCTTGGGTTTGAGGTCGCAAAGGCGCTCACTTTGCAAGGTTTCGATATTGCGCTGATTGCAAAAGATGACCAACGTCTTGAAGCGGCTGCAAAACTTATTCGCGAGGCAGATCGTTATCACAACGGAGTATCCACCTCACATATATCAACATTTACATGCGATCTTGAACAACCAGATCTAGTGCGAGAGCTGATTGATTCACTTAAGCAATCACTTACTACTCCATCAGTCTTAATTCTCGCCCACGGAGTTATGAGCGAGAAGATGTCTAAGACTTTGAAAACTAATGACGCTGAATGGCGACGTGTGATGGCGATCAATCTCGACTCTGTTTTCCAACTCGTAAATGGGATTGCGCCCGCGATGGCAGATGCTCGTAACGGCCGTGTCATTATCTTCTCTGCCTGTCTCGGCAGAATGTCAGGACCTGGAAATGCAGGTGGACTTGCCCCATATCGAATTAGCAAAGCGGGAGTTAATGCATTAGTTCGTAACCTCGCACATGAGACTGGTCTTGGTGCTCGCGGATTCCTAGTCGATGCAACATGTCCAAATCATTCACGGACCGATATGGGCGGTCCCGATGCGCCTCGTTCTGCGGAAGAAGGTGCAGCGACTGCAATTTGGCTCGCAACCAGGCCATTCAACGCGGGAGATGTAACGGGAGTTCTCTGGGAAGATCAGAAGATAGTTGACTGGTGATGCGTATCCGCATCAAAACCCTCGCTTGATGCGTATCCGCATCAAAACCCTCGCTTGATGCGTATCCGCATCAAAACCCTCGCTTGATGCTTTTCCGCATCAAAACCCTCGCTTGATGCGTATCCGCATCAAAACCCTCGTTTGATGCTTTTCCGCATCAAAACCCTCGCTTGATGCTTTTCCGCATCAAGCCGAAGTGGTGATGCGTATCCGCATCAGCCTTCACTCTTAGCGATACTGAAAGCCAAATACAGCGTTGGTATCGCGAGAACCAAAATGATTATTGCGCCGCTATAGAAGCGACCTTGTATTTGATAGTAGGCAACACCAAGAGCGATTAAGTTAGCCAAAATCGCAGGAGATCTTCCGTAATTTTTGCCTCGCGCATATCCACGACCAGCAACAAAGAGCCCTAAAGCTCCAATTGCTGCAAAGGAAATTTCGCCCAAGAGTGGAGCCAACTCTTCATTTTCATGTGTAAAACTAAAGAAGGTTAACCACAAACCTAGGGCGAGCACGATGCCAGCTTCGATATACAGCAACGCTGCCACCCTTGAGCGGTGAGTTTGGTTCTTGTCTGCGACCATGCAGATACTTTAACTACTTCATGGTGATGCAAAGCCTTGAATAATCACAAAACAGGGGTACTGGGCGTTGCCAGCTACAGCAATAGGCGTGAAATGGCCTCTCGCCCCAAAATTCATTGTCCTTGTCAGTGGCTAGTGGGACCATCAGTCTACTGAACCAAGGAGAGGAGACCCATTGAAGTTTTTTGTGAAATTGTTCAAAATCATGAGAAGAATCGAGCATCCGTTTGTTGTTACCCGCATTAGTCGCGATGGCCACCATCACTACTCCATCATTGCTTGGGACGGCGGCTTCGAATTCATATTCCGAAATGGGTTTGATCATTGGAGCACAATTTCTCCAAGTTTTGCTAAAAGAATATTGGCCCGGAATTTTGAGGGGCAAATGGGTGATGCTCGGGCGAAAACTGCGAGTGATTTTTTAGAACTTGCATCACTCGAGGCTGGTACGAAGGAATCAAGGTGGACACAGTCAGATCCAATTCGATATCGAAGCAAAGAGAACGCAATAGAGATTGAAAGACAAGAATTAGATATTGCCTGGATGAAAGTGGAGGAGTAATAAATGGTTTTTTCAATGACTGAAGCTGATTATTCTGAGGAAGACCCGAGCAAACTGCTGAATATTGATTCCTTAATCGAATCGATACATGAGTATTTTGACCCAAGTTGTGACCACGATGAAAGTTATCTTTTGACGAGAATCAAATTGCTTCGCAGATTCTTTGAAATAGGTGAGAGCTCTGCAAATGAGAACAGTGAAGCGATTACACGATTGCTTAATGGAGCTGGTTCACTTCGGTCTATCAACATCCTTCCCTTTGATGGTGCAATTGAAGTCCCAAGCGGTCTCGACACTAGTTCTCATATTGTGATCCATGACAAAATGGGAGACCTAATCGCTCAGACTAAAAGAAACTTTTACGAGATTCAACATGCGTATCTTGTATGTCTAGTTACTAACTCCATACAGCCGCACTTACGGGAGAAAACGATTCCGTTGTCAGAGTTAATAGAGGACGGACTACCTGAATTCGACCCCGGATCTAGAGAGGAGGATTATTAAGATGGTTACGAATATAGAGATTACAGGTAAAGCCAATGCGCTTGCCTTAGAGATTGCCAAATGTAGTGATGTCTGTAATTCTCTGACGGAGATTAATCACCCATGTAATCCGGTTGTAACTTGGCAAGCGGGAAAGTTTTCTCCAAAAATCACAGAAGTCGCCGGGAGCAATTTGCAGAGACCTGAACCATGGACTGGTGATCTCACCCAAGCCAAGATGATCTTCTTATCGTCGAATCCCAGTTTTGATGCCAGCGAGAATTACCCAACATGGAATGAAGAACTTTGGAATGACGAAGCAGTCTCACAATTTGGGGCTAAGCGGTTTGTTTCTGACTTCAAACGTAATTTTGGCGCAATGGATAGTCCCGATTCCGAGATAAGAGATAGAACAATTGGGAGAGATGGAACACTTTCAAAAGAAGTTGCTCATTGGAGGTGGGTGCGACAATTTGCAGCATTTGCATTAGGTAAACCTGTCGGAGAAACCAGTGCAATATCTGACTACGTGATGACTGAATTGGTTCATTGCAAATCACCCCACGAAGAGGGCGTTGTACAAGCTTTGTCGCATTGTTCAGAAAAATGGTTTGAGAAAATAATGGAACTATCTCCTGCCAAAGTTCTGTTTATAACAGGAGCAAAGGCAGCAGAAGCAATTGTTAGCGTCTATGGTGACAGCATTCCTGACGATTGGGGCTCATGGGGAAATTCAAAATTTGGAAAAGGTAAAGGTACTTGGCCACGCACAGGTCTTGAGTTAGAGAACTTAATGGCTGGCGATCTTTGGAACGCTGAAGCTCAAATGAAAAATATGTGTAGGGTGAAAATTTCAGGACTAAGCCGGTTACTTGTATATGTAGCTCGCCCCGGTGGTGGTGGTGGGATCAATACTCCATGGAATCATCCCGACTTAATTGATTCAAAGATAATCGAGACTTGGAGACAGGAGTTCTAAAATGAAAAGGAATATTCAAGGTATATCAGTATTTTTAAGCTCCTTGATTTTATATTCGACAATCTCATACTCAGCAGATGCTGCTTGGTTCCTTGAGGGCGAAGACATTGATGGGAGAGTCGCAACGGTGGAGCGTATGCGCGGAGAGGATCTCTTGCAGGTCCGCTCTGATAACTACTTCAAGGTTGATGTTTCCCAAATTGAGTCAACTCCACAAGCTGCTGGTTCAACCCCTGCCCCTGTCAAAGAAGCGAAGTATGCGGTGGTCTTTGATGGCGTTATCGACAAGATCATCAACTGGGATGGATTTAGCGAGCATGAAGACTTGAATGAGAATGCCGTCATCATTAAGTTGCCAGAAGGCGATGGAGTTACATACATTGATAAATCTGGCGTTATTCGGCTCTCACCTATCTATCAAGGCAGCATTGTTTCAGTTCAGGTCTCACCCACAAAAAAGGTGACTCCAGAGCTAGGGCTAGTGCAGGAAGCACCACTGAAAGAACCTTCTCAGCCAATAGGTGCAGCAGTTCCCTTCGAAAATGCACCTCAGGTGATTTCACAAAAGGTATCTGCCAATAACTCTATTTCTATGACTATCCAAGTCCCAACTACGAACATTTCAGACCATTCAACTGTTTCAGTTCAGGTCGTTACAGATGGGCGTTCAACGACTTCAATAGGCATAGATCCAACTGCGCCGAGCACAATGCTGACGGTCGATAACCTTCCACAGAATGAGAACGTCACAGTGAAAACTGTTATTAGGGATACTGTCACCAATAAGGAGACAGTGATTGTTAATCCTGTATTAACAACAATTCCTGCACCTATTGTTCTACCTGAGCCAGCTCGTAACGCTGCAGTGGATAAGGCCACAGTGGTAGCACCTGCAGTGACATCTACAGCTACCGATGCATCAGGTCATCGCGTAGTTGAGATTAAAACTCCAGTCATTCCGGACTATGACACAACAAAGTCGATTGCCTCATTAATGGTCGTCGGTCCTGGGGGATCGACTACAGCTATTGGATTATTTGGTGTTGGAGAAACTCTTTCAGTGGGCTCGCTATCTCCTGATGCTAATTACACAGTAAAAGTGGTTATTCGTGACCTGGGAACAGGTAAAGAGACAATCATTTCTGGTGAGTCAATTTATAAAACAAGTTCACCCTAAGTGAATACTCAGGACCATTCGAAACTTTCTGGGGCAGTGTCCGTAAGTGAGAAATAGCGAAGGAGTTACTGGGCTGAAGTAATTCTCGCTATCCTTCATCTATGGCCCGCGAATACATCCTCGAAATCAACGAGATTGGCGCGACCCTTACCTCGATTGAAAAAGTCTTAGATCTTCCTAAGCTCGAGGCCGAAGCCGTTGAATTGGAAGCCGCCGCTGGAGTTCCAAATTTATGGGACAACCCTGAAAAGGCTCAAGCAGTCACAAGTAAGTTATCTAGAGTGCAATCAACAATTGCCCGGCTTAAAGGTTTGCGTCGCAGGGTAGATGATTTGCCCGTTCTCTTTGAATTAGCAGCAGGTGAACCTGGTGGTTCTGCTCTGCATGATGCAGAGAGTGAACTTGATGCAACAATCAAAGCAATTAGCGAACTTGAAGTAACCACTCTTCTCAACGGAGAATACGATGATCGCGATGCATTGATCACCATTCGCTCAGAGGCAGGTGGGGTTGAAGCAGCTGATTGGGCAGAGATGTTGATGCGCATGTATCTGCGTTACTGCGAACGTCATGAATACAAAGTTGACGTTCTTGAAACTTCTTATGCCGAAGAGGCGGGAATCAAGTCCACTACTTTCCGAGTTACTGCGCCTTATGCATATGGAACGTTATCGGTCGAGCAAGGAACACATCGCTTAGTTCGCATTTCTCCCTTTGATTCACAATCTCGTCGACATACTTCTTTTGCAGGCGTCGAAGTTGTTCCAGTAGTTGAGCAGAGTGACCACATTGAATTGGACGAGAAGGAAATTCGCGTCGATGTTTATCGTTCATCTGGTCCGGGCGGACAAGGCGTTAATACAACTGACTCTGCCGTGCGCTTGACCCATATTCCAACTGGAATTGTTGTCTCGTGCCAAAACGAACGGTCACAGATTCAAAACAAGGCCACTGCGATGGCCGTGCTGCAATCGAAATTACTCGAACGTCGACGTCAAGAAGAACAGGCAAAAATCAATGCGCTTAAGGGCGATAACACTGGATCATGGGGAAATCAGATGCGTTCCTACGTTCTAGCCCCTTATCAAATGGTTAAAGATCTTCGTAATAATCATGAGACGGGTAATACTTCGGCTGTGTTAAATGGCGAAATAGATGATTTTATCGAAGCGGGAATTCGCTGGCGGCGTAGCTCTTCACAATAATTTTCACCTGATTTAGCAGCTATTTCACGCCTGCTGTGATAATTCTTTCGTCTGTGAATTCTCATAAAAAGCTCGAATTAACCCAGAAATAGCAGCTTCGCTCCATAAACTAGGGTCAGGTCTCAAAGGAGCAGCGTGTGATTAAGTTTGAAAATGTTACGAAGATTTACTCGGGTCAGGATCGCCCTGCTCTGGAGGGTGTAAATATTGAAATCCTCAAGGGGGAGTTTGTCTTCCTTGTAGGTATGTCAGGTTCAGGTAAATCTACATTTTTGCGATTGATTCTCCGCGAAGAACGTCCAACAACAGGAGTCATCCATGTTGCTGGAAAAGATCTTGGGACTCTTGCAAATCATAAAGTTCCAGAACTTCGCCGCCAAGTAGGAACCGTTTTCCAAGATTTCCGCTTACTCCCCAACAAAACAATTTCTGAGAACATTGCTTTTTCACTTCATGTCCTTGGATATTCGCAGAAAGAAATCAATCGCGAAGTACCCGAAATGCTGGAGCTCGTGGGACTTGAAGATAAAGGTGATCGCTTGCCTTCAGAAATCTCAGGTGGCGAACAACAGCGCGTAGCGATTGCAAGAGCATATGTGACTCGTCCATCAATCATTATTGCCGATGAACCAACTGGAAACTTAGACCCCGCGCTATCTGTGGGAATTATGAAATTACTTGATCGCATTAACCGTGAAGGCACAACTGTTCTCATGGCTACACACGATTCAGGGATTGTTGATCAGATGCGCAAACGAGTAATTGAACTCGACGGCGGCCATGTTATTCGCGATCAAGTTCGCGGCGTCTACGGATACACGGGATAAGGGGCAGATAGATGCGCGCAGGATTCTTAATGAGCGAAGTCCGAATTGGACTTCGTCGTAATCTCACCATGACATTTGCTGTCATCGTGACTGTGGCAATCTCACTTTCTCTCCTTGGGATTGGATTGCTTTCTAATTCGCAAGTAAGTGCGATGAAAGATTATTGGTATGACAAAATCGAAGTCTCAGTATTTCTTTGTGGCTCACTCTCTGAATCTCCATCCTGCGGAGCGGGAGTAGTTTCGCCAGATCAACGATCATCAATTAAGGCAGATCTTGAAGCACTTCCAGTAGTTCAGAGCGTCTTCTATGAGTCGCAATCTGAAGCATTCAAGCGATTCCAAGAGCGATTTAAAAACTCTGCAATTGCTCAGAATGTGACTGCAGATCAGCTGCCAGAATCATTCCGCGTCAAACTAAAAGATCCAACACAATTTGATGTTGTTGTCAGTGCATTTAGTGGACGTCCTGGTGTTGATATCGTTCAAGATCAGCGCACAATCCTTGAGAAGTTCTTTAAGTTACTCGCAGTTCTCCGTAATGGCGCACTCATTGTCGGACTTCTTTCAGTGCTCACTGCTTCACTTCTGATAAGCAACACACTGCGCATTGCTGCATTTAATAGACGTCGCGAAACTGGAGTAATGAGACTCGTTGGTGCCTCGTCTTGGTCAATCCAACTTCCATTCCTTCTCGAAGGAGTTTTCTCTGCATTCGTCGGATGGATCCTGGCAACTGGATTACTTAGCGCACTTAAGTATGTTGTTCAGGAAAAGGTTGCTCCACTGCTGACCTTTACTAAGTTCTTTGGGTGGGGCGAAGTCGCAGCGGCATCAGCATGGCTCTTGCTAACAGGTCTAGTTGTATCGACCATCGCATCGCTCATTACACTTCGACGCTACTTAAAGGTTTAATTAGCTCTTCGAACTAATACTTACTGGGAGGTGAGCTCATGGTTAAAGAAGTAGGTAAGAAGCTCATCGCTCAGAATAAGAAGGCTCGCCACGATTTTGCTATCGATGATGTCTATGAATGTGGCATCGTTTTGATGGGTACTGAAGTGAAATCACTTCGTGCAGGTCGCGCATCTCTGATTGATGGTTTTGCCATGATTGAAAATGGCGAACTTTGGCTACATGGAGTTCATATTCCTGAATACACCGAAGGAACATGGACTAACCACACGCCTCGACGTAAGAGAAAGTTGTTGGTTCATAAGCTCGAGCTCCGCAAGATTGCTGCGCGTGTGAAAGATTCCGGAATAACTCTGGTGCCTTTACAGCTGTACTTTAAAGATGGAAAGGCGAAGATTGAGGTTGCAATTGCCAAGGGCAAGAAGGCGCACGATAAGCGCAGCACCTTGATGGAGCAGCAAGCAACCCGAGAAGTAAACCGCGAGCTTTCTCGCCGCCAATCAGGAAAAGATACTTTCTAGCGAGCCTATTTCTGGGCGAATTTCTCAGTTGTGCAAGTGTTCTCTATACTTATCTCATCGCTTAGATAGATCGAGTTGGTAGACAAGAATGCCGCTCCATACCTTCTAAGAAGACAATCCACCAAAACAAATTTCTCATGGGTGAGTTGTCTAAAAAAGTCAGTACAACTAGTCAGTACAACTAAATAGTGTGAATTACGTTTTCCACGTAATTCTCCAAGTTTAACTTGGGGGTGAACGGTCTCGACTTTAGTTGTTGAGGCAGGGGAAGCG
>Ga0114976_10001710_pt1 | contig 13702 bp, 9 predicted proteins | sample S_130805_EF_Meta_FD_87319 | JGI IMG/M metagenome (GOLD analysis project Ga0114976, IMG submission 87319) | Freshwater microbial communities from Lake Simoncouche, Canada to study carbon cycling - S_130805_EF_MetaG | ecosystem: Environmental > Aquatic > Freshwater > Lake | place: Lake...
ATTTATTGCGCACAGAAGATGGCGCTAACATCACTGCTGATCACATCAAGGCTCTTGCGCAATGGGATCCATCAGTTGAGCCAGATACTGAAATTCAATTCACGCCAGCTCGTGTTGTTATGCAGGACTTCACTGGAGTTCCTTGCATAGTCGATCTTGCAACGATGCGAGAAGCGATTGTGGATCTTGGGGGAGACCCATCCAAGGTCAATCCGCTCGCTCCAGCCGAACTGGTAATTGATCACTCTGTTATTGCTGATGTCTTTGGAACAAAGGATTCATTCGAACAGAACACAGATATTGAATATGAACGCAACCGTGAGCGTTATCGCTTCCTGCGTTGGGGTCAGGGAGCTTTTGATGAATTCAAGGTTGTTCCACCTGGAACTGGAATTGTTCACCAAGTAAATATTGAATATCTAGCACGCGTTGTTATGACTCGTACAGTCAACGGCGTACTTCGTGCATACCCTGACACTGTCGTGGGAACAGATTCACACACCACCATGGTCAACGGACTTGGCGTTCTTGGTTGGGGTGTTGGCGGCATCGAGGCAGAAGCAGCTCTTCTTGGTCAGCCCGTCTCCATGCTTATTCCTCGCGTTGTGGGATTCAAACTCTCAGGAGAATTACCTGTTGGAACAACTGCAACAGATATGGCTCTGACTATTACTGAGATGCTTCGTAAGCACGGAGTGGTTGGTAAGTTTGTTGAGTTCTATGGTCCAGGTGTTGTCTCTGTACCAATGGCTAACCGCACGACTATTGGAAATATGTCTCCTGAATATGGTTCAACATGCGCCATCTTCCCAATTGATGAAGAGACACTTCGCTACCTGCGTCTTACAGGTCGCAGCGATGATCAAGTTGCACTTGTTGAGCAGTATGCAAAAGCTCAAGGCATGTGGCATGACCCATCTATTTCTCCTCGATTCTCTGAAAATATCGAACTTGATCTCTCGACTGTTGTCTCATCCATTGCAGGTCCTAAGCGTCCGCAAGATCGCATCTCACTGACCGCATCAAAGTCTTCATTTGAAAAGATTCTTCCTACCTACTTCTCAGATAAGACTGGCAAAGAGGCATATCCGGTCAAGGTTGGTACGAAGGCGACCACCATTAAAAATGGTGATGTTGTTATTGCATCCATTACTTCTTGCACCAATACATCAAATCCTTCAGTCATGATTGGTGCAGCCCTGCTTGCAAAGAAAGCAGTAGAGAAGGGCCTCACTTCAAAGCCTTGGGTGAAGACAACTCTTGCTCCAGGATCTAAGGTCGTTACCGATTACTACGATCGCGCAGATCTGACCAAATATATGGAAGCACTTGGCTTCAACCTCGTTGGTTATGGTTGCGTTACCTGTATTGGAAACTCAGGTCCTCTTCCGATCGAAATCAGCAAGGCAGTAAATGAGAATGATCTTGCTGTCACTGCAGTTCTTTCAGGAAACCGTAACTTTGAAGGGCGTATTAGCCCTGATGTAAAGATGAACTATCTAGCTTCACCTCCACTCGTTGTTGCTTATGCACTTGCAGGCACGATGGATCACGACTTTGAAAATGATTCGCTGGGCAATGATAAAGATGGAAATCCAGTACTTCTGAAAGATATCTGGCCATCAGCTCAAGAGATTCAATCAGTGATTGATTCCTCCATCTCATCAGAGATGTTTAAGAAGGACTATGCAACTGTCTTTGATGGCGATCATCGCTGGAAGTCACTTGATACCCCAACTGGGAAAACATTTGAGTGGGATCCTAAATCAACCTATGTTCGCAAACCTCCTTACTTTGATGGGATGCCTGCAGAACCTAAGCCAGTTACAGATATCACCGGAGCGCGCGTTCTTGCGATCCTGGGTGATTCCGTAACTACAGATCACATTTCACCAGCTGGAAATATCAAGGCTGATTCACCTGCTGGTAAGTACCTAGAGGCAAATGGAGTTGAGCGTAAAGATTTCAACTCATATGGCTCACGCCGCGGAAACCATGAAGTAATGATTCGCGGAACATTTGCCAATATTCGCTTGAAGAACTTACTTCTCGATGGGGTTGAAGGAAGCTTCACAAAGAATTTCCTTAACAATGGTGAGCAGACAACAATTTATGATGCATCCGTTGCATATCAAGCAGCAGGTGTTGGTCTGATCATCCTTGCAGGCAAGGAATATGGATCTGGTTCTTCCCGTGACTGGGCTGCAAAGGGAACTGCACTCCTTGGAGTGCGCGCTGTGATTGCAGAGAGCTTCGAACGTATTCACCGCTCCAACCTCATTGGTATGGGAGTACTTCCATTGCAATTTACCAACGGAGAAAATGCTCAATCACTGGGGCTTAAGGGTGATGAGACATTTGCAATCACTGGAGTGATGGCACTCAATAACGGTGGCATCCCTAAGGAAGTGACTGTGACTGCAGGGGATAAGACCTTCACTGCCAAGGTGCGTATCGATACGCCAGGAGAGGCTGATTACTATCGCCACGGCGGAATCATGCAATACGTACTGCGTCAGCTCCGCGGCTAATCTAGACTGCCTCCATGCTCGAATCGATCAAGAGTCCTAGCGACCTCAAAGCGCTCAGCCTTGAACAGCTAGGTCAACTTTCTGAAGAGATTCGCCAATTCCTCATTACTCAAGTCTCAAAGACTGGTGGCCACTTAGGTCCCAACCTTGGAGTTGTTGAGCTAACCATCGCAATCCATCGAATCTTTGATTCACCGAAAGATGTTGTTCTCTTCGATACTGGTCATCAATCCTATGTTCATAAGATTCTGACAGGGCGCGCAGATCAGTTCGACAAGTTGCGTCAACGCGGGGGAATTGCCGGATATCCAAACCGTAGTGAAAGTGCTCACGATGTGATTGAGAATTCACATGCATCTACCGCACTCTCATGGGGTGATGGAATTTCACGTGGCTTCTCACTTACTGGCCAATCAGATCGCCACGTTGTTGTGGTGGTCGGCGATGGCGCACTCACAGGTGGAATGTCATGGGAGGCTCTCAATAACATTGCAGCAGCCACTGATAGAACTCTCATCATCGTCGTTAACGACAATGAACGTTCTTACTCACCAACTATTTGTGGAGTTGCAACTTATCTTTCAACACTTCGTGTCACACGCGGTTATGAGCGCTTTTTGGATTGGGGCAAAGAGGTTCTTACAAAGACTCCTGTCGTGGGAAATCCCATCTATGAAACTCTCCACGGTGTGAAAAAAGGCATCAAAGACATCATTGCACCACAGGGAATGTTTGAAGATCTTGGTCTGAAGTATGTGGGGCCTATCGATGGACATGATGTGGCAGCTATGGAGCGCGCCCTTGTGCAAGCTAAAGAATTTGGCGAACCAGTTCTTCTTCATGTCATTACTGAAAAAGGTAAGGGACATAAGCCTGCAATTGAAGATGAAGCTGAGAAGTTCCACGCTGTTGGAATTGTAGATCCTGAGACTGGCACCCCACTTGGTAAATCAGTAACCACCTGGACCAGCGTTTTTTCTGACGAACTAGTCGCCCTTGGCCATGAGCGCAAAGATATTGTGGCAATTACCGCTGCAATGCTTGGACCCACCGGTCTTGATAAATTTGAAGCAGCTTTCCCAGATCGCACCATCGATGTTGGTATTGCAGAGCAACATGCTGTGACAAGTGCTGCAGGTTTGGCATTTGCCGGAATGCACCCAGTAGTTGCTGTTTATTCAACATTCTTAAACCGCGCATTTGATCAAATGTTGATGGATGTTGCACTCCACAAGGCGGGAGTTACATTCGTACTCGACCGCTCAGGTGTTACTGGTGATGACGGTCCTTCACATAATGGTGTGTGGGATCTGGCACTAACAGGAATCGTGCCGACTATGCATGTGGCTGCTCCTCGCGATGCGGCGCGACTTCGTGAAACGTTGCGTGAAGCAGTTGAAATTTCTGATGCGCCTTCTCTGGTTCGTTTTCCAAAGGGTGCTGTACAAAGTGATATTCCCGCATTTGAGCGACGCGATGGCATAGATGTTCTCTATCGTGGCGAAAGTGCAGATGTTCTTCTTGTCAGTATTGGTTCTATGGCTGCAATTGCAGTAGAAGCTGCTTCACAGGCATATCGTGAAGGTGTTGGAGTCACGGTGATTGATCCTCGTTGGGTTAAGCCACTGCCACAATCACTGATCACTATGGCCCAGCGTTATAAGAGCGTTGTTGTGCTTGAAGATGGAATTCGCCATGCAGGTATAGCGAGTTCTATCTCTGAGATGTTCCGTGAAGCAGGACTTAATGTTGCACTGCACAGCATCGGCGTCCCACTTGAATTTATTGAGCACTCAAAGCGCGCAGAAATCCTAGAAGATCTTGGAATTACTGCTCAGAAGATTTCACGCGACATTGTCGAGTGGAGTTCTACTGTGGAAGAGATGCAATTCCCGGCGCATGAAAACGCTGACCACAAACAGACTCGCTAATACCTTCACGATCTAAATACGGCAAGATTCCGCCGAGATGCATCGGCCAACCAGCACCCATCAACATACAGAGATCGATCTCAGCAGGAGTTGATACAACGCCTTCATCGAGCATCATGCGGGCTTCTTCCGCAAGAGCCTTCAGCGCTCGAGCGCGAACCTGTTCAGCTGTCGATGGAGTTGTTCCCTTATGCACAAGTGCAAGTGCTGCAGGGTTTGGTCCAAATGAACCGTCTTCGTTCTTAACATAGAAAGTCTTAACGCCTTCCTTGACCATCGCCTGCATCGTTGGTGAGATGCGATAGCGAGGTCCAAGATTTGCATTCAGCGTCTCTGAAACATGGAGTGCAACACCTGGGCCAACTAGACCTAGGAGTTCAAAGGGAGACATAGGAAAACCAATACTGCGCATCGCATTATCAGCAGTTGCTGGATCTGTTCCTTCATCGACTGCATCAGTGATCTCGCCCATAAAGCGAGTAAGAAGGCGGTTTACAACAAATCCCGGAGCATCTTTACAGATGATCATCGTCTTCTTGAGTTCTTTTCCGATACTCACAGCTGTTGCAGTAGTTGCATCATCTGTCTTTGATGTGCGAGCAACTTCAAGAAGTGGCATCACAGCAACAGGATTAAAGAAGTGGAATCCCACAACGCGCTCAGGATGTTCAAGTCCCTCACTCATACGCTCAACAGAAAGGGATGAGGTATTGGTTGCAAGAACGCATTCAGGCCCGACAATCTTCTCAAGCTTTTTAAAGAGTTCTTGCTTCAGGGAGAGTTCCTCAAAGATTGCTTCAATGATGAAGTCACAACCGGCGAAAACTTGCTGATCAGAGGATCCGCTAATTAGTAGTGAGAGACGCCCAGCAGACTCTGCGCTCATGCGCTTTTTCTCAACGAGCTTTGCAAGTTCATTCTTAACCCATGCAACGCCCTTATCGGCGCGCTCTTGGTCTATATCTGTCATCACAACAGGACATTTGAGATTGCGAAGTAACAGAAGAGCAAGCTGTGATGCCATCAGACCAGCGCCAACAGCACCCACGCGTGAGACCTTGCGAGCAAGTGCTGGCTTTGGAGCACCTTCTACTTTTTTGCGCTTCTTCTGAATCACATTAAATGCATAGAGGGATGCACGAAGTGGATCTGACATGGTCAGATCTGCAAGGGCAACATCTTCTGCATCAAAGCCTTGAGCGCGGGTATTGGTTCTAGCTGCAGCAATAAGTTCGAGCGCTCTCATGGGAGATGCAATCTCTGCGCCACCATATTTCTTAAGAGCTGCTGCGCGACCTGCTGCAAGTGCTGAATCCCAGGCAGGATCGCTTGAATAATCTTTGCGCTCTATCTTTGTTGCACCACTTAAGACAGATGCAGCAAATGCAACAGATTTTTCAAGGAAGTCAGCGGGTGCAAAGACGGCGTCAACGATGCCAAGGCCGAGCGCATCCGTAGATTTCATCATTGTGTTGTTATTGAGTGCGTTGCCGATAATGATTTGAACAGCGCGTTCTGGACCAATTAACTTAGGAACAATCGTTGCTCCACCCCAGCCAGGAACGAGTCCGAGGAAGACCTCAGGTAATCCGGTGAGGGCTGTTGCAGATAATGTGCGGTAGTTACAGTGAAGTCCGACTTCGAGTCCGCCACCAAGGGCTAAGCCATTGATAAATGCAAAGGTGGGAATTCCAATCTCATCGAGACGACGAAATACATCGTGGCCAAGTTTTCCAATGGCCAGTGACTGCTCGCGCTTACTCAAGAATGAGAGTGCTGATAGATCAGCACCTGCTGCAAAGATAAATGGCTTGCCTGTGATTGCTATGGCAGCTGGTTTGCGCGATGCCGCATCTGTTATTGCAGCATCAAGTGCTGCAAGTGATTGAGGACCAAAAGTATTTGGGCGGGTGTGATCGAGCCCGTTATCGAGAGTGATGAGAGCGAGCGTGCCTTTAAATCCAAAGGGGGAGAGGTCTACATCGCGAATGAGCGCATTGGTGACAACTTCTTCAGGAGCACCTTCTGGGAGCTGAGTAGCTGTAGTCATTACTTCTTACCTCCAACAAAGTGTGGATTTTCCCAAATGATTGTGCCGCCCATACCAAGGCCGATACACATTGTTGTAATTCCGTATCGCACATCAGTTTTCTCTTCAAAGGTGCGCGCCAAATTGAGCATCAAGCGAACACCAGATGAAGCAAGGGGATGGCCTACTGCAATTGCACCACCATAAGGATTCACACGAGGATCATCATCTGCAATTCCAAAGTGATCGAGGAATGCAAGAACCTGCACAGCAAATGCTTCATTAACTTCAAAGGCGCCGATATCTTCAATTGTTAAGCCTGCTTTACTTAAGGCCTTAATCGTTGAAGGAACTGGTCCATATCCCATCACTTCTGGCTCAACGCCAGCGAATGCAAATGTGACCATGCGAGCTTTGATCGTTAGACCAAGTTCTTTCGCCTTTTCTTCACTAGCAAGAAGAGCTGCAGTTGCACCATCGTTAAGTCCTGAAGAATTTCCCGCAGTAACGCGACCTGCTGGACGAAATGGAGTCTTAAGGCCAGCAAGACCTTCCATTGTTGTTGTGGGGCGTGGTGCTTCATCAATAGTTGCTATACCCCAACCAAGTTCAGGGCTACGTGCAGCTGTGGGAATGAGATCGCGTTGAATCTTTCCATCAGCATATGCCTTGGCAGTCTTCATCTGAGAGGCAAGTGCATATGCATCTGCGCGCTCTTTCGTTAAATGTGGAAAGCGATCATGGAGACGCTCTGCAGTTGCACCCATTGCGAGCGCATCTTGTTCCACCAACTTCTCAGCGAGATAGCGAGGGTTGGGATCCATAAGTTCGCCCATCGGGTGATTGCCCATATGTTCAACGCCGCCTGCGATTGCAATATCGATTGCACCCATCGCAATTGCTCCTGCAACAGTGGTGGTTGCAGTCAAAGCTCCAGCACACCAACGATCGATAGAGTAACCAGGAACAGTCTTAGGTAATCCAGCAAGCAGTGTTGCGCTGCGACCGATATTCATTCCTTGATCACCAGTCTGCGTTGCAGCAGCGATGGCGACATCATCGATAGATGAAGGATCCACCTTCGGATTGCGCTCTAAGAGACCTCGCATTGCACGGACCATGAGGTCATCGGCGCGAGTGCCTGCATACATACTTCCCGCCTTACCAAATGGGGTGCGGACGGCATCGACGAGAACAACAGAGCGGATCTGTGAAGACATAGAACTTCCTTCGCTGGTGAGTATGTTTCAAAGGTTACTCGCCAGTAGGGCAAAAGGCTATGCGTTGAGAGGAGTTTTTACCTTTGCAGGTGAAAGGTAGGCGCTGATGGTCAGCCCTAGATAGGCAGCCCACACAACGAGCTGGAGCCATGAAGTCGTCGTATCGAAGCCGATCGTGCCACCGAGTAGCGCTGCGATAAATGACTCCTTCGGCATCCATGATGTGACATCCCATGCAAATGCATCAGGACCCGGCAAGATTCCAAACTCTTGGAACTCATGGATTCCATAGGAGAGAACTCCTGCTGCAACAACGATCAGGGCAACACCTGAATATGTGAAGAACTTACCCAAGTTGATTTTGACTGCTCGGTTATAGATTCCATAACCAAGTCCCACAGCTAGCGCTAATCCAAGAATCAGACCGAGAGTCGCTGTTGAGAATGCTCCTACCGCTTTGAAATTGGAGTAGAGAAAGAGTGATGTTTCAAGGCCTTCGCGAGCTACAGCAAAGAATGCGAGAGTGGCCATCGAGAGAGCACCTGATGTAACAGCAACTTCTGCCTTGCCATGGAGTTCATCGCGAAGTCCGCGAGCAGCACGTTTCATCCAGAAGACCATCCATGTCACAAGACCTACAGCGATGAAAGAGGTTGTGCCAGCAAAGAGCTCTTCACCTCGCGGTGAAAGCTCTGCAGATGTGAAGGACAGGAATGCGCCAAATGCCAGACTTGCAGTGATGGCAAGTGCCACACCGCTCCAGAGTGCGCGTAAAAGGCTTCTTTGATCGCTCTTTACGAGATAGGCAACAAGGATTCCAACGATGAGGGCAGCCTCTAGGCCTTCGCGTAGGGCGATGATGAAAGTGCTAAGCATGGTGAGAGCGTAATTCAGGCGCCCTATTTACGCAACTCTTATGTTGCGTAATTCGTCACTCTTCTGGGGCAGCCTCTGCCTCGGCGGCAACCTCAGGGATCGGAAGGGGCTCACTCTCAGTAAGGGCCTGCTCAAGGATGGGAGAGGCGATCTCAGCCTGCCAGCGCCGCGCACCTAAGGCCAGAAGGGCATCCTGCACAGAACCCTCAGGAGGCTGCCAGCAGATGCGGCGCACAAGCTCGGGGCTAATCATATTTTCCAAAGGAATCGATAGCTCCTCGGCCCTCACCTGAAGATTAAACCTGGCATGGGTAAGGGGTGCATATCTCTCAGGAAAGCGCTCGCGCCAAATCTTGATCGGAGGAAGAACATCGCTCTTAGAACGAGTCTCTGGCCATTGATCTTCCGGCATCGCTATCGCATCGGTAATGCAACTAATCCATGTTGCAGCGTTTTCTAACCATCGCGCTCGCAAGCCAAGTGGGCGAAGAATTTTCTCTAGATGTTTGCGATTGGTAATCGGACCCTTATCCGCATTCATCGCTATCTCAGTAATCGCAGCATCGGAGAGAAGTCGACCTGGAGAAATATCAAGATCTTGCGCCATCTCATTACGTGCCTGCCATAGTTCGCGAACTACTGCCATGTGATTACGCTTTTTTACTTTATGCATTCCTGACGTTCTACGCCATGGGTCAATACGTGGGGGAGCAGGTGGCGCAGCGAGGATGGCTGCAAAATCTTCCTCCGCCCATTTCCACTTCTTCGCATCTACCAATAATTGATGGACCTTCTCTCGTAATTCGACGAGAAGTTCAACATCGAGAGCTGCATAGTTGAGCCAATCGTGTGGCAGAGGTCTTGTGGACCAATCCACTGCAGAGTGCTCCTTTGCAAGGGAGACACCCATAAGAGTTTCTAGTAGCGGGCCAAGACCAACTCGAGCAAGGCCTGCGATGCGCCCACCGAGTTCTGTATCAAAGAGGATGGTGGGATGGATTCCCACTTCTCGCAGACACGGTAGATCTTGCGTGCTGGCATGCAGGATTACTTCAACGCCTTGAATCAATTGATTGAGCGCGGCAAAGCAGCGATGGCCTGGACCAAAGGCGATGGGATCAATGAGATGTAATCCGCCGTTGGTGCGTTTAATCTGAATGAGATATGCACGAGCGCTGTATTTATAGCCAGATGCGCGCTCAGCATCGAATGCAAAGGGACCAGTGCCTAGTGCGAGTTGAGTAAGAGCTGCATCGAATAACTCTTCAGTATCGATGATGGGTGGGACGCCATCGGCTGGATGTAAGAGTGGTGTAGCAGCCGGAGCTTGCGGCAGTTCCTCGTTCTCAGCCACGGCGACGAGCTGAACCAATGGATGCAACTCCATCAGGAATAGGTGGCAAGCCAGCAACCTCAGTCATGAGATTGCACCATGCTTGAACGTGAGCAAATATTTCCTCAGGTGAGTTGATAATGGGTGACCAAGAAGCGCGAATCTCAATTTCAGAATCATCATTACGAGGAGATAGTTTTCCAAATGATGCACTCGATACTCGTGTAACAGTTCCACTAGGTGCGTTGTATTGGGCCTGAGTGGCATTGAGTGAATCCAGCAACCAATTCCAACCGACTTCTGGGAGTAGTGGATCTTCTTGCATCTCGCTATCTACATCAGCTCGCATAAAGCTCACACATCGAAAGTCACCTTCCCATGTGTCTTGCCCGCCCGGCTCATGCAAGATGACAAATCGTCCCGATGCTACTTCTTCTTCAGCTTCCCCCGATTGGCCGTTGGAGATATCTGCTGTGAAGGCAAATGAGTATGTTGCAAGTTTCTGGGGCGCAGGGACTTCTTCCAAAATGATTTCATCCCGCGGTGTGAAAGTACGAAGCAGCTCGATCATCTCTTCAAAAGTAAATGTCGATTTCACTGGTTAATTCTAAAGTTCGAAGTGCACTTTAGATGGGAGGCTGGGGGAGTTGGGCTGTAGAGTCCTCGCCATGGCCAGCTTCCTAGCTCTTCTATCGAGCGGACTGTGGGGAAGTGCTGATTATCACGCTGGAAAGTTAAGTAAGAAGTTTCCATCCATTGCTGTTCTTGCAACATCTCAGGCGATTGGATTTATCACCGGGGTAATTTTGGTCTTACTCACTGGCGCTTGGCACGCAGAAGCTTTTGGAGATGGCGGATATTTCATTGCCGGGGCCTGTGCTGGCCTCTGTGGTTATGCAGGTTTGATGAGTCTCTATGCAGGACTTTCTACAGGCCGCATGGGAGTTGTCTCACCGATTAGTTCACTCGGAGCACTTATTCCTTTGAGTTATGCCCTGGTTATCAAAGGCGATCAACTTTCCACGATTGTGAGTATCGGAGTTGCTGCAGCTTTGATTGGTGGATTCTTAGCAAGTGGTCCGGAAGTTTCTCAAGGCCTTCCATTAAAACCAGTTCTTCTGGCTCTCTCTGCAGCGCTCTTCTTCGGACTCGCATTGGTCTTTATGGCGATTGGTTCACAGAGCAGTGCGCTGATGACTATGACGATGATGCGCACCACAACGTTGATTATTGGCATTGGGATCTTTGCAAAGTTTAGAACTTTAGGAGGGTTAGGAAAGCCTGAACTTCCTATCTTGATATTTATCGGGGTTGCTGATTTTGCTGCAAATCTGCTTTTGGGAGTTGCGACGACTAAGGGATTGGTCTCACTTGCAATGGTTTTGGGTTCTCTCTATCCAATTGCTACGGCGCTTTTGGCATATAAGTTTCTTCATGAGCGCCTACACAAAGTGCAGTATGTGGGAATTGCATTTGCCGTCGTGGGCGTTGCGATAATTTCTGCCTTTTAATCTATTTTTTTGCAGAGATAAATCGAGTTCCAGACACTAACTTCTCTTCAATCTGAGAAAAGTGCGAAAGAAGCTCATCAACATCAATTAAATCTTCGCCTCCGACAACATCTGTCACGCTTAATTCAAGAAAATCAACGCGGCCAGCATCAACTAATTGCCGGATGATTCCAACCCCTGCCTCAACATGGATATTGGGGCCAAATGTTCTGCTTGCTCGATCCAGCGCATCCTCTGGTGAGAGATTCCAGCAGTGTGCAAGTCGATTATCAGCAAGTGGGTTGATCAGACTTTTGGAAATCACAACAACAGGTACTGGGGTGCGATGGTAAGGCTCTGTGCGCGCGGTATTTCCACCTATAAGAATGCAATCGGCACTCCTGCGACGTGAGAGGAAAGCCGAACGATCTACAGCTGATGACACTCCGGCAGAATTTCCATCTTTTGATGTCGAGCCATCGGCCCCTACAACGAGTGTGACTGTGACTCTCATGTGAGTAAGAATATTGAGTTTCTCACCCATTTATCAGGCAAATTCCTCGTTCAAAATTGAAAATCCCCTTGGAGGCGCGTTAGCCTTAAAACATGAGAAAACGAGTGAGTGCTGGCGCTTTCGCCTCTATCGCCGTATTTCTCCTGTCATTTATCTCCCCGCCTCTTGCACATTCTGCTCAAACGTTGGCTCAAGTTCAGGCACAGGTCAATCGCCTTGAAGAGGAAGCAACGACTGCAGCAGAAGGAGCACAAGAGGCAAAGGTGAAATTAGCTGCACTCACGAGAAGTTTGGCAGGCATCCAGGCACAGGCAGCGATTCAAGGAAAGACTGTCGATGCAATTTCAAAGACTCTTGGGACCATTGCGGTCAATCAGTATAAGTCTGGCTCATTAAGTCAGAGCCTTGAACTTCTCTTCTCCAGCGATCCAGCGCTCTATCTTTCATCTGCCGGCTCACTAGAGGCGATTACTCGACGAAAGACAACTGAACTTCGTAAATTTCAATCTGCCGAACAGCAACTCAACGCAACATCTTTGACTGTCAGTGATCGACTCGCTCAGGTCAAAGTTCTGCAGAAGAAGTTGGCTGAGAGAAGTGCATTTGCTGTTGCGAAGTTAGCCCAAGCTGAATCACTTCTTGCAAAGTTAAAGAAGGAAGATCGTGAGAGATTAGCCAAGCTGGCTGAAGACCAAGAGAATGCCGATCAGGCATCTTCATTGGCGGCTGCAAAGAGTGCATCAGGAGTATCGGGTCGAGCAGGTATTGCCCTTCAATTTGCCTTTAAGCAAATTGGTGATCGCTATGTATTCGGTGCAGATGGAATGGTGTATTGGGATTGCTCAGGTTTAACAATGCGTGCCTTCCAAGCTGCCGGAGTCTCACTTCCTCACTCATCACGGGCTCAATCACGTATGGGTAAATCGATTCCTTTTAATCAGAAGAAACCTGGCGACCTTATGTTCTTCGGCAGACCTGTCTCGCACGTGGGAATTTATGTCGGAGGTGGACGTATGGTCCATGCACCTCGCTCAGGATCACGCGTTAAAGTTGCAGATGCTTCACTCGGTCGCAAGCCATTGGTTGCTGTGCGCCGGTTCTAATGAGCACATCTCCCATACTCTGTATTACAAATGATTTTGGTCCTCGTGCAGGCGGTATAGAAACTTTCATCATTGGCCTCATTGAGCGAATGCCAAAGAACTCAGTCATTGTTTACACATCCTCACAAAAAGACTCAGAGCCATTTGATCGTGCATGGTCTGAGAACTACGGCGTCGAGGTCATCCGAGATAAATCAACTATTCTCCTTCCATCCTTCCGAGTGGGTAGAGCGGTAAGGAGAATTGCTCGCGAGAGGCAAATTACTAGAGCATTCTTTGGAGCCGCAGCTCCTCTTGCTCTTCTATCACAAGGTCTGCGTCGAGCAGGAGTCACGCGAATCGTTGCCCTAACCCACGGACATGAGGTCTGGTGGGCAAAGCTCTGGCCATTTTCTTTAGCGATACATCGAATCGGTGCAGGCACTGATCACCTGACCTATCTAGGTAATTACACGAAAAGTGAGATTTCGCGAGCTCTGTCTCAGAGCGCGCAAGATGCGATGGTAAAGATTGCTCCTGGAATCGATACCAATCACTTCGCACCGCAATCAAATTCTGCTGCGTTGCGAAATGAGCTTGGTTTAACCCACAAGAAGGTCATCGTCTCAGTAGGAAGACTTGTGCATCGCAAGGGACAGGACACTCTGATTGAAGCACTGCCCGAAATTCTGATGC
>Ga0114976_10001711_pt1 | contig 13699 bp, 10 predicted proteins | sample S_130805_EF_Meta_FD_87319 | JGI IMG/M metagenome (GOLD analysis project Ga0114976, IMG submission 87319) | Freshwater microbial communities from Lake Simoncouche, Canada to study carbon cycling - S_130805_EF_MetaG | ecosystem: Environmental > Aquatic > Freshwater > Lake | place: Lake...
ATCTGGGAAATCGACCCAGTGATAGAGGCACCGGCGCTTGAGTGCGTCATGAATCTCGCGGGTCCGGTTGCTCGTGATCAAAACAAACGGCGGCGCACTGGCCTTGATCGTTCCAAGTTCGGGTACCGTAATCTGATTCTCCGCGAGCACTTCAAGCAGGAACGCATCAAACGGCTCATCCGCCCGATCGAGCTCGTCGATCAACAGCACGGGAGATCGCGCCTGGGTCAGGGCCTGGAGCAGCGGTCGCTCGATCAGCATCTCGCGCGAGTAAAGACTGGCGACCAGGGCGTCATGATCAATTCCCCGATTGCCGCCATGCCCGGCCTCTGCGAGGCGAATCTCAATCATCTGCCGGGCGACGTTCCATTCGTAGGCAGTTTGCGCGATATCCAACCCTTCGTAGCACTGGACCCGCAACAACGGGCTGCCCAGCCAATCGGATAAGGCCTTGGCCAATTCGGTCTTGCCAACCCCCGGCTCGCCTTCCAGAAAAAGCGGGCGCTGCAACTTGAGGCTCAGGAACAGCGCGGTCGCAAGGCGCCGGTCACACAAGTAGTTACGCTGGGCCAGACCCGCGATGACCTCATCGACGGTCGCTGGCAGGGCGACTTCGGTCCTATTCATAAATCAGACTCAAAAACAGGCTGAAAAAATAAAAACGGCGGCCCGGCACGTGTGCCAGAGCCGCCGGTGAGCGACGCAGGAAGCTTAGTGTCCGAGCGAAGCAGCGACGGCGCGTCCGGCCATCACGCTGATCATCGCAGCCCGATACTCAGCAGTGCCATGCAGGTCACTGTTGATTCCATCGGTGGGCAAATGCACCGCCTTGGCGGCCTCTGGCGTGTAGCTCGCGTTCAACGCAGCCTCGATCTGAGTCGCCCTGAACACGCTGCCTTTGGCGCCAGTGACTGCGACATGAACCCCATCGGCCGTCTGCGCCAAAAACACGCCGACCAACGCAAAACGCGAGGCGGGTTGCTTAAACTTCACATAGGCCGCACGGGTTGGGACGGGGAAGCTGACCGCGGTGATCAGTTCGCCCGCATGCAATGCCGTCTCGTAGATTCCGGTAAAGAAATCGGCCCCAGGGATCTTGCGCTGATTGGTATGCACCGTAGCCCCCAGCGCCACGATGGCGGAGGGGTAGCAAGCGGCCGGGTCGGCGTTGGCAATCGAGCCGCCCAGCGTGCCCTGGTTACGGACCATCTGATCGCCGATGCCACCAGCCAAATCGGCCAGCGCGGGGATTGCCTTGCGCACGATGTCAGAGGCGGCAACCTCCGAATGCTTGGTCATGGCCCCGATCACCACCGCGCCGTGGTCGAGATGAATGCCGTGCAAGCCTTCGATCGCGCCCAGATCGATGAGGGTTTCGGCCGAGGACATGCGCAGTTTCATCGCCTGAATCAGGCTCTGGCCACCGGCCAGATAGCGGGCATCGCCGTGAAAGGCGGCGGTGGCATCGGCCTGCGCGGCCGGGCGTTTGTAGTCAAACGTGTACATGGTTCAATTCTCCTTTGGATCAGCCATGTCCGTGGGCGGCACGCCAGACGCGCTCACGCGTGGCTGGCATCGCGACATCACGGACGCCCAGGGCATCGGTTAGTGCATTGATGAAGGCTGGGGGCGATCCGATCGCGCCCGCCTCGCCACAACCCTTCACGCCCAGCGGATTGTGCGTACAGGGGGTAACGGTGTGGTCGACTACGAAATTCGGCAGATCGTCAGCGCGCGGCATGGTGTAGTCCATGAACGAACCGGTCCGCAACTGCCCTGATTCGGGGTCGTAGGTGCACCCTTCAAGCATCGCCTGACCCAGGCCCTGTGCCAGTCCGCCATGGACCTGACCGGAAACAATCATCGGGTTGACGATGTTGCCGAAATCGTCGACCGCCGTGAATCGATCGACCCGCGTCACACCAGTCTCGGGATCGACTTCGACTTCACACACGTAAGTCCCGGAGGGATAGGTGAAGTTGGTTGGATCGTAGAACGCATTTTCGTTGAGACCAGGCTCGAGCTTGTCCAGCGGATAGTTATGCGGGACATAAGCGGTCAATGCCACTGATCCGAACGGGACCTTCTTGTCCGTCCCAGCCACCACGAATTCACCGTTCTCGAATTCGATATCGGTATCGGCCGCCTCAAGCAGGTGGGCCGCGATTTTCTTACCTTTGGCGATAATCTTATCGACCGCTTTCACGATCGCAGAACCGCCAACCGCTAGCGAACGGCTACCGTAGGTGCCCATTCCGAAAGGGACACGGCCGGTATCGCCGTGGACGATTTCCACGCTCTCGACTGGGATGCCGAGCTTGGCTGCCACGACCTGCGCGAAGGTTGTCTCGTGGCCCTGACCGTGGCTATGGGAACCAGTGAATACGGTGACTGTCCCCGTAGGATGTACGCGCACTTCGCCCGCTTCAAACAGACCCGCGCGAGCGCCAAGTGCCCCCGCGATGTTGCTGGGCGCCAAACCACAGGCTTCGATGTAGCAGCTGTAACCCAGGCCACGCAGCTTGCCCTGCGCCTTGGATTCCGCCTTGCGGGATGCAAAACCGGCCACATCAGCGAGTTCAATCGCTTTGGCCAAATGCGCCTCGTAGTCACCCGTGTCGTAGGTTAGACCCACCGGGGTGGCATACGGGAACTGGGTGATGAAGTTGCGCCGACGAATCTCGGCGGGGTCCAGGCCCATGTCACGGGCCGCGGTCTCGACCATCCGCTCAACGAGGAAGGTCGCCTCTGGACGCCCTGCTCCACGATACGCATCGACGGGCGCCGTGTTGGTGAACACCGACTTCACTTCACAGTAAATGGCCGGGGTCTTGTACTGACCAGCTAGCAGGGTCGCGTACAAAATCGTTGGCACACAGGTCGAGAAGGTCGACAGGTAAGCACCCATATTCGCAACGGTGTGAACGCGCAGCGCAAGGAAGTGGCCCTCAGCATCCATCGCCAGTTCAGCGGTCGAAAGGTGATCTCGGCCATGTGCATCGGTCAGGAAGGCTTCGCTGCGGTCTGCGGTCCACTTGATGGGGCGGCCTACGCGCTTACTCGCCCAGACCAACGCGGTCTCTTCGGCATACAAATAAATTTTTGAACCAAAACCACCACCGACATCGGGTGCAATCACGCGCACCTTCGACTCGGGAAGACCAAGCACAAACGCGCACATCAGGAGACGCTCGACGTGCGGGTTCTGGTTCGAGACGTAGAGGGTGTAGCTCTCGTCGTGCTTGGTGTATTGCGCATTGGCCGCACGCGGCTCCATGGCGTTGGGCACCAGCCGGTTGTTGGCAAAGCTCAGCTTGGTAACTTTCGCGGCATGGGTGAATGCCGCATCGACAGCAGCCTTGTCACCGTGACCCCAGTCATAACAGGTGTTGTGGGGCACTTCGTCATGGACCAGCGTCGCGTTGCTCTCGGCATGGGCCAGATCAATCACGGCGGGCAAGACTTCGTAATCAATGTCGATCAGCTCGGCGGCATCCTTGGCCAGGCTGGCCGTCTCGGCGACGATCAGGGCGACCTGATCGCCCACGTGGCGAACCTTGCCTTGCGCCAGCACCGGGTGCGCTGGCTCTTTCATCGGACTGCCGTCCTTGTTGTGGATCAGCCAGCCGCAGGGCAGACCGCCCACTTTGGCCTCGGCCAGATCGGCACCCGTGAAGATGTGCAAAACCCCTTCGGCCGCAGCGGCCCGGGTAATGTCGATCGATTTGATTCGTGCATGCGCATGAGGGCTGCGCAAAAAGTAGGCGTAACTCTGGCCTGGCAGCACCACGTCATCGGTGTACTGGCCAGCGCCGGTCAGAAAACGGAAATCCTCGCGGCGAAGAATGGATTTTCCGATCGGGGAATTCGACAAGTCAGTCATGATCGCGTCCCTTGATTAAGCGGTTACTTTTAAGCAGTCACTTGGCCAGCTTGGCAGCGCTGGATTGACTTGACGATGTTGTGATAGCCCGTGCAACGACAGATGTTGCCTTCGAGGCCTTCACGAATTTCCTGCTCGGTAGCGTTTGGATGGTCCTCGAGCAACTGCACGGCCGACATCACCATGCCAGGCGTACAGAAACCGCATTGCAATCCGTGACACTCACGGAAGGCCGCCTGCATCGGATGCAGTTCGCCATCGTGGCTCAGCCCTTCGATCGTGGTGATCTCGGCGCCCTGCGCCTGGACGGCCAGGATCGAGCAAGCCTTAATGGCGCGTCCATTCAAATGCACGGTACAGGCGCCGCACTGAGCGGTATCGCAACCCACGTGGGTTCCGGTGAGATGCAACTGATCACGGATCAACTGGACCAGAAGGGTCCGGGGATCAACGTCGACCTTAACGGCACGCCCATTCACGGTGAGCGCAAGAGATTCGGTGGGATGGCTCAAAGTTGCCTCCTGAAGGCTGCTGATTTTTTGGGGGTTCATCTGAACCCGATAAGCATACTGGGACAACGCGGAACAAAACACGCGCGAGCCTTCTCGAGTGCGATCGGGTTTTCCCTGATGCGCCTGACCGCGCCGACCCAACTGTCGCAACCGCGAAGAGGAACGGGCGGGTCATCGACCTCCCGCTAGGTCGAGTCACAAAACCTTCATATGGCCGTCACGGGCGCGTCATCAATCGGCGGCAACCTGTGGGGCCGTGAGATATGCCATCGCATTCTTGCACCTGAATCAAGAATTCTCCGACCCTTTCTGAAGGTTGTAATTTCATGAAAATAAGTAAGACCGCCCAACTGACGCTTGCAGCTGGTCTGCTGAGCCTGCTGAGCGCCTGTGGCGGCGACTCGGTGACGACTCCGACGGCTTCCAGTGCCGCTCCCACGGCAGAACAGGTCGCCGCGTTTACGAGCAGCTACAACGGTGGCGTTGCGGCGCTCAAGAGCTTCAGTGGCCTGACCAGCTCGGGCTTTGTGGACCTCTTTGACGATGCGTTCCTCGACGCGGGCTACACCAAGCAGGCCCTGAAAGACAATCTGACGCAGGAGTCCTTCGCAGTCGCAGTCGCAGCCGATCTTTCGTCCTTCCCGGTCGCCGCATTGTCTGGCGTGACCGTCGCTGGCTGCGATGCCAATGGGGTCTGCACCCTGACCGCCACGGTCACGAACGCTGACGTCGACACCACCACCACGACCTACACGATCCCCGTGAAGTTCAGCAGCGGCAAGGTTCGCCTCTACGGCGACCAGAAGTCGGCCTAACACAAAGGATTAATACGATGAAACCCCAGTTCAAAATGCGAGAGGTCGCTCTGGCGATCGCCGCCATCACTTCCGTCGTCACGCTCGCCCCGACCGCTTCGGCCGCTGACAAAGCCGCCACCAAGGCCGCAGGAACCTACGTGACCGGCGACTTCCACAATCATTCGACTTGCTCGGACGGCTCACTGTCGCTGAAAAAGCTGGTCGACAAGTCTGTGAACACCTGGAAACTCGACTGGTTCGTTCAGGCCGACCACGGTGGCCGCAGCGCTCGCAACTGCACTCTGGCGGAAGACCCGTTTGAGCCAGTCGCGCCCGGTCTGGGACTGACCAATAGCGCCAATGGCCCCTGGCAGGCCTCGCCCCCGGTGACCTATGCTGGCGCTGGCCAACCGGCCTCGGCTCTCAAAGGTCCGAACCAGACCTGGGAATCCACGATTGGCCTCGCCGCCATCAAGGGCGATGGAACCGCCACCCCAAAGCAGATGTGGCGCTGGCAGGAAATCAAGGAATATCAGTACAAGGTCATTGAAACCCTTGGCCGTGATGCAAAAAAGCCAGTCTGGATCGGCCTGGAGCAAAACAACCCCGGGCATGAGCACACCTCGACCGCGGTGCTCAAAGGACAAGCACCCTGGCCTTCAACCGCAACAACCGGTAACGCAAACCTTCAGGCGCAATACGAATATTGCTTTGATCGCAGCGATACCGACACCAGCCGCGGCGCTGAAAACCTCTGGGATTGTTCGGTCACCGGCAGCTCCAACAACACGCTGATCAACCCCCTGTCGGCCAAGATTGCCCCGACCGACAATTTGAGCGGAACCAACACCGCCAAGTACCCCAACATGGGGCACATCAAGACCTTGGAAGGTCTCAAGTGGATGAACGAAAAGGCACCGACGACCTCCTACTTCGTGCCAGCCCACCTTGAGCGTGCCGGCATCTACAACCCGACCGGCAACAACGGCTTCAATATCGAGCACCTGCGCAATTTCAATAACGTAGCCCCAAAAATCGCGTTCGGTTTTGAATCGATGCCTGGCCATGGCGCCGAATCCCCGCGCGGAAGCTACACGACAGGCGCTGTTGGTGGCGGCACCTTTGGCGGCACAGGCGTTTATGCGGCCAAGATCGGTGGATTGTGGGACGGCCTGCTTGGCGAAGGTCGGAACTGGTGGTTCTTTGCAAGCTCGGACTACCACAGCCGTGGCACCTTCGGTCCTGACCAACGTGAGACCGACAACGATTTTTACCCTGGCGAGTACACCAACGACTACGTCATGGTTCGCAAGGGTACGGGCAACCTCACGGCAGAAGGCATCATCGATGGCCTCCGTAGCGGCAACAGCTACGTGGCCAACGGACAACTGATCGACCGCCTGGCTTTTGTGGTCTGCGCATCGAACCCTGGTCTGCCGCGCAATGCCAACAAAGCGCTGATCGAGAAGGCCGCGGCAAACGCAGTGGCCGGCAACGGTGAAGTGCGGATCGATGGTTGCGCCACGATGGGTGAGAAGCTCATCGTTCGCCCCGGCACCGACCTGTTTGTGACGGTTTCGCTGCGCGACCCGCAGGGCACCAATGCATCGCCCTACAGCTTCCCGAATCCGTCCCTCAAGCAGGTCAACATCGTCCAGCCGCTCAACGCTCCGGTGTTGGATCACGTCGACCTGATCGGTGGAAACGTCACCGGTTATGTCGACCCGAGCGATCAGGGCGCCTACGCTCCCCCTGTAACGGCAGCGGACTACCCAGCGAAGATCTTCAATTCATCCACGAAGATCCAGAAAACGTTCAATTCAACGAACTGGACAGCTTCGGCAGATGGTGTCCGTACGATGACCTTCAGGGTCCCAGCAGTGAAAGCTTCGCAGTACTTCCGTCTGCGCGGGACCAACATCCCTGCGTCAGTACCCTTCGAGACCGATGCTGAGGGCAACCCGCTGAACGACTTCCTGGTGGCTCCGAACGACCAGACCCTTCCGGGCGCAATCCCTTGTGGTGACGCAGCATGCCCAGCGCACATGCGTACGGTCGCCGGCGTCAAGTACTCGAGTTCTGACGTGGTTGCCTGGGCTGACCTCTGGTTCTACAGCAACCCGGTCTACGTCGAAGTTCTGGGTTCGAGCAAGGTTGCCGGCGTCAAGTAATCTGACCCGCGAACATGGTCACGGGCCTTCGGGTTCGTGACCATGGCCTGAGCACCGGCCCCGCGGCCGGTTTTTCATTTTTGTCGATCGCTTGCTCAACGCGTCGACTCTTTGCAGTGATGAGACCTCTGTTGCCGTACGTATTGATGGTGCTCTCGGGCGCCGTGTCGCTGGCCTGGCAAATGCTCTGGAGCGCGCAACTCGCGACCGCGCTCGGTCATGAAATCGTCGCCGTGCTTGCCGTCCTTGCCGCGTTTTTCGGCGGGCTTGCAATTGGCGCCTTTGTGCTGGGGCGATCGATCGCCGATAGTCGGGTTCCTGGCCGTTGGTACGCCGCCCTTGAAACACTCATCGCGCTTTGGGGGCTGGTCCTGACAGCCCTATTGCCCTGGTTCAATCACACCACCCACGCAATGATCGGTGCACAGCCCTCAAGCGTATGGCACTGGTGCCTCGCATTCGGTCTGCCCATGGCACTGTTACTGCCAGCAACAGCTGCAATGGGGGCCACACTCCCCGCCGTCGAGCGGCAACTGTCGGGCGGTTCGAGTCGCCTCGGCGGTCTCTACAGCGCGAACACACTGGGCGCGGTTCTGGGTGTGTTGAGCGTCGTCTTTGTCGCCATCCCGATGCTTGGTCTGCAGAAAACCGCCTGGGTGTGCAGCGCCATCAATGCCGCTTGCGCTGCGCTGGCCTTATGGCTTTGGAGAACGCCACTCGAGGCCACGGCGGCATCTGCAAACGTTGAGATCACAGCACCTGATTCGATAGATCCAGGCCCAGCAACTCGGCGTCCAGTCATTGGCTGGTTGCTGTTCGTGACCGGGCTGCTCGGCATTGGTTATGAAGTGCTCGCGGTCCGTGTGCTTAGTCAAGTCACTGAAAATACAGTGTATAGCTACGCATTCTTGCTCGCTGTATATCTTCTGGGCACTGCCCTTGGAGCTGCCGTTCTCCAAGTTCGCAAGCCCGCGATAAACGTCGCCACCGAGAACGCGTTGATTCAAAGCCTGGCAGGCGCCGTGTTGTTCGGTGGCGCGACGCTGTGGTGGGCTGATGTCATCTGCGCGTGGCCGGCCCGGGCCTTTGGAACCAGCGCGTTCAGTGCGCTTGCTGGTGAGGCCCTGGCTGCAGCGGCCGCCATGCTGCCCCCGACCCTGGTGATGGGCGCGTTGTTCACCCATTTGTGCCGGCGGGCACAGGCGCAGTCCTGGCCGCTTGGGCGTGCGCTCGCCGTCAATACCGCGGGAGCCGCCTGCGCCCCACTCTTGTTTGGCGTGGGCCTGATCCCGCTGGCAGGGCCGAAATGGATCTTGAGCCTGATCATTGGCGCTTATCTCGCGCTAAATTCGAGAATCAATTGGTTCCAGCCTCGAGTCGCGTTACCTGCACTAGCAGCGATCGCCCTTGGCCTCTGGGCGTCGCCCCTGCGGTTCGTCGACATGCCTGAGGGGTCGACGCTCCAGAGTTATCGCGACGGATCGATGGCTGCGGTGAGCGTCGTCGAAGATTCAACGGGCATCGCACGTTTGCGGATCAACAACCGCACTCAGGAAGGCAGCAGTGCCCGTAGTGCGGTGGAAGTTCGGCTCGCTGAACTGCCCGTTCTCCTGCATCCTGCCCCACGCAGCGCGCTCTTTCTGGGCCTTGGAACGGGGCACACGGCGCGGACCGCCGCGTTGAATTCGGATCTGCAAGTTACCGCGGTGGAGTTGCTGCCCGAAGTGGTTGAAGCCGCCGCGCTCTTTGCGCCAGAACCTGCCGCCTCGCGCGATGAGGTGTCCCTGAAGATACTCGCGGCCGATGCCAGACGGTATGTGCAAGCGTCGCCCCTACAGTACGACGTGATCGTTGCTGATCTCTTTCATCCTGCCCGCAGCGGCGCGGGTTCCCTCTACACCGTCGAGCACTTTGCAGCCGTTCGTCGGCAGTTGGCTCCGGGTGGGTTGTTTTGCCAGTGGCTTGCTGTTCACCAGATGAACCTGCAGACAGTGCGCAGCATCGCGGCGGCATTCTTGCAGGTGTATCCGGACGCGGTCGCCATCTTGGCAAGCAACAGTCTGGACACCCCCGTTCTGGGTTTGCTCTCGCGACCAGATCAGCCTCGCTGGAATCTGGACGGGGTCCGCGCTAGCCTCCTGAAAGTGGCCCCCGCGCTCCACCAGCCTCTGATACAGGCACGGGTAGTAGACGAATACGCCATTCTCGGCAGCATCCTTGGCGGACCCGACGAGCTTCGGGCTTTCGCCGGTCAAGTACCGCCGAATACCGATGATCGGCCCGCCGTCATTCACGATGCCCCTTGGGAAACCTATGCGCCCACGGAAACCCCACGAACCCGTCTGATGACCCTCGTCCATCAACTGCAGTTGAAACCCAAGAGCGTCTTGCGTGACGCTTCCGAGGAACAGCTTCAACGCCTTGAGGCCTACGGTTTGGCACGCGCGCGTTACATCGAGTTGGGATTGGCGATGAGGCCCGATCCCGACCCACTGAACATGCTCACGCGATTACGCGAACCCTTGCTCGAGATCCTCCAGCTAAGCCCCGATTTCCTGCCCGCATACGATCCGCTGTTCACGCTTTCACGATCGCTGCTGCGTACCGAACCTGGTGTTGCCACTGAGGTCCTGAACGCGCTGGCAATGATCCGGCCACCCAACCCAACCCGACCCCCTCACCCCCGGTAAACCTTCGTTGAATCGCATGGACCCTCAAAATCCCCCAGTGCCCGGCGCCACCTCTGTCTTCTCGACGGATCGCAGGGGTGGCCCTCTCTCCCACATTTTGCGTGAACCCTTGCTGCATTTTCTTGTACTGGGTGCTCTGGTGTTTGGCGTTGACCACACCTTGAGTCTTGACAAGGACGACCCTCAAACGATCACGATCTCAAAATCGGTCAAGACAGAAGCCCACGATATCTTCACCGGCGGCTTGAAGCGCGAGCCAAGCGAAGCCGAAATGAAAACACTCCTGGATCGCTGGGTCGATAACGAAGTGCTTTATCGCGAAGGCTTGGCGCTGGGCCTGGACCGAGGCGATTCGGCGATCCGCGACCGGATCATTTTCAAGTCCCTGAGCGTGACCCAGTCTGGAATCACCCTTCCCAGAATTGATGAAGCCGGCGTCCGCAAATGGTTTGAATCCAAACGTGATCGCTACGACACACCAATACGATTTAACTTTCTGGAAGCAGTGGTCACCAGTGACCGATCGCCTGAGGCTCTGACGAAATTCGTTGCCGCGCTCAATGGCAAGGGGAAAATCGACGCCGAGAGCAGCCTGCGCGTCTTCAAGGACCGACCGCGAAAAAATCTGCTGCAAAGCTATGGCGCAGACTTCACCGAAGCCATCGAAAAGTCCACTCCCGGCGTCTGGCAATTGATCGCAAGTACCGAAGGGCTGCGGGTGATCCAGCTAGAAGAGATCAAGCCCAGTGTGCCCGCTGACTTCGATCGCAATAAGGATGCGATTTATCAGGATTGGCGCGATGACACCATGGCCCAACTCACGACGAACGCCGTTCGCGAGATGGGCAAGAAGTACAAGATTCGCGAGGAAGAGGTGAAGCCTTGATGGCGTTGAGCGCTGGGCCAAATGCCCTACAAACTTGGATCCTGCGGCACTTGGTGCTACTTGTCGCGCTGGCTGGGTTCGGTACTCCAGTGGTCCATGCCCATGAACTGACCATGGCCGAAATGACAATGCGCGAGGTCGCACCGGGTCAGTTCGTCTGGTCGTGGGGCGCCGCTGGCAAGGGGGGCCGTCCAATCTCGGAGGATCTGACTCCCAGGTGGCCCGAAGGCTGCGTAGGCGACCAACAAGTGATCCAGTGCGGACCCAAAGGGCTCGCTGGATCCTTGTCAATCACGGGCGTCGGCAAGGCCTATTCAGCCGCGATCGTTCGGATTTACTGGCGAAGCGGTGATCGCCAGGTCATCACCCTCACGAGCGCTCAACCCAAGATCCAGTTGTTTGGGAGTGCCAAGGATGAGCGGGCGGGCAGCGAGGTAGCAGTTGCCTATTTTTCCCTCGGAATCGAACACATCCTGACGGGGTTCGATCATCTACTTTTCGTGATCAGCCTCCTGTTTCTGGTCGGTTTTCGCAAGCGCCTGATCGCCACGATTACGGCATTCACGCTTGCCCACAGCGTGACGCTCGCGGCCAGTGCTCTGGGGCTGTTGGTGCTGCGCTCCCCGCCCGTCGAGGCATCGATTGCACTATCAATCGTGCTCGTCAGCGCCGAGGCGCTTCATCGGCGCGAGACCTGGACACGACAATGGCCAGCGCTGGTCGCCTTTATCTTTGGACTGGTCCACGGCCTTGGCTTCGCCGGTGCACTTAAAGAGATTGGCCTTCCCGAACAACATGTCTCAATGGCCCTGCTCACTTTCAATCTTGGCGTTGAAGCCGGACAGCTTCTGGTCGTTGCCCTGGCCTGGGGTCTCACAATGCTGCTCGCTCGAAACCCTATTTTGCCCCGCCTAAAGGCCCCCGCGCTCTACGCGATCGGGACGCTCGCCGCCTACTGGTCGCTAGAGAGAGTCGCCGTGATCATCGGCTGGCCCAATTAAACAACCCAACCCCACCATGCCTGAAGTCTTCGAACTGTTTCCGACTCCCTTTATGCGGGTGGAGAACGCAATTTCGCCCGACCGAGTGCAGGCGCTGCGGGAGCGGTTTGCACCCGTAGCCGGTCAGACCAATCCACGATCGGCCGAACTGACACACACGACGATCCTTACCCCCAATGGCGACCCGCTTCTAGAAGCGCTGGCAGACACCGTGCGGCCGAGTCTGGTTACCTTTGGCGTCCACCTGTTTGGCGAATCGCTGACCTGGCACATCAAGGAATTGTGGATCAATGTTCTCCGCCACGGGGGGCGGCAATCGGTTCACAACCATGCAAACTGCTTTATCTCAGGCGTCCTCTACCTGAGCGAGTGCCACCCCTCGGCCAACACCCTGTTCATTCGCAGCCTGGGCGGCCGGGACTTCGTTTTCAGCAATATGAATGCGAGCACTGAACTGGGGCCATTCAATGCCGAAAAATGGATGGGTCCGGTGCCCTCCCCGGGTGACCTTGTACTGTTTCCAAGTTCGTTGCTCCACGAAGTGCCAATGAATCAGGGCGACACACGGGTCACCTTGGCCTTCAATGCAATTCCCCACCGCCTCGATTCGTGGGGCTATTCGATCCAATTATCGGGATAAACAACATGATGCAAAGAATTGGCATAATCCGGGCCTTTGCCAGGGTCATGCTTGCGCTTGTGGCGCTATCGGCCTCTGTGCCCACCCAAGCCCACGAGTACTACGCCGACGGTTTTACCGTCGTGCATCCCTGGGGAGAAGCCTCGGATCCGACCTCCCGCGATGCGCCGATCTTCATGACGATCGAATCTATTTCCAAAAACGACCGCCTGCTTTCTGCCCACACCAGATTGGCAGATCGAGTGGAGTTTCGCGCAGGCCCCGATGCCAGTGCGCCTCCTCTGGCCTCCATCGCGATCACCGCGGGCCCAGATATGGCCTTCAAGGCCAGCGGCTACCATCTGCTTCTCAAGGGCCTCAAGGCCCCCCTGGAATGGGGCCGCAACTATTCGATGGGTCTCAAGTTTGAGCGCGCAGGCGTCATCAACGTGTTGGTATCGGTCGGGGCACATTGACCGGATCGGCCGGCGACGCGCCCAGGCCAGACTGGATTGCGCCCCGAATAACGATTTCAAACCGGTTTGCGATGGTTTCCCAGTCCAGCTGGAGCGCCGTCGCACGCGCAGCAATGCCCATGCGCTGGCACGCTGCCGGGTCAAGAGCCAGGCGGGCAGCTTCACTCACATAGCCCGCGTCATCGGCAAGGTCGACACGGGCACCGGTCTCGTCGGTACGAACCAACTCCAGCGCGGCACCATCAGCAAACGCAACCACCGGTAAACCACTGGCCATGGCCTCAACGGTGACATTGCCAAACGTCTCGGTCTTACTGGGAAACAGAAACAAATCAGCGCTGGCATAACAACGCGCAAGGTCATGCCCCATCTGTTGGCCGCAAAACAATGCCTTGGGTAATCGCGCTTCGAGCGCGACGCGCATCGGACCATCCCCAACAAGAATCAAACGCGCCCGCGCGTTCGCACGCTTGATCGCTTCAAACGCAACCGCAAGCCCGTCGAGGTTTTTCTCAGCCGCAAGGCGACCGACGTACAGCACTGCGAAGTCTCCCTTAGCCAGACCCCATTGAGCCCGCAGGGTTTCGCAACGATGGCGCGGATTAAAACGCGCTGCATCAATTCCGCGCGCAACCACCGCCAGACGCTCGAACCCGCTCGCGGC
>Ga0114976_10001713_pt1 | contig 13697 bp, 23 predicted proteins | sample S_130805_EF_Meta_FD_87319 | JGI IMG/M metagenome (GOLD analysis project Ga0114976, IMG submission 87319) | Freshwater microbial communities from Lake Simoncouche, Canada to study carbon cycling - S_130805_EF_MetaG | ecosystem: Environmental > Aquatic > Freshwater > Lake | place: Lake...
CTTTGTTGCGGAAAAACAACGGTCTAAATCTGAAGATTTTAGCCCGTTTGCTACTGTAAACAGCTAGGTTGACCAGAAATGCTCAATTTGTTATAATTGTTGTATAGTTAATAATAAGGAGCAGATATGACACAGAATCATTTAGCCCAGTACAATGTAGAAGAATTGCAAGGGTACTTCAGTGATTTCCATAAGGACTATTATGGTATGCGTCCACGTTTTGCTACTCCCGAACAATGGCGTGATCGTAGTTGGTTAGAAGCACAAATTAACGGTATCCACGATGCTATGGATGCAATGAAGAAAACTTTTAGCGGTCGTGAACAGCTTCGTTCCGAAGGTTGGATTATTGATGAAGCAGAGTTTGAAGATATCATTGATCCAGAAGAGTATGCTCGCTGGTCGGCCGATCAAGATGCACAGGCATATGGGGAGGCTCAATAATGGGCTTTTATAAAAACATTGAAATTGAAATTATGGAATGGCAGGCCCGTGGTCGTAGTATCGAAGACACTTACATCTATTTCAAAGACTATGTGACCCACGAGGATGTGATTCGTATTTTTGCCCGAGACTGTGACGAGGAGACAGCGTAATGGAAAAGAAACGGGCAATGAGCAACGACCGATTCAATGTATTCCGTTATACAATGAAGAAAGAAGATATCATGACCTTTGTGTCAGGCTTGCATGAAGTTCAAGCAGACATGATTGAGTGTGCAATAATCAAGAAAGAACGTGAAGGCTTTCCAGAAGCCCGTGCAGTGATCAAGCACATTATGGAGAAGAAATGAAAAAAGTTTCTTTCCGCCTTTGGTGTCAAGAGAAATGGTTTGAGCATAAAGATGAGATGGAATCTTATGGACAACCTTTACTTTACACCGCTGACCAATATTTTGCCAAGTATAAGTTTTGGCTTAAACGTGAATATCGTCATCAACAATGATTAAAGCACTAGTCCTTGTTGGAGTAATTGTTCTGAGTGGGTGTGCTACACGCACAGTACCGTCAAAACCAGAAGCACCATTGCCTTATAATGTTATGGACAATTTTAAGGCCGATTGCTTGTATGGCGAAACTCAACGCAAGTTTCTTGAAGATAAAATTGAAGAGTACGAGATTTACCACAAGGATCGTCCTTATACTGATATAGATCGTAGATATTACATCAAGTTGAAAAATGCACTTTGGGGGCTGAGATCAGCATGCGGATCAAACCGATAATCTTTTTGGCCGTGGCCATGTCGACTAATGCACAGGCAGACTGTTATGTCAGATCAGCCATGACTAGTCAAACAGCCATGACTATTACCAGCATTGCCGATGTGCAACCATTGGTTGTGCCTATTTCGGCCACTGAAAACAAGTGTATTGTAAATTTTAGAGCACAAGTAAACGGTCAATGGATCACAGCCGAAGGCGAAAGTGTTGGACCAAAAACTCTAAGCGAAGCCATGTTGTGCAAAGGTGCAATGGATCAAGGTCGTACTCAAATACTAAGTCGTGCAGATGGTAAGTCTTTGTCAGTAGAACAAAATATGGTATGCACCGATCGACCTATTCCTAAGATTCGTAAGGTCAATATTGGAGATCGGTTACAAGAAAGTGAAGTGTTACCGCATCCAAACTTTACCAAAAGGTTTGCTTACCATAATGCTACATGCCGTTGGTTTGCAGAACCCGAAGTTCAATCTGGCGATTTACGACACCGCCAGGGCATTATTTGTCGTATCCATGACAACGAATGGCAAGTGGTTGACAAATGGTAAGGATTGTAGTAAACTGTTGTTATCGTAACTTAAACCCTAAGGGGAATGAAATGAAAAAATTAGCAATCGCAGTAGCAGTAACAAGTATTTTGACAGCTTGTGGTACTAGTGGAACCAACTATAGTGCTCAATATAGTCAACCGCCCACTCTAAGGTCGGCTCAAATGGCATCTGCTGTTAGTCAGGCACCTGAATGGATGAGCAAGTTGCCCAAGGCTCCTGGATATGTATTTGAAAATGGTACAGCAACCAGTAGTGACTTTGCCTTTGCTGATATCAAGGCCAAGACCATTGCTTACAGTAAGATCTGTACCAGCGCAGGTGGTAAGGTGCGTAGCCAAGTTAAAATGTACAAAGCCGACAATGGTGATGTAGGCACCGAGTCAAGTGAAATGGCCATCCGTAGCATGTGTGCTGATGTGAATATTTCCGGTGTAGAAACTGTGGAAATGAAACACGTGGCTGACGGTAATCGTATTCGTACTTATGTGCTAGTAGCATTGCCTACTTCGGGTAATGCCAACAAAGATGTCAAACGCAGTGCCAAAGAAGCATTTAACGAGTTAGACAGTATGGCTCGAGAACAAAAAGGTGAAAGCCCGGTAGAAGTTACTCCAGTGCCTGCACAACGAGGTCAAGAGGTTAGTGTGGTTCGTCCAGATGGCTCTACGTCAACTCTTAACTTGATGCCGGTAGAAAATGCCGAGTATAAGGCACGTCGAGAAGAAGCATTAAAGAAACCAGGGGCTGTTGTTGGCCAAGTAACTATTGCTAATTGATTAAATAAATGGACACCATAGATTTTACCGGTGATCAATTTAATGAGATCAAAGTGGCTGCAGACTGGATCAGAGACCTAGAAGGTAGTGATAGTCGTTTGCACAAGGAATCCGTCATTGAGAAGGCCTTAATGGCTGCCAAGCTAGGCAGTGCCAATGCTCAATGCTTCTTGTTCAACTGCTACCAAGCCTACAACCCCTATTATGTGTTTGGTGTAAAGAAAGTTCCAGAAACACAAGGACTGGAGGGCAAGTCCAATCCATGGCCAAAGTTTTGGGCCATGCTGGAAGGTCTACGTCTTAGAACGCTTACAGGTCATAACGCTAAAACTGCCATTGAGTTCATGAGTGAACAGTTTGACTCAGTGGAGTGGAACAGTCTTGCTCGCAGAGTCATCATCAAAGATCTTCGCTGTGGTATTAGTGAAAAGACCTTGAACAAGGTGCTGGGTAATACAGAATGGAAGATTCCTGTGTTTACTTGTCAGTTGGCCACAGACAGTGAAAAGCATACAGCCAAAATGACTGGGATCAAACGACTTGAACAGAAGTTGGATGGTGTGCGTGTGTTGGCCGTAGTGACCAAGACCACCGTTAATTTATACAGTCGTAATGGCAAACCATTTGATAACTTTCCGCATATTGTAGAATCGTTAGAAGACATTAAAAACAAGTTTGCCAAGTTATTTCAATCATGCCCGCATGGATTTGTATTGGACGGCGAGATCATTGGGGAAAGTTTCCAGGCCTTAATGAAACAGGCACAACGCAAGACCGATGTCAAAACAGACGGCATGACTTACAGTGTGTTTGATTGGCTTCCACTACAAGATTTTGAGCGCGGTTTTTGGAATGCCCAACAGCATAAACGGTTCCACATTTTAGAAGAATATCGCGAGGTATTTGAACAGACGGACTGTGTTCGTGTAATGGCCGGAATTGATGTTGACTTAGCGACAGCCGAAGGACATGACATCATGCGTCGCTATGCTGAAGATGCAGTAACCGCAGGTTTCGAAGGCATCATGATCAAAGACCTAGAAGCACCGTATGAATGCCGTCGTAGTACTTTTTGGATGAAATGGAAGCCTACTATTACAGTAGACTTAAATATTGTAGGTTTTGAAGAAGGCACTGGTCGCAATGCCGGCAGGTTGGGTGCTATAATATGTGAAGGAGTTGATAATGATCGTCGTATTAATGTTAATGTGGGCAGTGGCCTTTCCGATGCTAATCGTGATGAATATTGGAGTGCCCGAGATCAGTTACTTGGCGATGTTGTTGAGGTTGAAGCAGACGCAGTCACACAAAACCAAGACGGAACTTACAGTTTAAGATTCCCTCGTTTTGTTCGTTTTCGTGGATTTGAACCTGGAGAGAAATTATGATAGATTGGTTTATGGAACAGACTTGGTTGATTGAAGGCTTGGTCACAATGAGTGCGGCCGCAATGTTAGCAACCATTGTGTATTTTTGGATAGAACATTTTAGAGGTGAATGATGGCAACGCAACAAGAAAAAGAACTGTTAATTCAAACATTAAAATTCACTCCACGCACATACAAAATTAGTATGTGGGGCTATGGTGGTGAAAAAGTCATGGGCACAGTAGATCCTAAGGTTTGGGACTACTGCATGGAGCACCAAGTTGATTTAAGTGATATTGCTTGGAACAGTGACGCCGCAGAGGAAATGGACCTTGATCCAGACCTATTACCGTTTCCACCCGGGTCATGGTATGAGTGCGATGATATGACACATACCAATGGTGTTAGCCGCGATGCAGGCACCCTACAGATCACAGACGAAAATGACAATACTGTGTTTGAAAAGTCACTAGACAGTATCGTTGGTGGCGGATGTGATGGTGAACCGGATTGGTCATGCACAGATGAATGCTTTATAGGATCTCGCAAAAAGGGTGAGATTGTATTTGTTGGTAGTTCAAATGAAAAAGGCACGTTCTATGAATCGGACTTTGAACTTACAGCACCATTTGATATTACTAAACTAACCTTGTGCTACGAAGAAGTTGACGGAGAAGAAATCGTCAGTGGCGTACAGTATGACGGTGAAGATCTTGACAACTGGGGTGGTAGCACTGACGGCAAGAGCTCAGACTTTACTATGGTTAGACTCATTGATGACGAGGGCAACTGGGAACGCTATGAGCCCGAAGAAAAAGATTGGGGTCATCCCGAGTACGGCACAAGCCCAAGCACTTGGGAACAGTCTGAAACATTCAAGTTTAAGAAAGTTAAACCAACAATTCCAGGGTATTATAGTGCAGTATGGAAAAACTTTGGTACAACCACTGGATCGTTATACTGGGATGGCAAGGAGTTTGGCGAATGGGAATACGGCAAGTTTAAACCACAGTCTGGTGTAGAGTCTTGGTCGGGGTATAATTGGGATACAAGTTCCTGGGTTAATCAACCTCCTGAGCCAGTGGACGTTATATGCGACAATAAAGCGTGTGGGTGGATAGGGCATGGTAAAGACCGCGTCACTGATGAAGAATATGATGACCATTGTCCCAAATGCAATGGTACAGACTTCAGTTGGATTGACTACGATCCAGATACCAAAGAAGGTCGTGCCAATCGAGAAAAATTCTGCCGGCCATGGGATCCTGTTGAATCTTTGGAAAAGATTGTAGCCGCCATGCCTAAGGACATTGCAACAAAACCCAAGTGGCCATATTAATTTAAGGAGAAACTTATGAATACAGCAGTTTATCGTAGTGTTGCAGGTATCAATGAAGCAATGGGGCGTGTGTATGGTCACATGAGTCTTGCAGTTATTGTATCAATGATTGTGAGTTATGTGGTAGGCACCAGCCCTGAGTTGTTGCAGTTCTTTTTTACAGGCGTTACAAAATGGGTTGTAATTTTTGCTCCACTGGCAGCCATTTTAATAATGTCGTTTGCCGCAGAACGGTTTAGCAAGTTTGAATTGCAAGTGTTCTTGCAGGCATTTGCCGCATTAATGGGCTTGAGTTTTGCTACAATCTTTGCTGTGTTTACTATGGGCAGTATTTTTACAGCCTTTATGGGGGGTGCGGTATTGTTTGCAACTATGAGTCTATACGGTTACTTTACTAAGAAGGATCTGACCTCAGTTGGTTCTTTCATGTTTGTAGGGCTAATTGCAATTGTTATTGCCAGCATTGTTAATATTTTTATTGGTAGCACAGTATTGCAAATGGTTATCAGTGCCGTTGCTATCATTATCTTTTTGGGACTAACTGCCTACGATACACAAACGATTCGCCAGCTGGTGTCTCGAGACACCGACACAGGACGCGAAGAAGTGTTAGGTGCTCTCAGCTTGTACCTAGATTTTATCAATTTGTTCTTGAGCTTGTTACAGTTGTTTGGCGGAAGGAAAGACTGATGCAACCAAAACCAGGAACAGCGGGACAATGTGGATGTGGCCGTAGCCCAACCGGTAAATGCTGTGGATGGCATGCCCTGACTGAAGATCAATATCGTGTTAAAAAGGACGAATACGATCTAGCACAATACCGTTCTCAAGCTGAAGAACTTTGGTTTGATGGTGGCTCATGTACAGGTGGTCGCCCTGAGTGAATTAGAAATCAACATCATTATTGTTTTAGTAATATATTTTGCACTAAATCTAGCAATACTTTGGCTGGTCCATATACTTACACGGAAATATAACGACAAATGAATCCTATTAAATTACTAGCTGATGGTATTGACAGTCTTTGGTATTGGACCTATGGCATTATTGCCGGCTGGGGACTAACCTTTACTATAATTGTAGTAGCCATTGTATTATTGTTTATTCGTACAATTAATTTGCAACGGCGAGTAGATCGTTTAGAGAACCGCCTTATTACAGCCGAACGAGAATTTAACCTCTCATCTAACCCTTGGAAATTCAAATAAATATTAGTCTATGTTATTTGGATACTTGACCTTATTTACTGCGCTGATATTATCATTATCGGCGGCGGTATATTCTATTCTTGGTCTAACGGCTATATTCGCTGCGGCCTTTTGGCCCGTTGTGGTGCTTGGTGGCAGTCTTGAGATTGGTAAAATTGTAACTACTTTATGGCTACACAAGTATTGGACTCGAGCCGAACTACAATATAAACTGTATCTATGTAGTGCCGTGGTGATTCTCATGGTATTGACCAGCATGGGCGTGTTTGGATTCTTGAGTAAAGCACACCTAGACCAAGCAGTGCCGAGTGGTGATATACAAGCCCAGGTTCAGATATTTGATGACAAGATCCAAACACAAAAAGATAACATTAAGACAGCTCGAGCGGCTTTGACACAGATGGATAGTGCTGTAGATCAAACCATGGGCCGAAGTCAAGACGAAAAGGGCGCAGACAAAGCAGTTGCTATTCGTCGTAGTCAAGCTCGCGAGCGTACAGCATTACAAAACGACATTAGTAAAGCACAAACAGAAATCACACGTCTACAAGAACAACGTGCTCCTATTGCTAGCCAAGCTCGCCAGGTAGAAGCCGAAGTTGGTCCTATCAAGTATATCGCCGCATTAATTTACGGCGACAACCCTGATGCCAATATCTTAGAAAAAGCAGTACGCTGGGTAATTATTTTAATTGTCATTGTGTTCGATCCCCTGGCACTCACATTGTTATTGGCCGCTACTAAAACCTTTGAGTGGGAACGTGGTATTAATATATTAGCACCAGGTAAGAAAGATGATAAAGAAGAAGACGGTAATGTCGACTCTTGGTTTACCCGTGCTAAGGAACGTGCTCGTTTTTGGGATAAGAAACAAAAAGAGCAAGACGAAACGCCAAGTACATTTACTGCCCCTGCGTTAGATCACCTTGAACCATTGGTCGACCATCAAACTAACACAGACGCAGAGAATGAATATTTTGAACCCGCTATATCCAAGTACGAACCCGACAACGGTCCTATAACTGACGAACAGTTGGAACAAATCAAGCAGTCAGTTCCTCAAGAAAATAAAAAGAAAAATGTATTATCCAGTCTGGATGCAATGTGGGGTCGTGCTACATCTATATTCAAAAAAGACTCAGAGGCTGAGCATGCTCCTGTTGAAGAATTAGCAGTGGTTGATCTGGTTGACGATGAGTTTACTAAAGATAAAATTGCAGAACGTGCATGGAAAGATGAAAATCCAGGAAAGACATTGAAGCACGAACGTGACTTGCTAGGAACAGGAGTTATAAAAATCTTACCTTGGCAGGAACCTGCATTTAGATCTCGAGTGCTAGGTGAAATTGGGTTGGAGGCCGACAATGTTCCCCATGCAGGAGAAGTCAAAGGATTCGGCACACAATTTCCGGCCAACTCCAACAAAGGAGATATGTTTTTACGTGTAGATCGATTGCCAAGTGCGTTGTATAAATTTAATGGTAATATCTGGATTGAAGTAGACAAAGCCTTAAGCGATCAACATGCTTATGATACGGCCTATATTGATCATCTTATTAACAAAATTGACTCCGGCGAATATGATCCTGAATTGTTGAGCGACGCCGAAAGAATCAGTATTGAACAACGACTAAGCGGAGTATAACCATGTCGGAGGCCTTAGCCCATTGTAGTTTTTGTGATAAACACAAAGATCGAGTTGGTAAATTAATTGTAAGTCATAAAGTGGCCATTTGTAATGAATGTGTGGATCTGTGCGGTAGTTTATTAAAAGATGGCAAAACAATTAAACAATCCACAGACAGTGCTCTCACCATTCCTGATCCCAAGGATATAACAGAGTATCTTGATCAATATGTAATCGGCCAACATCAGGCCAAGATTGTGCTTGGAGTTGCAGTGGTCAATCATTACAAACGTATCAAGCGAACTGACACCGATGTGCAAAAAGCTAACCTACTGATGCTTGGTCCAACTGGTACAGGTAAAACACTGTTGGCTCGTACTGTAGCAAAATACTTAGATGTGCCATTTGTAGTAGCTGATGCCACTTGCTTGACTGAAGCTGGCTATGTAGGTGACGATGTTGAAAGCATGATCACTAGACTATATACTGCCGCCGACGGCGATGTAGAACGTTGCCAACGTGGTATTGTGTTCTTGGATGAAATTGATAAAATAGCCCGCAGAAGTGAAAGTTCAACTGTCACCCGAGACGTGTCGGGCGAGGGTGTACAACAGGCTCTGCTTAAATTGATCGAAGGAACCAAGTGCCGAGTTCCGGCTCAGGGAACTAAAAAAACCAACAGCAGTGAAATGGTAGAAATTGATACCACTAATATTTTGTTTATTGCTGGGGGTGCTTTTGTAGGGATGAACACAATTATACAACAACGCACCCAAGGAACCGCTATGGGGTTTGGCGCTGAATTGCCGTCTGCTACCAGTACAGAAAATAAACCAGTGACCCCAGACGATTTAGTCAAATATGGAATGATTCCAGAATTTGTAGGTCGATTCAGTAGTTATGTAACCCTACAAGATCTTGACAAGGCCCAGTTGGTTAGTATCCTTACCGAGATACGTGGTAATTTTGTCAAACAATACCAATGGTTGTTTGAAGAAGATGGTGTTGAATTACAGTTTGATGCAGAAAGTCTAGACCTTATAGCCGAGCGCACACTTACTACCAAAACCGGCGCCCGAGGCCTGCACAATGAGCTAGAACGCATATTGCTACCACACATGTTTGATTTGCCGCGCTATTCAAAGAACAATATTTTGCAAGTCACAATCAATAAAACCCAGGTAAATACTCCTATGACACTGATACAAGGAAATGCATGAGAGAGTACAAACGAGGGGTTAAAGTTGTTGATGGCAAAGTAGAACAAGCTCTCCGCAAATTCAAGAAAAAGATACAAGAAGATGGGTTGTTAGACGAACTACGTGCTAGAGAAACTTACGAAAAACCCACAACTGAGCGTAAACGCAAAAAAGGTGCGGCCAAAGCTCGCTTGCGTAAACGCATACGCGACCAACAACTTCCAAAAAAACTTTACTAGTGTGTTTATAGAATTTGAATTGCCCCAAGACGACTACGAAAGTTATAAGTACGTTTTAAATCTTATTCGACTTGATATTGTGGATTGGGCAACACGCTACAATATTCCTTACACACAAAAAACAATAAAATGGACGCACAGATTGGCGTTTGACCAAGATCAGCATTATACTGTATTTGCCACCACTTGGAATAGCAAAATGGAATATCGACTTATTGACAGACGGTGGTAAAATTGTTATAAATAAATTTGTAGATGCCCGGGTGGGGTCTACTATATTACTTGCTTATCGTTAAGGAGAAATCACATGTCAAAGCACACCTACGTGACCTAGCGTCATACTCCCAAAAATCTATTCAAATTAACAACATAGTTGTTGACACTAACCTTTGGTTGTGTTATAATCTATTGTTGTAGTATTATCATTCATAATTTAAAGGAGTCAGAATGAATTTAAAACCGATCAAAGATCGTATTGTTATTCGGGTACTGGAAGCCGAAACTGCTACCAAGTCTGGAATTATTATCCCAGATGCGGCAACAGAAAAGCCCAGTCAGGGCGAAGTATTAGCCGCAGGTGGAGGCCGTGTTACTGAAGATGGTACTGTGGTACCAATGGATGTAAAAATTGGTGACCGTGTGTTGTTTAGCAAACACGCTGGACAAACAATCAAGGTTGATAGCAAAGAATACCTCATCCTCAAAGAAGATGACGTGATGGCAATTGTAGAATAAGGAAAAATTATGACAGCAAAACAAATCGTATTTGGCGACAATGGTCGCAACAAATTAGTAGAAGGCGTTAACATTTTAGCTGACGCAGTTAAAGTTACCCTCGGACCTAAAGGTCGTAATGTAGTAATTGAACGCTCGTTTGGCGGTCCTCATGTGACCAAAGACGGAGTAACTGTGGCCAAAGAAATTGAGCTCGAAGACAAACTAGCCAACATGGGTGCTCAAATGGTCAAAGAAGTGGCCAGTCGCACAGCAGACAATGCTGGCGATGGCACTACCACTGCTACAGTATTGGCCCAAAGCATTGTCAAGGAAGGCATGAAATATGTGGTGTCGGTCACAATCCAATGGATCTCAAGCGTGGTATTGATCAAGCAGTCACTGCCGCAGTAGCAGAACTTACCAAGATCTCAAAGCCATGCACTACCACCAAAGAGATTGCCCAGGTAGGTTCTATCTCCGCTAACTCAGATGCCAACATTGGCAACATCATTGCTGAAGCAATGGAACGTGTGGGCAAAGAAGGTGTTATCACTGTTGAAGATGGTAAAGGTCTTGAGAATGAACTTGATGTAGTTGAAGGTATGCAGTTTGATCGTGGTTATCTCTCCCCATACTTTATTAATAATCCAGACAAACAGGTCTCTGTGTTAGAAAGTCCGTTTATCTTGTTAGTTGATAAAAAAGTCAGTAACATCCGCGACTTGATTCCAATTCTTGAAGCAGTCAACAAAGCCGGCAAGCCCCTGTTGATCATTGCTGAGGATGTAGAAAGCGAAGCTCTTGCTACCTTAGTAGTTAATTCAATGCGCGGCGTCTTAAAGACCTGTGCTGTTAAGGCTCCAGGATTTGGCGATCGTCGTAAAGCCATGTTGGAAGACATTGCTATCCTAACAGGCGGACAAGTTATTGCTGAAGAAACAGGGCTTGCACTTGATAAAGCCACGGTTGACCATCTTGGTATGGCAGCTCGTGTTGAAGTTGGCAAAGAAAACACCATCATCATTGATGGTGCCGGCAATAAGACAACAATTGAAAACCGTGTCAAGTCAATTCGTGTACAAGTTAAAGAAGCTACTAGCGACTACGACAAAGAAAAGTTGCAAGAACGTGTGGCCAAACTTGCTGGCGGTGTTGCTGTTATCCGTGTCGGTGCTGCAACAGAAACAGAAATGAAAGAGAAGAAGGATCGCATTGATGATGCACTCCACGCTACTCGTGCCGCTGTTGAAGATGGTATTGTTGCTGGTGGTGGTGTAGCCCTGATCCGTGCAAAACAAGCAATCATTAACTTGAAAGGCTTAAACGCTGATCAAGACGCTGGCATTGGTATTGTGCTTCGCGCATTAGAAGAACCTGCTCGCTGTATCGCATTCAATGCAGGCGATAGTGCCGATGTAATCATTAATGAAATTGCCAGCAAGACCGGCAACTATGGTTACAATGCTGCAACTGGCACCTATGGTGACATGGTAGAACAAGGTGTTATTGATCCTACTAAAGTTACTAAAACTGCCTTGGTCAATGCCGCAAGTATTGCTGGTTTGATTCTTACTACCGACTGCTCAATTGCACAGATTACTAAGAAAGATGATCAAAGTGCAACCGCTATGGGTAGTATGACTGGTATGATGTAATACAACAGGAAATCTGTTATAAATAATACTGTGGATGCCGATGATCGGGTCCACAGTATGTCACTTGCTTAATAAAGGAGAAAACAATGACAAAAATCACAACTCTGGACCTCAGTCCATTCTATCGCAACTCAATCGGTGTAGACAAATTATTTGATCGTATGATGCATCAAATTGATACTGCGGCTGCTTCAACAACTAACTACCCACCTTACAATATTGTAAAAACTGGTGACACCACCTACGAAATTCAAGTGGCTGTGGCCGGCTTTACCGAAGGTGAAGTTACAGTTAATGTAAACGAAGGTCAATTGATCATTACAGGTGAAAAAGGATCAACTGACTTGCCCGAAGGACATGTATATGAACATCAAGGTATCAGTGCTCGTCGTTTTATACGCACATTTACCTTGGCCGATTATGTAGAAGTAACCAGTGCTATTAGTCAAGATGGTATTCTTACCGTTTGTTTGGAGCGTCGTGTGCCTGAAGCACTTCAGCCAAAGACTATTGCGATCACTTACACAAAATAGTATAATGTAGTAAATACAGTGGAGAGTATTGTGCTCTCCACTACATTAAAGGGACCAACCATGTCACAAGCTGGCACTATTACAAAAACACAAATTAATCAAGGTCTCTCAGAGCCACCAATGTTTAAGATTATCTATCTTAATGACAATACTACACCCATGGAGTTTGTAATTGAAACCTTGTTGGATTCTTTTAACTACACCGAACAAACAGCCATGGAAATTACACAGGACATTCATAACTCTGGTTCAGCTGTGGTAGCGGTATTGCCATACGAAATTGCTGAGCAAAAAGGAATTGAAGTTACAGTGTGTGCCCGTAGTCGTGATTATCCTTTGCAAATCAAACTAGAACCCGAAACAATTTAAATCGTTATTTCTATTCTTTTTGGATAGTAAGCCGGTTGGCACCAAGGGGTATCGCCACGACCACGAGGGTTAGATATGTACTCTATTCCATCTAGTTGTTGATGCACAGGCCTATGATAATGCCCAAAACACCATGTTTTAATTTTGTTTTCAGTATCTTCCTTGATGGCTCGGGTGATATGACTATTACCCATACCGTTGAATCTCCAGGTGCCTACTAGGTCTGGATCGTGACGAATAACCCAAGGTGCAGGAACTGTGTGGCTGACTATGACTATGGCACCCACTTCCTTATGAGTTTGTAATTTGCGTACACTGTTGATCATGTAGGCCGCATCGTTGTAGGCCACGCCCATAATGTTTGTTGCTGACAAACTGTTAATGCCAAAGTGATCTTGTATGTGTTGTATGCTGGCATCTACATCTACATTAGGGTCAAAGTCGTAAGTCCACCAGGCATTGGTACCCAATAGTGCTACACCATTCACAATGATCACATTGTCCTGCATGTACACTACATTTTTTATAGCGTCAATGTCCTTGGCTAAATCGTGATAACTAGCACCTAAATCGTCAAGATAATCTTTGTGTTCTTCATTGCCGTCAACATAAAATACACCACCTGGGTAACACTGACCAAGGTGGGTCAATGCATCCAGTAGTAGTTGACGATCACGTGCGACATCACCGGCAACAACACAGTACGGGCTGGTGGCTTGCCCAGTCCAGTCAAAGTTGTCCCAAGTTTCTACGTGTAGATCGCTGATTAAATCAAATGTAAATGTCATGTGTATATTTAAAGCCGTTTTAATCCAGGTATATTATTTAGAGATAATCTACGCCGTTTACTAGATTAAAGCTACAACAACTAAATACTCACATAATAATAAGACTCTA
>Ga0114976_10001716_pt1 | contig 13686 bp, 20 predicted proteins | sample S_130805_EF_Meta_FD_87319 | JGI IMG/M metagenome (GOLD analysis project Ga0114976, IMG submission 87319) | Freshwater microbial communities from Lake Simoncouche, Canada to study carbon cycling - S_130805_EF_MetaG | ecosystem: Environmental > Aquatic > Freshwater > Lake | place: Lake...
GACAAGGTGATCAGCATCCACTCCGGGCACGATGACTTTGACATGTGAATACCTTTCGGGGTTGGTGGCTAGCGCTTCGGATACGGCGATTGCTGCTTCTGTAGCATGACCGTCATCAGCCCTTGTCTCTTGGAATCTTTGTACTTGATCATGGTTACCGTTGACGACTGACATTGACACTCGTGGGGCTGCGATAAATGCGTCAACACAAGCAAGTAGCATTCGTCGCAATATCCGGGTCTGTTCGGTGACTGTAAGGGATGTACGCCACATGTTCCGGCCGTTTTGGGATTGGTTGCCTTCGATACAGTCACCAAGTAGTGCGATATGAACTTCTGGTCTGCCCAGCTTGTTCCATTGGGCAACAGCATTCTGGATACTTTGGTTCCATCGGTCGATAGTTCCAGCAACCCCATCGCCGTCGATTTTGCCGAGTTGGGTGTCACCCACAAGGAAATGAAACACCAGTTCGCTAGTGGCTGTGTTGGTTCGGCTTGGTTTCTTTTTTCCAACCAGTGCCAGTAGCTCAGTAATGTCTTGTCGGACATTATCTGGCTCAATGCGAAAGCGGTATAGCCATGTCGGTCGTGTAACAGCATCCGCACCAGTTGTCGCTCGTGTCCAGCCATGTGTTTGGTGACGGGCCTCAATAAGAATTGCTTTGTAACCCAGGGGGATGATTCCACCTTGAGCTGTGATGAACTTTTTGATGGCATCGTCGCCCTCCAATTGTTCTTTTGATGTTGCTGTGATGGTTGAGGATTTTGGATCGTGTGGGTCGAACGCTTGACTGAATGACCATTCTCCTTTTCGCCCGGCGGCGATGGTTGGAGTGTTTGGTGTTGCTAGTAGTTGTTCTAGATCCATTGGGTTATGTGCAGGTTTTGCATTCTCCACGTCGGTGGGTTCGGATGGTGGATGGTGATGATGGGCAGCCGTAGTCGTGTAATGCTCGCACTAGTTGTGTTGTTTCTATGTTGTCACTTTTGAATGCGTTTTGGATTACGGCCTGTTCGTCTTGGTTGAGTGTGTCGTACCATAGCCGCCATTTGCATTGCATTGTTTTTGGTCTGGCTCGGTTGATGAGGTCGGACAGTTTTGCGCTGTCTAGGTTCATGTGAGGGCCACCAATATGACTGCAATTGATGTGGTGATTAGTCCGAATACGAGTCCGTTGATTATTACTTGTTGTTTTCGAATTCGTAAATCTAATGATTCGATTTGGTCTACAACCATTTCATCGAACCTAAGTTGCGCTGATGGTTTGTAGGTCATTAGAACGGTTCGTTTCCGGTGTCGGCTGCTCGCTTGAGAACCTTGATGGTTGCGTTGTTGATGTTGCGGTCAGCAGTGTGCTTGGGTAGTCCGTGTGCATCAATGTATTCGCGTACTTTGATGCCGAGTTCTCCGTCTACTTGTACGAAGTCGCCAATGTTGAGTGGTGTCTTTGTCCAGACGGCCCAGCGTACTTGCCATGTTGCGCCTGCATCGGTTTTGATTGTTTCTTGGATTGCGTACCCGGATGTTCCGAGTTCTTTTTCGACTGTGCCGTCGATGCGTGTTAATGCCATGTGTTTCCCTATCCTGTTCGTGTTTCTAGTATTCGCCGAACTTGTGTCCGTACGAAATTATTTGTGCGTAGTTGTAGTCGTTGATGAATCCCCATGCGAGTAGCCATTCGGCTAGGTGGCGGAAGTTGATGATTCGACCGTATCCGATTTCTCGTTTGAGGTGTTCGGCGTCATCTTCGGTGATGAGTTTCTTGATCGTGAGTTGTGAGATGACGTGGTTAATGCCGCCTCTTGTTTTGATGTTGGTTGTCATTGAAGTTCCCCTTTCAAGAATGCTTCTGTGCACATATTACACTTTAGCGCGGATTGCGACAGGTTATGCAGACAGCGTGGCGGAATGTACTTTGGTTCTTTTGTTGGTGATGATTCGACCGCCGGGGCTTCGCCCTGAGGCGTGTCGAAAATCGGTCTAGTATGTTCGGGGCTCACCGCCGGGGCTCCGCCCCCGGTGGCCCCGCTGTTCCTTATATGTTCGGGTGCACTGTGGTGCACCCCTGGGGTGCGCTGTGGTGCACCCCCCATGTGCCTGAGCGCACCCCTGTGGATAACCTTATTGACAACGAAATACCTGTTTGTTCCGTGATGTCCGTCACCCCGAACAACAAGAATTTCACCCATTTTTTCTAGGTCTTTGATGATGGATTGTGTGTGTCTGCGTTTGAGTCCTGCGATGTCGGCGATGCGTTGGATGCTGGGCCATGATCCGTAGTCGCCACCCTCGTGGTCGGCGATGATGATGAGGACTAGTTTGTGTGTACCCGTCACGTTGGGGTTGTGAATCGCAGCTCTAGTTATCTTGAAGCTCATTGTTCCCCTAATGGAATGACCCCCCGGTGCTACCACACCGAGGGGTCAAGTCTTTGTGGATGGTAGTCCGCTTAGGAATCTAGCAGACCTGTGACGATAAAGATACGCATACCCTCCTCCTCTGGCGTGTCGACCTTACGCTTGAGGATTTGAGCGAACGTGATTTTGTTGTCGTTTTCGTATGCTGCGCCTTGCAGTCCGTCAAGAACTATTTTGAGGTAGTTGTCGACATCGCAACGGTTGGCGGTCTTGGAGTGCGCTTCGACCTTGATGGTGATGTCATCGTTTTCAATAAAGTCGAATCCGTACTTGTCTGCCCATGCCATCTTGATTCGCTTCTCGTAATCGTGAGTGGCTTTGGGTGTGAGTGCATGGCCTTTGTAGAATCGCGGCCTGCCTTTGGGTACTGGTTTGCCGGGTATCCACAGGATCCAGCTACGCATCGGCAAGTTCTTTTTTCCGTTTTGTGAATGCTGTTTGGAGCTGCTTGGATTGTCCGGTGGATACGGCTTCTGCCCACATGGTGTTTAGTTCGTCTGTGGTGGTTGCTTTGGTTGGGTCGATGGTTGGCTTTAGGATTGCTTCCCAGTTGGAGTCGATTGGTGTGACGTTGCCACGTTCGACCTTTTGCATTTCCTCACGGCTGGGTCGCTTGTTGCCACTGAACAAGAAATTCGCAAGCCCGCGACCGATCGCGCTCGTCTCGCACACCTCCAGCCCAGATGTTGACTGCGGTCCACCGCCACCATCGGTTTCGAATGCCATGCCTGTTGCTGATGCCCGAGCATCGTCACGGTGACGGTAAATGTATGCCATGACAACCCACTGCTTTCGACCTCGATCGCCCTCGGTTGTGATGTTGTCCGTCTGGATTGCACCGTCTGGAAACTGCTTCCAGAAACGCTTTAGACGTTCCTCTACTGTTTCGTAATCCTCAAGATTGAATCTAGCCACGTTCTTGTTCCTCTCTGTGTTCCATCCCCATCACGCATTCGTACTGGAGTTGCTTTGCGACTGCTTTCAGTTCAGCAATCATGACATCATTGCGTTCGATGAGCAGCGTTTTGGGTTCGAACCAACCGGGCACGAAATCACCATGAGGCCCCTCGGTGCGCAGCAGCCAGCCGAGCACACAAGCTTCGGCATCCATGACATAAATCTGCCATTGAATCTGGCGCATGTAACGGGCAGGAACCGTGTTCCAATCCTTGCCAGTCGTCTTGACTTCCGCGATCACTAGGCCGCTGGTGTCGATTCCGTCTGGTGTGGCGAGATGCCACTTCTCCTCTGGGGCATGGTATAACCACTGATTGCCCACAAAACCATATTCGCTGGGCAGGTTGGCAACAATCCAATCCTCCCAGTCACGACCAAACTTCATGTATTCGTTGTCGGCAATCTGGTTGTCCTCAGGCCAGACGGCTTTAGCGACTTCCTCTTGGAATCCTGCCGCGGTGGAAGCGTTGGCTACAGCTGTGGCACTGACACCGTTCTGCCGGGCCTTGAACCATTCGGGTGTGCCGTGTAAAGCCACCCGGCGTTCGTCAAGAACAGATGTCACAAGATTCCCCTGCAACAGCATCAGGCCATTCGGTGTAACCCCAGCCGTTAGCGTTTAGACAGTCCTCGCAGATGGTGAGTTCGCTGTGAACAATCACATACGATCCGTCAGCGAGCTGCTCCCCGTTATGTAGGTCGTTTAGTTTCCTCAAGTTCACGCATAATCCTTTCAGCTACAAGCAATTGCTTATAGGTGAAGTTTCTCACAACCCTCCGACGTGAAACACGTTCCTCACGTTGGAACTCTTTGGCGAGTTGGGTCACGAATGTGCGGTGCGCTATAAGTTCTGCGTATGCTTTCTCGGCTTGGAGTCGCGCAAGTTCGTCAGCGACTTTGGCTATAAGCCGAGCATCCACCGGACAACCATCTCTAATGCGTTGGTGCAGGTGAATAGGACTGCGATGGTGACGACTGGAATCTCAATCCAGATAATGCGACCACGCTCGTTCAAGGTGTAACGCTTCATAACTTCTCCTCTGGTAGTAGGTGGTCACACTGTATCACATAAACGACGACCCCCGGCGGAAAGGGGCACCGGGGGCCGTCTACGGCATAGCAGGGGAATGGCTATGCGAGTTGTGAAATCACCCACGATGCAAGAACAGCGATGATGGATGCGATACCAGAGAATGACCAGACTTTGAACTCAAGGTCGCGGATGCGTTTTTCGTGATCCTCAATTTTGTCTGGATGGTTGCTGACAATCTGTTTCAGTTCAACAACAGCATCATAGATTTCGCGCAAGGTAATCCTTACTGTGGTTGGTTCGGTCATCCGATGGCTGCCCATGTTGTGGGGCCGACAATTCCGTCAACGACAAGTCCGCTGGCTTGCTGATAGTGCTTTACCCAGTGGTTAGTTTCTTTGCCAAAGATTCCGTCAGCAGGGATACCCAGTTTCGTTTGCACATACTTGACATCCTCACCAGTAAGTCCGGCATAAATGGTCGGTCGGCTTGTGGCCGCTGCTTTCTTAGTTGCAGGTTTCTTGGCTTTCGGTTCTGCTTTTGCAGGTGAAGCTGGTGCCTTGTCGACACCCCACTCTTTCAACACGGCCTGAAAGTCCATGTTGCCAGCACCTGAGAATGCTGAACCACCTTGACGGAATGACAGGTGCAGGTGTGGGCCGTATCCGCGTTCCGATCCTTTACCTGATGCACCGGACAATCCAATGACTTGTCCTTGTTCTACTGTTTGACCGACGGCAACGTCAATTCGGCTCAAGTGCAGGTAATCGCATGACCATTCGTATGAGTTGAACTTGATGTGTACCATGCGACCGCCAGCACCAGCAATGTCGTTGACTACTTTGGTGACGACTCCGCCGCCACCGATTGCGACAACTGGTGTTCCGACCGGGCATGCATAGTCTGTGCCGGGGTTGACTGACTTGCGTGCTTTGTGAGCTGCGAAATCGTCTGTGATGGGTGCGTTTACTGGTGGAATGAATACAGGCATTACTTTCCCTTTTCTTTTGAGCGCACCGTTTCGATGGCGCTGTTGATTGTTGCGTTGAAGTCCTCGTCGGATACTTGGCCCTTGCCGGCGAATATGAATGCGGTGGCGGCGATGATTCCGATGACACCCATTAGTGCACCGAATGTGGCTGATTGGATGACGTTCATGCCGACTACGGATCCTGCTCCGAGTCCTGTGAGTCCTGCACCGACCGCGAATGCGGCGACGCGGAGTAGTCGTTTGATGATTGGTTTCATGTTTATACCTTTGCTACTTGTAGGGTCATCATCCAGCGTTCTGGGTTGATGTCGTGGTTGATTCCTGCCACTCGATAAATGGGGGGAAGTGTGGTTGATGTTGCTGTGGATGTGGATGCGTTGGCGGTGCCTGTCCATGCGTATGTGACACCGGATGCTGTGGAGTTTCCGTCAAAGAATGTTCCGGCATAGGTTGATGTGGTTTCGATGATTGCGGAATCGACGAACACGTTCGCTGAAACCCCTGCACCGTCAAGGCTTATCTGTGCGGTGGCGCCAGTTGCCGTGACCGTTGGTACTTGAATGAATTGCCATGTCGTGGTGGCGGTAAAGGATGTTGACGATGATGCACCAATACCTGCTAGGAGCGACATGGTGAGTGCTTGGGTTCCTGTTGATACTCTTACCCACATTCCTGCACGATAAGCTGTGCCGATTGTCAATCCAGTGTTCCTGAAATAACCTGCACTGAGGTCGCTGTCTCCGTCGCCGTTCATCTGCAAACAGTAGGTGCCTGTCTGCGGTGTTGTCGTTACCCGACTGACTGTGCCAAGTGCTGCTGACCAGTTTGTTGTGTTGGTCTCAAAGTTCGGGTTTACACACAAGTTTGTTCGGATTGTAGTTCCGTAATTGCCGTTGAATCCGATACGAACCGTTGAACCAATGTCTAGTTGCGCTGCAATAACAGGGTTTTGTGCCGTATTCCATTTCAATGATTCGATACGAACAGACGGTGTGGCGAAGTCGGTCAATAGTTCCCCGGTGCGTGTGTCCATCATGTTGGTGTACCGAATGGATCGTGATTGTCCGGGTGTTCCCTCCCACTCGTAAACGTAGGTGGCATCGTCTGTGGTGTCGCCTGTAAAGAATGCGGATGCGCTGGATGCGGCTTCCATCTGGGCACAGGTGGAGTAGTAACGGTAATTGGTGTTGTTGGCACCTGAGTAACCCCACACAACGGCGATACGGGCCGCGTAGGTACTTGCTGGTGCTGTGGCTGTGACAGTTACTCGTGTCCAACCTGTCGAACCGACAGTGGTTGCTGTGGATGATACGTTTCCTGTTGAGCCACCAACGTCGTTGATCCAGTTGATGTCAACCCTTGCTGTTGCACCGGATGTGTTGTTGACACCTGTTCGGCAGTAAACCGATGCCGTGTATTGGGTGCCAGCGTTGAGTGGGAAATATCCTGAGGTTGTTCCGAACGCTGTTTGAATGTTCTCGTTTCCTGTGTAAAGGGTGACGAGTGAGCTGACGTTGGCTGTTGCGATGGCGGCGATGACGAAGCCACCTGTGCCACCTGTTGGCTGTGTTGTTCCTACTGGAAGGTTTCCTGTGCCACCGATGGCCGCTTTGGATAGTTCTGCTCGTAGATACTTTCGGTTGGCGTCGGCCTGAACGAATGTGTATTCGATTCCGTACGCAGCTGTAGGGTTCGGAACAATGTTGATCCGGTTAGTTTCCGTGTACAGGTTAGTTTTCAGGTCGTATCGGCGAGCGCCCCAGTTGGTAATTGAGGTTGCGTCTTTCTCGTTCCATTCGACCTCGTAGGAGTCGAAGTTTCCTGTGGAATAGTTTGATGCTACGCGACCAACATTGTTGAAAGTGATGTCGTTGATAACAGCCGATGTATCGAACGACGTTTTGATGTCGTTGTAGTAAAGGTTTCCGTCACCGACAACATCGGAGAATGTGGCGGATGGCACAACATAATCAAAGTCTTGGATGAATTGGGTTGTGTTCACCCGGTCGACCCACCAGTACGCACCAACTGATTGTGTTGCAAGGTCAAAGTGTTCTGTAAGCGATGCGTTTTCGTTGTTGTCTTGGACTCGGTAAATCAGATCGTTGGCAATTCTGGTAAGTGCGAAATCGTAGAACGCCACGTTTTCTTGGATGCCGACCGTGCTTACCGTGAATGTTTCGGCAAGTTCAATCTCAACAGTGTGTGTGGTTGCTGTGGCTGTGAATGTGTATGAGGGGATTGTGGCCCCAGCGGTGGTGCTGGTAAGCGTGACGGATGTTCCGTTGCCAATACCAACCACATTGAATCGGTAAATGTTTGCTGGTGGCGCAGCAGATAGCAGGATGGCCTTACCGGACAGAATGTACTGCCGACCAATAATGAGGTCAGTGTATGTTTTCGTAATACCAACTGCACCTGTTGTGTAAGTTCCACCCGTCGCTGTTGACGTTCCTTTGCGTTGCATACCTGTTTCGGGAACCAATGCAGGAATGACGGTGTTGTCCAGCGTGAACGTGTTACTTGTAACGGTGCCAAAGTTTGCCCAACCGTTCAACGGCAAGAATGGTGGGTTGATAAATCCTGAGCCTGTTGAGCTGTAAACCGATGACGTTCCAGCATTTGTGGCAACAATGTTGATTGCGGCAACCTGCACGTAAACAGTAGAACCGTAGGACAGGTTAGTGATTTTGAATGTGGTTGCAGTCGACCCGGTACTGATGATGGTCGAACCGCTCATGTTGGAGTTGTACGACCACTTGACGTTGTATGAAGTAACTGCTGATCCACCGTTGTTTGATGGTGCAGTCCAAGACACATTGACAGCGTTCTCAAGATTCGCCTGAGCTACCGTCACAGCCGTTGGAGAGTTCGGTACCTCGTAATACTCCACCTGCCCGGCGAGAGAGCCGAAGCCGGTGCCGTACGAGTCCACAGAGCCACTTGAGCCTGCTGCGCGACCAAAGTAGAACGAACCTGTCGGACTTGCCTCAATACGAACAACCTGTGTTCCACCATTGGGAAACAATCCAAAGATGTTGACGTTGCCAGTTGCTTGCGCCGAACCTGCCGCGGCGAATGTGATTGCGTTTGCAGCTCCACCGATACTCAAACGAAGTTGACGTGCCGCGCCGTTACCTGCAACAAAGAACTGTGCCGTGTCCACCCAGACAGGTCGGTTGCCGTTATCAGCGATCCGGGCCGTAGTAGGGAGATTGACACCTGTGGCAGTTTGCACCCAACGATCCGTGAACGATGATGATACGGCTGGCGATGCACCGCCTACGAATGCAAGTGTTGTCATGTTTTCCCCTTAGAAACTGTCGACGATTGTGTTCTGGTTGATTGCTGGGTTGTTGATTGTTGTAATGGCTGAGGAGGCGAGTGTGGCGATTCGTTCCTCCCAGCGTTGGAATCCTGCCGTGGTGACTACACCGGGCACTGTGATGTTGGAGTGTGCTTGAACTGCATCAACAGCGGTAATGGTCACATAGGTGTCAATTTTGAACTTTTCGTTGTTCATAAAGTATTGGGAGTTGATGTCCACAATGTTGCCAACGTAAATGGATCCGAGGTCGGGTGTTGCGAACTGGGTGGAGTACACCTGAATTTTCATCTTGGGTTGCAACGTGTTCACAACCGACGGATCTAGCGAGTTGAACAAGGTGATTGACAATGTGCCAGCGTTTACCGAGTCCAGTCCAAGCACACCGACGTTTCCGCCCCGGTCAATCTGTACTTCGTTCCCCACATCCATGATTTCAGTCCATGCCAAAGTGGACTTATTCTGCACCCTTACGCGCAGATAGTCATATGGAACAATGCTGTATGTCAACGGATTCCCATACGCTTGGCTTTAGTCAAAGCATCCTGAACTGTTCGACCAATCGCTGCAGTTGGAGTTAGCCCAGTCACGTTTACGTTTACTGTTCCGTTTGGTCGTGCATTAGGGTCTTGCATCGGAGCAGGAATACCCGGTCGTGCGCCCAACGATGAATTGACATTCCCGCCACGATAACCAGCCATACCCGGAGCGTTTGTGAGTGCACCCGATGGGTTCAAGCCAAAGAAGTCACGCAAAGCACCAACTGCGGCCTGAATCCAACCAACCAAAGTAGAAAAAATTGTGATCAGTCCGGTGATAATTTCAGCCATTGTTTGCATTGACTTGATGCCTTGCGGCGATGCCATCCAAACACCAAACGCTTCAAACTGTGAAACCAATTTGTCCAAAGCGGCCTGAAAGTTTGGGTCCTCAAGCATGGTGGAAAGAGCATCGACAAACTTTGATGCAATTGGCAACAACTTCTCTCCGAGGGTGGCTGACAAGTTATCCCATTGAGCTTGCATCACTTGTTGTTTGTTATTTAGAGTGTCAGACTCTCTGCCAAACTGACCCATAGCTGATGCACCCTGCTCAAACAATAGAGCCTGAGTCGCCAACAACTTTTCCTGTTGAGTCAAAGAAGTGATTGACTTCTTGCGAGTCATCTCCAGAGCCTTTTGCTGGATCTGAACCTCTGACAAAGAAATACCAAAACGGCGAATAGGTTCGTATTCTTTACGCAGAGCCGCGTTCATAGCGGTTGCGGCTTCCTCAACCGTTCCACCAAATGTTGCAGCCAAGTCAGCTGCAAGAGTAATCAACTCATCAGTCTTACCTGCCAACTTGTCCATTGGGATACCGGATGCTTTGAGAAGCGTTCCAGTCAGAGCCGCAACTTGCTGATACTTCTCCATCGACAGACCAACATTTTTGGCTGCTGCTTCAGACATCTTTTGAATATCATCAGAGAACTCGCCAAATACGGCCTTTGTACCACCGACCGCTTGTTCAAGTCGTGAAGCATCACCTATCGCATCAACGGCGAAGCGACCGAATGCTACAGCTGCACCAGCGAGCAAAGTAGCAAATGTGCCAAGAGTGAATTTTGCAACATTACCAAAACGTTCAAGCACACCATCGGCCTGTTTCATGCCACTAGCAAACTTTGTGGTGTTCGCAATCAAAGTCACGATCATGTTTGGAACAGCCATGCTAGATCCTCTTTGCGCTTTCGTTAGTTATTGCAATTTTCTCTCTGAGAGTGAGAGCCTTGTATTCGCTCGGAGAAATCCCCAAGTGAACGACATACTGTGCCATTTCAGATGCTCTCGCATCCTTTAGGCTTTTTTTTCGCTATCTCCCAAACTGTTCATGAGTTCAAACAGCTCCGATGCTTTCAGTTTCTTTGCATCGTCAATAGTGAAGTTTGCATCTACTCGTCGCTTGATAATCCAAGCGAGAGCAGTCCTTAGTTTCTGCGTGCCGACTTTTGTTGTGTCGGCAATCTCAGCAATCGGGAGTCCTGCGTACTCCTCGATTTCCTCAATTTCCCCAAGTGTGATGTCCTCAAAGTCCATCTTAGAATCCTTCCTCTCTGATCCATTTCTTGATTTCAATTTCAAAGTGTCGCACGATGGCTGGCTTTGATTGGTTTCTTGCTTCAACCATATAAGGGTTTGCTTTCCCTCTTACGGTTGTTCTCCATACCCTAGTTGCCCGGCTGGAAGTATTTGATTTTGCTTTCTCTCCGGCTTTATGGAATGTTCCATATGAAGTTGCTCTCGCGTACGGCGTACGACCAAGAACAACGCCACCGAAAGCCCTCATGGCGACAGTCGTTGTACCACCAAAAGCACCAGATAGACCTGACGAACGAATGGTCTTAGAAAACTTCTTTGAAGCCTGACCACGAATAGACTCAGCCAGTTTCCCAGAAACAACCGGGGCTTTTTCTGTAGCCTTACGCGCAACAATCAAAGCAGCTTCTTTGATTAGTCGTTCAAAGTGGTTGCGATCCATCCCCATCGCCATAAGTTTGCGCCGAGTTTCGTGCAAACCTTGAACAGAGGTGCGGCCTAGTTTGTCAGTTTTGAGATAAATCCCAGAACTAACATCCGAAACCGCACCCTCAGCCATGAATGATTAGGTAGCAGTCCAAGTTGGTGTTCCGACAACTTCGAAACGAACACCTGACCATGAGAATGTTCCATCAGCGGAAGCATCTCCACCGAATGGGATTGCACCCTTTGCAGGGATACGAAGCGTTCCGGTGAACTTTCCAGCGGTTGCTGAGGTAGTTGAGAGTTCAAATGGAACTTCAGTACCAGCAGCGTTCCAGCAGATCATAAAGAACCCTGTTGCATCTGTTGATGTGACACCGGACATTTCGATGTACCAGTCGCGCGAACCGCCGACTGCTGCATCTGCGAACGTGGTGACATCGGTAGAAGCATCCTCGGACTGCAACATGATGTTGGAGAGGTCGGCTGTGTGTACAACCGAGTTCACCTTGATGGCGATTGAATTGGCTTTTACGCGGTTAGGCATAATTATCCTTTACAGTTGGAAGTTTTGACGAACCGTGATGGTTGCGCCAAGATAAAGGCCAGCACCAATCTCCACAGCTTGTGGCTGTGAAACTGCACTGGCATACATTTTGCTTGCGTCAGTGATTGCGTTCAACGCTGTTTCCACAGCCGTATCCAACGCTTTCGAAACGACAGTGTTTGCACCCGATGCCACAATGATTTCGACATCGAATGAAACAACGAACTCACCAAACACTTCACCTTGTGCGATCCAATCCCCAGAGGGAACCATGACCGCCATTGGTGGCTGAGGTCGTTCAGGTACTTCGGCGTATGCTCGTAAACCTGCCGCCGTTAGAACGGCTAGCAGGTCGGCACGAGCTTCGCTAAGCATTAGGCGATTCCCTGCCCCACATAAGGCTGTAGGAGAGGATATGCGCCTACCATTGGGTCACGTGCAACGCGAATAGCGCTTGCGCCCTCAAAGGTTGCATACTGGGCAATACCGTTCGGTGCTGCCCGGCGACTGTAGAGTTCCTGACCAACCTCGACTCGGGCACGGTCTACGACGGTTTCCGGCACCGTTGCGGTACCGATGAACTTTGTCACAAGTGCCACCGCTTCATTCCAACATTGGGTGATGAAAGCATCATCCGCTGATGGCGCGTTGACATACGTTTTCAAAGCAGCCGAAGTGAGAGCCATGCCCGAATCCTTAGGTTAGTTAGGCGCGAACAATACCGACGATTGCCGAGGGGTACTCGTCACAAACCGCGCTGAACACCGACAAGGAGTAGCTGTTCGACAGGTTGATGGCGTTGTCCGACTCGAGGCGAAGCGTCGACGAGGTGTACTGGCGGAGTGCAGCCGAGTTGACGAATGCACACTGTGACTTGTTGGTGTTCAGTTCAGAAACAGCAACAACGCGGATACCAGCAAACTGTCCACCGAGACCGGTGGGCGAGATGGATCCGACGTTGTTGATTCCAGCACCGTCTACGAGGAGGACCGGACGACCGTCTCCACCCTGAAGTGCCATGAGTTCTTTGAACGTGGCCGTGTCAACAACGAGGGTTTCGATGGGGAGACCGAGCGTTGAGAACTTGAGTGCTGCATCCGTAAGTGCTGCCAACCAAGTGTTGTAGGTTGCGCCAGTTGCTGCAATGCTGACCTTGTTGTTAGCCGTAATCTGAGCTGCAACGGTGGTCTTGTACTGAGCAATGAGTTCTGCGTTCAGCTTGTTACCGAGGGCAATAGCCTGTCCACGGAACGAGGTGTTGAGGTAGTCAACCGTGCTACGCAGAATTGCCTGAAGTGAGAGCTGGATGTAGTTACCGATGGTCTTGATGGAGACGTTCTTGGTCTCCAACTGAACCTCGTAGTATCCGAGGTCGTCACCTTCAGCGGCCTGAGCTGCTGTTCCATCGGTGATTCCCTTGAGCTGTGCGAAGTAGATCGCCATTCCCTCAGCTGGCGTGGTGCCGGTGCTGAATACCTGACGAAGTGGTGCTGCTGCTTCAACGATGCGAGTAAGGTCGCGGTCGATAGGGGTAACAACACTGTCTGCTGTCACAGCGCCGGTGTAGGCCCGGTGCGCGGTGTCATCGCCGTTTGCGAGAGCCTGAATGAACTCACCAACGGAACGGTTGTCAACTGCAACTGCAGTCTCCATGCTGCCGAGAGTTGAGATTTCACGCTCAACCGATTCGATGCGCTCACGAACTTCGGCGAGTTCGGGAGTGAGGTCGCGGATTTCTTCCACGGTTTCTCCTTTTTGTTCAGCCGAAGCAGGTACATCCTGTTCGGGTTCGTCACGAACTTCTGTGACAGTTGCACCCTCATACCATGGGAATGATACGAGGGAAACTTCACGCACGAATGCATCGGTGACGATACGTTCGCGGTTGTCGTTCACTGTGGAATCGCGCATTACGAA
>Ga0114976_10001718_pt1 | contig 13670 bp, 22 predicted proteins | sample S_130805_EF_Meta_FD_87319 | JGI IMG/M metagenome (GOLD analysis project Ga0114976, IMG submission 87319) | Freshwater microbial communities from Lake Simoncouche, Canada to study carbon cycling - S_130805_EF_MetaG | ecosystem: Environmental > Aquatic > Freshwater > Lake | place: Lake...
CATTTAGTGGGGTGCGCGGCATCGCCTCTAAGTGCAGGGTCTCGGTGCGCGTCATCGTCTGCGTCTTCCCCCTCTGCATCTCCTCACATGTCTCTATCGCGTGGTACATTGGTGCGCCGTATATCGCCCGCTACTATCCTCGTGAGGAAGATATACAACTCCTCATCTGTCTGATGCCCCACGGGTTCGTCATCGCCTATCCTGTACTCGTATGGCGCATCGGGGCTGCAATAGAACAGCGGCCCACTTATCACAGACACCTCTGTCCCGCATGGGAACTCGTACCGCGCGTGGTAGTGTTGGCCCAACTTGCCACTCGCTTCCATTAACGCTGCCCCATGTTTGCCATAGGTTACTAAGAACTCCTTGTAGGGTAGTAGTGGGGTGAGAAATATCTCAGCCATGTGGCTCATGTCATTGGCTCGCATACTTGTTTAGTCCTTTCAAAAGGGTTAGGTCAGTCACTAGGATGTAGTTGGACTTCGCCATGGGTACGATGGTGCGGGTAGGCGCAATCTCCTGCTCAGCACATGGCATACACATCTTGTATCCAAGAGCCCACCTCGCGGTGGGATACTGTTCATCGCACTTGCGGCAATGTGGGGTGTGGTCAGTCATCTTTAAGGCCTTCCTCTTCGCGTAGTTGGTCAACCATCTTGCCGATGGTTTTCAGTCCTAGTTTGTGCCGCATAAAAAGCACAGATTTAACGGCAGTCGGGTTGAGCCTAGCGTGTGGTGAGTGACGAATCCATGCGCGCAGTAGGCGCAGGATTACCCAATCCTCAGCGGTTGGTTGGGGTTTCTTCTTACTCATACTTGTTCTCCTCGTGGTCTTCAACGCAGATGAGCGCGACGACACCGAACAGAAACCCGCCACAGATAAGCAACGCATTGCCGATGTAGCCCTCTGCGCCAAGACCTGCGCCTATGCTTATGCTCCCGAGCAGGGTCAGTCCTGCAACTAGTAATGCACTCATAATTACTCCTCGTCAGGTGTGAATTCTTCGGCGTCCACAGTCCCTGCTGCCTTCAGCACTTGGTAGCGGACAACATCAATGCGGCTTGTCTTTGGTCGTGAGAACAACCCCCATGCCACACCGCAGTTTGCGATGTCCTCGTAAGTGATGCCACCGCCTGTATCGTCACTTTCCCAGCGGGTCTTGAATTCTTCCTTGGTCATTATTTTCATGGCAGTTTCCCCTTTGGGTAGGTGTATGTGTAGGTGATCTCATAGCCGAGCCCCTTCACGCAGGTCAGAACGCGCTCAGTCAGAGTGGTCGTGCCTGCAATGGCGGCAAAGCGGAGGGCATCTTCGCAGGCGGGGTGAAATACTTGGTTGCCATATTGGTCTCGTATCTCAACGGTTATTTGTTTCATAGTTAATCTCCTTCGGGCAAGTAGCCCTTTAAGTTTGTGTCGGACACGGTGCTGAGCAACTCAGCAATGGCGGTGTAGTCTCCCCACTCAATGTCTTCCTTCATTTGCTTAATCACAGCAGCAATCAGTTTTTCTCGGTCTTCGGCGGTCATAGTTAATCTCCAATGGATGGGTGGGGGGTTAGGTAAGCAGTTGGACTTCGGTCACTGCAAAGAGGTTGACTTCGTCATCCTCGTTGTGTGCGTCAGCCTGATTGCACAGCCATGCCTCGTAGTCGGCCTCGGCCTTGTCCATGTAGGCGTTGCAGGGCTTGCCACCCATTGTCAGCACATAGATAGTGATTTCAACAGGTTGGTCGGCATTGTCAGCCTCAAGCTGGTCGAGGTAGAGGTTCTTCATCTGTCCCATGGTGTTCTCCTAAAAATAAATCAGATGTTGTCGTAGCCTGTGCAGAAGGCCCAGAGTGCGGCCTCGCTGTCTGGCTCATGGATGGTCAGCCCATCGAACTCATTGTCGATGTCACCGAACTCATCAAAGTCGTAAGCCCGATCAAGGAACTCAAGATTCTGTGTGTGGTAGGTATCGACACGGAACTCAGTCTTCATATAAGAGTCTACTGAGTCATAGGGAACTCTTCTTGCCAGGCTTGCCAGGCTGTAAGAAACTTTTGGTCGGTATTGTTTGCGGAGGTGGCGAGGCAGGGATGCGAGCCATGCGGTGGCATCACGCTGTTGGTCTGCTGTTGCGGTCATAAACGATAGTGTTGGCATTGTGTTACTCCTTCGAGGTTTGAAATCCCACGCATGCGTGGGGAACTGATTAACGGTGAACTCATCTTCTTCTACGCCCTACGCCCCCATTGTAGGCGATTTTGACTCTTATGTCAAGGCTTTATTTACATTAGTTAGGTAGTGGCGAGGTGGGTTGGGGCTTGTTCTATTTGTTCTATTTGTTCTAGTTTTTGACTTTTACATATAGAACAGGGTTTTGTGGGTTGGGCGTTTGTAAGTCGTTGATTTCATTCATAAAAATATTTTTATAAATTAAAAAAGAGAGGTTTGTTCTATGTTCTAGTGTTTTTGAGGGTATATGCCTCCTTTTGACGCTGTTTTTGCATAAGGCGTTGCAGAAGCTGCTAAGCCTCCACGCCCTGCAAGTTTTTGCCAAAATCTCCCCTATCCAAAAAAATTCGTAGAACATTAGAACAAAACACCGTTTTTCCCTTTAAAATCAACGCTCAACCCTGTTCTAATAGTGTTATTAAAAACAGAACAAAGCCTGTTTTGCGGAACAGAAAACTAGAACAAACGCCATTTTCTATCGCGTACCGTTTGCTTAAACCAAGTATATGTACAATTTGTCTCGTGGTGTACCGTTTTCTTAATCCATAGAGCCTGATTCCGTGTACTTCGCGTACCGTTTTCTTATCCCACGCAAACGTGGGACGCTATTTAGTGGCTTGACTACGCTGTGCGCGCTCAAACAAGCCACGCCCCTCGCGCGCGCCCCACTATATAACTGGCATCAAAACGGCGGGCGCAAAAAAACCCGCTAGGCCTTGCGACCTAGCGGGTTTCATCTACCAATATTATTTGGTATTGTACGCCTTCCAGAATGCATCAACCGCCATTCTGAATTGCACAGGGTTTGCGGTAGTGTCACCGCTACCTGCTTTTGCTTTTACTTTCACCGATTTTTCGAGACCGTCAAATGCTTTCTGCACCGATGCAGTAAACAAAACAATATTGCGGGTACGCCTTGCACCGGGTGTTGTCTCAGCGATAACGGCTTTTGCGGCTTTCACTAAATCGTTGAAACGATTAGTGGCATAGTCCTTCATAGCATCCCGATATTTTTCTACAATTTTGCGCCATGCTGGATCGTCTTTTGTCATTTGCCCATACTCATGCGTTGTGATGTTCATGAGATAGTCCGCACTAATTGTCCGGCGCTCATGGTCTCCCGTGAGTTTTGTTGTGTCGATATCGGTCTCCGCGAGATAGTTTCCGCCGACATTGATAAACATCACGGGAGGGTGCAACGACCCCCATTTTTTCTGATAACCCGTTTTCAGTTCGGCTTTGCTTTCATCGGGGCATTCGGCGGGAAACCCTGCAATGTTTGCAATTGCATACTTTGCCATTTCCTGCACTTTGCCCGTCAAACCCGCGTGAGCAAAGGCAAAATCGGAGAGTGATTTAAATTGCAGGGTTTCGCCTGCGGGAGATAGTTCGGCTTTTTTTGCCATGGTGACATTTCCTTTAAAAATGGAAAGAGAAATCGTCAACACCGATCTGTGCTGACAATGTAATTATCTCATAAACCACGCCTTATGTCAAGTCCCACGCCTGAGTGGGGTACTAAATAGGCGCGATCGACCACGCTCGCCACACGCGCGCGGCAGAAAATAACTGGCATCAAAAACGTGGGCGCAAAAAAAGGGCGGCTTGCGCCGCCCTTTTCAGTCAGTGGGGATCAATCGCACTGAATCTCATACTTGAAAACCTCTTTCAGTTCCTTTCCGATTACCACCTTTCTGCAGGTTGGGGAATCATCTTTAACATAAACGCAAAGGGAAACCCGGTGGCCCTTTGGAAGGGTGAAGTGATAATCCCGATTCAAGCTCTCGGGCCACTCGCGAGTGCGAGTCAAACCATCTTCGCACAGTCCATCCAGGTATTCAACTAACGATGCAAGCACAGGAACTTTAAAACTTTCCAGACCATACAAGTAGACGCCGATTTGGAAATTGTCCGAATAAGCGTCAGCGCTGACGTGAGCATTGACGTTTTTCAAGCCTGCGCCGGAGACAATCAATGCGATGGGGCGGAGGATTTTTTGAATCCGTGCCTTGTTAGAGCGGAGGATCGAAACGCGCTTCTTCGCGTTTGTTACACCTTCGGAGAGGTCGATAAGAGCGGAGTCAAAAGCGGAAGCGGCTGTAAATTGAGCCATGGTAATTTCCTTTGCAAAGGGTTTAGAAACTATCAGCGCCGATTTGCGCTGACAATGTAATTATCTCATAATTGAGGCTATATGTCAAGTATGGCACCTGAATGGGCGCTCTCACACGCTCGCGCACTACACGCACGCGGCAGAAAATAACTGGCATCAATGGGCCAAAAAAGAAGGGGGCCGAAGCCCCCTCCTCTCACTCGGCGTCGAACAGGTCGCGCTGTCGTGTCCAGTGCATGTCCATCATCACCTTAGCTGGATAGCCTTCGATGCCCTGCATCATCAGCCCAAATCGCACCAAGCTTGCAGATGTCCGCCCGTTGTCGGCTTGCAGTATCTTGCAGACATTCTTAAACTGGGCGTTGCCCAACCATTGCTTGCAGTCAGCCAATGCTTTCTTAACTGTCTCTTGCGACCCAAGGTCGCTGTACTGAATCTCATAGCTCATGTCATTGCTCCTAAAGATGGGGGCCGAAGCCCCCGTTGGTTAATACACTGCGCGGCGACCACCGAGCAGCTTGCCGTGCTTGCCGTACACCACCGTGTATCGGGGCTTGTAGCAGCGTACCCAGTCAAGGGCGTCTGCTTCGTTGCGGGCCCACCAGTGATGGGCGTATCCGCTAGCTCTATCCATGGCTATCACTTCGTAGTGAGTGAGCCACAACCATATGGCTTTGAACATATGTACTCCTTCTCTGTCTCTTGCGACATGCTAGACAGTGATTGAATTATCTCATAAACCACCCCATATGTCAAGTTTGGCGCCTGAGACCCCCTCACCCCCCACCCCCAGATGCCGCGCGGGTCCCATCCGCCCCCCTATACACTTAGCAATAGACAAACGATTACCTCATTTTTCAAAACACCCCCCGTCACTAAATCCCGACCCCGTGTAAAAAAATTTTTTACAAAAAATTCCCAAGTGCTATATACTGCAGCTATGACATCTCCGCTAGTGCCAACTATCGAGGAGAACATTCCTCTACCAGACAACTCCAAGGAAGCCTTTCCTGAGCTCACCCCTGCTCAGGAGTTGGAGATGCGCGCCAGTACTATTAAGTTCTTCTCAGACTTAACAGGGTCACCTATATCCCCCACAAGTGACAACATGGACCAAGCTAAACAGCTGGCCCGCGACATGATCACCGACTCCCGGCATCGGCCCGACTTTGCCAAGTACCCCAACGAGACACTTGCTTTACTAGCGGGCATGGTTGCCCAGATGAACGTATCTATAGTGGAGGAGCTTTCCGACTTCAAGATGTATGTGGTCAATAAGCTGGTAATGGAGGTGGAAAATGCCAAAGACTCCAAGACGCGCATCTCTGCTATTGCTAAATTAGGTGAAGTTGATGGTGTGGATGCCTTTAAGAAGCGCACTGAGATCACCCACAAGGTGCAGACCATCGAAGAGGTCGAAAAAGAGCTACTTGATACCCTCGGGGCACTGGAAAACCGCGTAATTGACGTAGAAGCCCGCGAAGTTGTCCGGCTAGAACAGGAAGTCGATGAGTGAAGTCCTCAAACTGACCCCAGAACAGCTATTTAAGCTGCGGCAGGCGCTGCCTAAGATGCCTGAGAAGCAGAAAAGGCGTGTTCTTGAGCTTTTGAAGACCTATGACACCCAAATAACGCAGAATTTGGGCAAAGAGAGCTTCCTAGACTTCGTAAAACACGTATATCCAGGTTACAAAGTCGGTCCCCACCATCTAAAACTAGCCCAAATCTTTGAAGATATTGCCAAGGGCAAGAAAAAGCGGGTTATCGTCAACATTGCCCCCCGCCACGGCAAGTCTGAACTCATTTCCTACCTTGCACCTGCATGGTTCTTGGGTAAATACCCCCAGAAAAAAATCATCATGTCGTCCCACACAGCCGATCTGGCTGTGAATTTTGGTCGGCGCGTGCGTAACTTGGTGGGTTCAGAAAGCTACCGGGACATATTTCCGCAGATAGAACTGCAGGCTGACTCTAAATCAGCGTCACGATGGGGAACAAACTTCAATGGCGAGTACTTTGCAATCGGTGTCGGTGGTGCTCTTGCTGGGCGCGGGGCTGATCTTTTTATTATTGACGATCCTCATTCTGAGCAAGAAGCTAAAACTGGAAAGCCCGAAGTCTTTCTTCCTGCTTGGGAGTGGTTTCAGTCTGGTCCTCTTCAGCGTCTTATGCCGGGTGGGGCGATTGTTGTTGTTATGACCCGTTGGTCAAAGCTTGACTTGACTGGGCAGATCGTATCCCAGATGAACAAGGAAGAGGGCGTTGACCAGTGGGAAGTGGTTGAGTTTCCAGCGATTAAAGATGACGGAGAAGCTCTGTGGCCTGAGTTCTGGCCCGTGGAAGAGTTGCTTGCTAAGAAGGCAGGGCTGGATGTGCGCTACTGGAATGCCCAGTACATGCAGAATCCCGTCTCAGAAGAGGGCGCTCTCATCAAGCGGGAGTGGTGGAAAGTGTGGGAGAAGGAAGACCCACCCGTATGCGACTTCACTATTATGAGCTTGGATGCAGCACAGGAAGCCAACAACCGATCGGACTACAACGCCCTGACTACGTGGGGTGTGTTCTTCAACGAAGAGACCAACAACTTCGCCATCATCCTACTTAATTCAATTAAGAAACGTCTAGAGTATCCAGAGCTTAAGAAGTTAGTTCTAGCAGAGTATAAGGAGTGGCAACCGGACGCCTTCATGGTAGAGAAGAAATCCAACGGTTCTGCCCTGTATCAGGAATTCAGACGAATGGGTATTCCGGTTGGGGAGTTCACCCCCGGCAAGGGACAGGACAAGATTGCTCGGGTTAATGCGGTCAGCGACCTGTTTGCATCTGGGATAGTATGGGCCCCGGACCGCCGGTGGGCCAAGGATGTCATTGAGGAATGCAACGACTTTCCTAGTGGCACTAACGACGACTTGGTAGACTCTACTACGCTGGCCCTTTTGAGGTTTCGGCAAGGTGGGTTTTTACGTCTCCCTTCGGATGAGCCGGAGGATGACTTCCTGTACAAGTACCGCAAAAAAGCGGCGTACTATTAAGGACAGATGATGGCTACGCAGAAATTCATGGGGCGTAATCAATTGGTGGACCGGCTTGCAGCGCAGGTTGGTAACAAGGATACTGCCATTGCCATACTAAAGAAACGTGGTCAAATGAACGATGACGGCACGCTAACATCAGCAGGTCAGAAACGTAACTCGATGACAGCCGAAGAACGTGCGGTAGATAGAACCGTCAAACGGCAAGGGCACAAGCCGCAAGACTACACATATAACCGCTCAACAAACCGAGCGACTTTGAAGGACAGATGATGGCTACTAATATGGACCGGGCACTATATGCCGCCCCTCAAGGACTTGACCAGCTTGAGGGGATGGACGACGAAGAACCACTACAGATTACGGTGGTGGACCCTGAGTCAGTAGATATTGAGGGGCCCGGCTTCTCTATGCACATTGAGCCTGCCGATGACGAAGAAGATGACTTCGACGATAACCTAGCTGAGAGGATGGATGAGGGTGACCTAGCCCAGTTGGCAGGTGACCTGATTGAGGACTACGACACCGACATTGCCAGCCGCAAGGACTGGGTACAGACATACGTGGATGGGCTGCAGTTGTTGGGTCTGAAGCTTGAAGAGCGGATGGAGCCATGGCCCGGTGCTTGTGGTGTGTACCACCCGCTGTTGGCAGAGGCCGTGGTTAAGTTTCAAGCTGAGACCATGATGGAGACCTTTCCTGCATCAGGCCCGGTCAAGACCCAGATCATCGGCAAAGAAACGCCAGAGAAGAAGGCTGCGGCTGAGCGCGTTCAGAACGACATGAACTATCAGATGACTGATGTGATGGTCGAGTACCGGCCTGAGCATGAGCGCATGTTGTGGGGCTTGGGGCTAGCGGGCAATGCGTTCAAGAAGGTGTACTTCGACCCGGCATTGAATCGTCAGGTGTCTATGTATGCGCCAGCGGAGGACGTGGTTGTGCCATACGGTGCGTCCAGTCTAGAGTCCTCGGAGCGGGTTACGCACGTCATGCGTAAAACAAAGAACGAGCTACGCCGACTTCAGCATGAAGGGTTTTACAGGGATATAGACCTTGGAGACCCTATAAATGTCATGGATGACATTGAGAAGAAGATTGCTGAGAAGTTAGGGTTCCGTGCTACCCAAGACAATCGGTACAAGTTTTTGGAGATGCAGGTTGACCTCGACCTCAAGGGCTACGAGCATACAGATGAGGATGGCGAAGAGACAGGCATAGCGTTGCCGTACATCGTCACTATTGAGAAGGGAACGGGAGAGATTCTCTCTATCCGCCGCAACTGGAGACCTGAGGATGACCATCATCAGAAACGTGCTCATTTTGTGCATTACCCCTATATTCCAGGTTTTGGTTTTTATGCTTTTGGCCTTATTCATCTTATTGGTGCTTACTCTAAATCTAGTACTAGCATTCTTCGTCAGCTTGTGGACGCTGGGACACTTTCTAATCTTCCTGGTGGTTTCAAGACTAGAGGACTCCGCACCAAAGGTGATGACACGCCAATCTCGCCGGGAGAGTTCCGAGACGTAGATGTACCGAGTGGCACTATCAAGGACAACTTGATGGCCCTGCCTTACAAAGAGCCTAGCCAAGTACTGATGGCCTTGTTGCAGCAGATGATTCAAGAGGGCCGCAGCTTCGCTGGCTCTATGGAGTTGAATGCCTCCGACATGTCTGCACAAGCTCCCGTGGGCACGACACTAGCGATTCTTGAGCGTAGTCTGAAGACTATGAGTGCGATTCAAGCACGCATCCACTACGCGATGAAGCAAGAGTTCAAGCTCCTGCGGGACATCATCCGTGACTACACCCCTGATGACTACAGCTACGAGCCCGAAGAAGGTGGGCGGCAGGCCAAGCAGTCTGACTATGACTTGGTGGATGTCATCCCCGTTAGCGACCCCAACGCCACTACCATGGCACAGAAGGTTGTGCAGTATCAGGCGGCTCTACAGTTAGCCCAGACAGCCCCGCAGTTGTATGACCTCCCCATCTTGCATCGTCAGATGTTGGATGTGCTTGGCATCAAGAACTACCAGAAGCTTGTACCCATCGAAGACGACATGAAGCCGCGCGACCCCGTGACGGAGAACATGAACATCCTCAAGGGAAAGCCGGTCAAGGCGTTTTTGTACCAAGACCACAAGGCACACATCACTGTGCATATGGCGGCGATAAAAGACCCGCACATCCAAGAGCTAGTGGGGCAAGACCCGCAGCTTCAACAGAAAGTGATGGGGGCTATGTCGGCCCACATTGCGGACCACTTGGGTATGGAGTATCGCAAGCAGCTTGAGCAGGCTATGGGTCAGACACTACCGGCCTACGAGGATGATCAAGATGAGGCGATGATGTCTCCAGAGATGGAGGTCAAAGTGTCGCAGATGGCAGCGCAGGCAGGCCAGATGTTGCTCCAGCAGCACCAGCAAGAAGCTCAGCAAGCCAAGAATGCGCAGGCAGCGGCTGATCCGCTACTTCAGCTTCAGCAGCAAGAATTGCAGATCAAGCAGGGCGAGTTGCAACGCAAGTCTCAGAAAGACATGCAGGATATGCAGGCCAAGATGGCTCAGATTGATGTTGAGCTCAAGCGGATCGAAGCCCAGCAGGAAACTGAAGGAGCCAAGCTTGCCGTGCAGGCTCAGAACAACGAGAAGCAACGTGAGCATCAGCACACATCGGAAGGCTTTAAGGCCAAGGTGGATATGGTGAAACAAAACGCGCAGCTTCAACAGCAACGAGAAATGCAAGCAGCACAGGCTGCACAAAATCAAGCGGCGAAGCCCGCGAAGAAAGGTGAATGATGGACGATGGTCGCAAGCTAATCAGCATCATTAACCAACGAATTGACGAAGGCGTCAAACACATCGAAGAATCTCTAGCCGCGAAAGGGGCTAAGAGCTTTGACGATTATTGCGAGATGTGTGGGGTTATCAAAGGTCTGCTCACCGCTCGCTCTTATCTATCAGACCTTACACACCAACTGGAGAAGTTAGACGATGAATGAAGCTTATGACATCAGGGCGGTGGACTTGTCCGCTGTACTGAACACATCAGCAGAAGAGAAAGCAAAACAGTTACCCATGCCTTCGGGCTATCGGATTCTGTGCGCCGTACCGGAAGCTGAGAAAGAGTATGAAGGCGGTCTCGGTTTGGTTAAGGCAGATGAAACCATGCGCAATGAAGAGTTGCTCACCACGGTTCTGTTTGTCGTTGATCTGGGTCCCGACTGCTACAAAGACCCAACTCGGTTCCCCACCGGGCCATGGTGCAAAAAAGGTGATTTTGTCTTGGTTCGGCCCCACGCTGGCACTCGACTGCTCATCCATGACCGTGAATTCCGCATCATCAACGACGATTCTGTCGAAGGCGTTGTAGAAGACCCACGGGGAATCAAACGCAAATAAGGAGCGCACATGTCTAGATTCGGAGAAGAATACAAGTTTCCTGATGAAATCGCTGCCAAGGCAGACGATGAGCAGAAGATGGAAATTACTGTTGAGGGTGATGAAGACGTAGAAGTCAACATCGTTGATGACACCCCTAAAGAAGACCAGCATATTGACCCGTTGCCGGAGTCAATCAAGGATGACCTTGAGAAGGCTGATGAATCTGCTGAGTATTCTAAGAATGTAAAGCAGAAATTTACGCAGTACAAAAAAGCTTGGCACGACGAACGTCGGGCTAAAGAGGCGGCTCTCCGTGAGCAGCAAGAGGCTTTGACGGCTGCGCAGCAGATTCTGGATGAGAATCGCCGACTGAGAACTATGGTACAGAGTGGGGAGAAAGAACTAATCTCTACCTATCAGAGTTCAGCCGAAATGGAGCTTGAAACAGCTTCTAGGAACTACCGGGAAGCGTATGACTCGGGGGATTCCGAGAAATTGCTAAATGCACAGCGGGAATTGACACGGGCGGAGATGAAGCTAGATAAGACTAAAAATTATCGGCCTACTGTACAACCGCCTGAAAATAGTGTACAAACTACACCGCAACCGCAAGCGGCTCCTCAGATGGACCCTAAGGTCGCAAACTGGGTGTCCAAAAACCCTTGGTTTGTGTCCCGTGACAAAGTGGCAATGCGCAAGTATGCCGAAGGTGTCCACGAAGAGTTAGAAGCGCGGTACGGTAGAGCATTTGTTGGTACTGATGAATATTTCACCAGTATTGATAAAGAAGTCCAACGTAGGTTCCCAGAAGAATTTACGGCTTCTAAGAACGATGGTGGTGATAAGCCCCAGCGTACAAGACCAAGCACGGTGGTAGCACCAGCTAAACGCAGTACTGCGCCGAAGCAAATCCAACTGACTAAAACTCAGGCTGGCATTGCTAAAAAACTTGGAGTAACTCTTGAGCAATACGCTCGGGAAATAAGTAAATTGGAGGCCTAAGATGGCTGAGAACAGACTACAACGCGAGATGACTGCACGGGTGATGGACGAACGTCCTAAGAAGTGGATGCCAGCCGAAATGCTGCCTGAACCTGACAAACAACCGGGCTATGCGTACAGATGGATTCGGGTTTCTACTTTGAATGCTGCTGATCCTCGTAATATCTCGGGCAAATTCCGAGAAGGATGGGAACCAGTCGGTATTGAAGAGCAACCTAGATTTCGGTTATTGGCTGATCCAACTAGTCGATTCAAAGACAACATTGAGATTGGCGGGCTATTGCTCTGCAAGACACCAGAAGAGTTTGTTGAACAGCGAGATGAATTTTTCGCAAATCAATCACGGGCTCAGATGGAAGCTGTAGACAATACCATGATGCGCCAGAGTGACCCGAGGATGCCGCTGTTTAAAGAGAAGAAATCCTCGACTAGCTTTGGAAAAGGTATTTAATTTTTTTGGAGTTAACTATGGCTTATCCTACCGTTAGCGCTCCGTATGGCCTAAAGCCTGTCAATCGAATTGACGGCATGCCTTACGCCGGTGCTTTCCGTCAGATTCCCGTTGCTGCTTCGTTTGCTACTGCTATCTTCTTTGGAGATACGGTTCAAATTGACAGTGATGGCTATCTGATTAAATCAACCACTACCAACTCGGGTACTATCGTCGGCGTTTGCATGGGCGGTCAGTATGTCAACTCTAGCGGTCAAACCGTTCAGGGTCAGTACCTACCGGCTTCTATCTCGACCTCGACTAACCTTGCATACGCATACGTAATTGATGATCCTATGGCCCTGTTCAAGGTCGCCGTGGTTTCGTCTGGTACGACCATGAGTTCCGCAGGGCGCACTGTGGTGGGTACTAACTTGGCTTTGGTATTGAACGCTGGCAGCACCACCACTGGTGATTCTGCTTTCGCCGTTACCTTGACCGGTGCTGGTACTACCGCAACTATCCCAATCCGTGTTATCGACGTAGTGCCTGAAACTGCTACCGCAGCCGACACTTACACCGAGCTATTGGTGAAGATTAACACTCACCAATATAACAACACCACTGGTGTTTAAGGAGTAAATCATGGCTATTTCACGCGCACAACTACTTAAAGAGTTGCTTCCCGGTCTGAACGCTTTGTTCGGCCTTGAGTATGCTACCTACCAAGAAGAGCACAAGGAACTCTACGAAACTGAGACCTCCGAGCGTTCTTTTGAAGAGGAAACCAAGCTGTCTGGCTTTAGTGCTGCACCGGTTAAGAACGAGGGTTCTGCCATCCAGTACGACAATGCACAGGAAGCATGGACTGCACGCTACAACCACGAAACCATCGCTTTGGGCTTCTCCCTGACGGAAGAGGCAATCGAAGACAATCTGTATGACAGCTTGTCCGCTCGTTACACCAAGGCTCTGGCTCGCGGTATGGCGTACACCAAGCAAACCAAGGCTGCTGCGGTTCTGAACAACGGCTTCACTAACTCCGCTGCATACTACGGCGGCGACGGTGTACCTCTGTTTAGCACTGCTCACCCGCTGATTAGCGGCGGCACTAACAGCAATCGTCCTTCCACTAACGCTGACCTGAACGAGACTTCTTTGGAAGCCGCCGTTATTCAGATCGCTGCTTGGACTGATGAGCGCGGTTTGCTGATTGCAGCTAAGCCCAAGAAGCTGATTGTTCCTCCTGCTCTGCAGTTCGTTGCTACCCGTCTGTTGGAAACCAGCCTCCGTGTTGGCACTACCGACAACGATATCAACGCGTTGAAGAACAATGGTTCGATCCCCGAAGGCTACACCGTCAACCACTACCTGACCGATACCAATGGCTGGTACTTGACGACTGACGTTCCTAACGGTCTGAAGCACTTCGTTCGTACTCCGCTGGCTAACAGCATGGACGGCGACTTCGACACCGGTAACGTC
>Ga0114976_10001722_pt1 | contig 13661 bp, 13 predicted proteins | sample S_130805_EF_Meta_FD_87319 | JGI IMG/M metagenome (GOLD analysis project Ga0114976, IMG submission 87319) | Freshwater microbial communities from Lake Simoncouche, Canada to study carbon cycling - S_130805_EF_MetaG | ecosystem: Environmental > Aquatic > Freshwater > Lake | place: Lake...
GGGAGAAGTTGAACAACTCTCCGAAATCGTGCGCGACCTTGACGACGATATCGCGCGAGCTCGTGCGGCGGCCCTTCGGGCGAGCCTCGACGACTACGACCTCGACGACGACGACTTTGACGTGCTTGATGCGGTCACCGAGAATCCCGACGAGATTACCTACCTCCCGGCTCTCCCCGTGCTCGCCGTCGTGGGGCGACCGAACGTGGGCAAATCGGCTCTCGTGAACCGCATCCTGGGTCGTCGCGAGGCGGTTGTCGAGGATACTCCCGGCGTGACGCGGGACCGAGTTTCATACAAGTCGGAATGGAACGAGCGTCACTTCACCCTTGTCGACACCGGTGGATGGGAACCCGACGCGAAGGGCATCAACGCATCCGTCGCGGCTCAGGCAGAAGTTGCTATCGACTTGGCCGACGCCGTGTTGTTCGTTGTCGATGCGAACGTGGGTGCCACGGCCACTGATGAGCACGTCGTGCGCCTGCTGCGCAAAACAAAAATCCCGGTCTATTTGGTGGCAAACAAGGTCGATGACATGCGTCAGGAACCGAACGCCGCAGCACTGTGGTCCTTGGGCTTGGGTGAGCCCTATGCCGTCTCAGCACTGCACGGTCGTGGCGTAGCCGACCTTCTCGATCTCGTGGTTGGTGCTCTTCCTGAGGTTTCGGCCGTCGCCAAGCAAGAAGTGGGCGGTCCGCGCCGTGTTGCCATCATTGGGCGACCCAACGTCGGTAAGTCGAGCCTGCTCAATAAGGCCGCCGGTGAAGAGCGCGTTGTCGTCAACGAGATGTCGGGGACGACGCGCGACCCGGTCGATGAGCAAGTAGAGATCGGTGGCAAGGTGTGGCGCTTCGTCGACACCGCCGGTATTCGTCGTCGCGTGCACCTCCAGCATGGAGCAGATTTTTACGCGACCCTGCGCACGAGCGCGGCACTCGAAAAGGCCGAGGTTGCTGTCGTGGTCCTCGACGTCAGTGAAACCTTGAGCGAACAGGATGTGCGCATCATTGACCTCGTTCTCGAATCCGGTCGCGCGCTCGTGTTGGCGTTCAACAAGTGGGATCTCTTGGACGACGATCGCCGCCGCCACTTGGAACGCGAAATCGAACAAGATTTGGCACACGTGGCGTGGGCGCCGCGAGTGAACATCTCGGCGCGCACCGGGCGACACTTGGAGAAGCTCGTCCCCGCCCTTGAACTCGCCCTCGACTCGTGGGACACTCGCGTTCCCACCGGCAAGTTCAACGCGTTCTTAGCCGAGCTCACGGCCGCGCATCCTCACCCCGTTCGAGGGGGCAAGCAGCCGCGCATTCTTTTTGGCACCCAGGCATCAACCCGGCCACCAACGTTTGTGCTTTTCACGACGGGCTTTCTCGATGCCGGCTACCGCCGATTCATTCAACGTCGATTGCGCGAAGTATTCGGTTTCGACGGCACGCCCGTGAACGTGAACATGCGCGTGCGCGAAAAGCGGGCTCGCAAATAATGGCCTCCTCGCCAACGGATTCGACACCGGGCGGCTGGTCCCCGGATAACCCGGTGCCACCGCCTTTGCCTCCGGGTCATGTGCGCGATCCAGGCGATGCCTGGGTCTACAGCGCAGCGGGCAATAAGTATTGGGGCGCGTTTGGGGCCGCCGGCCTGTTGGTGTGGCACCGGGAACACGGAATCTTGTTGCAACACCGAGCACAGTGGAGTCACAACGGCGGCACATGGGGAATTCCGGGTGGTGCTCGTCGCCAAGGAGAGTCGGCAGTCGCGGGCGCATTGAGAGAAGCTCACGAAGAGGCCGGGGTTCCGCACGACGTTGTAACGCTCTTGCAAGAATTTGTGGTGACAATTCCGGTGGTCGACGGGGAGTGGACGTACACCACGGTCATCGTCGAAGCCCACGATCTCTTTGAACCCTCGATGAACGATGCGGAGAGTCTTGCTCTGGCGTGGGTAGCCATTGATGACGTGGATGCGCGAGATTTGCATCCCGGATTCGCCGCATCCTGGCCCGCACTCCGTGAAATGCTCGCGAGTCATTCGCGCTAAGATTTACCGGTGCCGAAAGGCATAAGCCACGGGCTGTGGCGCAGCTTGGTAGCGCACTTGACTGGGGGTCAAGGGGTCGCAGGTTCAAATCCTGTCAGCCCGACAAAACAAAATACCGCCCTCTTCCGGGCGGTTTTTGTTTTGTCTTGGTGTTTCTGAGGCAGGATTTGGGAGGAGGCAACCCTGTGGGTTGCCGACGGTTCCTGTCAGCCCGACGTAATGCAAAAATCCCACCCGAAGCGGTGGGATTTTTCATTACTCGAGGTCTTGCAGGCGGTTCCGCCGGTTCGAGGCGTTGCCGGGTCGAAGCATCGCTTCGACAGGTCGCAACGGCGAGCCGCGCGGTGCAGCCCGACAAAGCTTGGGACCAACGCCTAACCGGTTCAGGCCATCGGTCACATAGTCTGACCACATGACCGAACCACTCATGATTCTCATCTCTGGTCCGTATATGTCGGGAACGAATGGCTCAGAAGAGGCGATCGCCATAAACCTTGCTGCCATGGAGCAATACGCTCTGCCCATATTTCAGAAGGGGCATCTCGCTGTGGTCGGCGAATGGCTTGCGTGGCCGGTAATCCGCCAGGCGGGTGGGGATTCGCATGAATCCGAGCAACTCGCGCAGTATCAGTATCCGGTCGCTCATCGACTTCTCGAGAAGTGCGATGCGGTTCTTCGAATTCCGGGGGAGTCGCGCGGTGCAGATATCGAAATGGCCAAGGCCCGCGCGCTGGGCAAGATCGTTTTTGAGAGCTTGGACGATGTGCCGAATGTGACGTCGACTCAGTAATTCGTAGTCAATGATTTGGTGCCCAACAACAGTAGGCTAGACCGGAGTTCTAAAACCAAGGAGTACCGTCATGCCCGCTGACCTCATCGTCACCGCAAAGTCCGTCATCACCGTCGACAAGGCCATGTCTCGCGCAGAGGCCGTCGCCATCGATTCCTCGACGGGCAAGATCACTGCCGTTGGAGCATTGGCAGATTTGCAAAAAGATTCGCCCGATGCAAAGGTGCAGAACCTCGGCGACAGCGTCATCCTCCCTGGGTTCGTCGACGCGCACAACCACCCGGTCATGAGTGGCATCGTCTGCATGGAGCCCAGTTTCTGGATTGCCCCTTACGTCGGCTTCCCGAGCTATGACGACGTGAAGAAGCTTTTTGTGAAGGCAAACTCGGAGCAACCTGCTGGAGCAGCCCTCATGTTCCAGGGACTTGACCGTTCACTGCAGGGAGTCGGAGAGCTGAGCAACACCGACCTCGACGCATTCTTCCCTGATCGTCCGGTCGTCGTCGCTGACAACTCGGGCCACGAAATCTACTTCAACTCGGCCGTCATCACGTCCCTCGGCTGGGCCGACAACAAGCCACCCGCAGATCCTGAAGGCTCTCGTTTTGGGCGCAACGCGGATGGCACGTCGAACGGTCGCGCCTACGAGGTCGGCGCCATGCTCGCCGTAGCCGGCAAGATCATGGCAGAGGCTGTTCCGCATCCGTTACTCTCGGCCGCCAAGTGGCTAAAGTCGATGGCCCAGAACGGTGTCACGATGACGAGTGAGCACACGTACCAGAGCAGCATGCAGAAGGCTCTCATCGGCCTCACCATGGTTCCGGCGGCACCTATTCGTATCTCGCTGTATCACATGTCGACCGAGGCGGACTGTGGCGCCGCCTTCGTCTCGCCCGTTCCGGAGTCGATGCTCAAGAAGAACGGCATCAAGTTGTGGGCCGATGGCTCGCCTTGGGTCGGCACGATTGCATCGACTATCGCGTATCTCGACAACCCCACCGTGGTCAACGCCGGCATCACGCCAGGTACTCACGGTGAGGAGATGATGAATTACTCGCGCGCGCAGATCGACGCGGTCATTGATGCGCAGGGTGGCAACGGTCACCAGTTCGCCTTCCACTGCAACGGCGACATCGCGCTCGACATCGTTCTCGATGCGTTCGAATACGGTCTCAACAAGTTCAACCTCGTCGGCACGGATCACCGTTGGCGCGTCGAGCACGTGGGTGCTGCTCGTGCCGACCAGTTCGCTCGTGCTGCGTCGCTCGGAGTGGGCATCTCGATGTCACCATTCCAGTTCATCTACTGGGGTGACATTCTTGACGGCACGTTGTTCGATTCCGAGGTCGGCGCCCAGTGGCAGCGCGTGGGTGACGCCGTCAAGAGCGGCGCGGTTGTGTCGTTCCACAACGACGGTTCGGTGAGTCCGTCCATCCCGTTGCTCAACCTCAAGTCGACAGTGACGCGCCTGACTCCGTCGGGCAAGCTTCACGGGCCGGAGCAAAAAATCAGCCTCGATGATGCTCTGCGCGCGCAGACCATCAATGGCGCGTTCCACTTGAAGCGTGACGATGAGTCAGGTTCGATCGAGGTGGGCAAGTTTGCTGACTTTGTCATTCTCGACACCGACCCTTACGCCATCGACCCGGCCAATATCGACAAGATCAAGGTTCAGGGAACGTGGTTGGCGGGCAAGCCGGTTGATGTGGATGCGTACCTCGCGCAAATCGAATCAATCGACCCCAGCGAGCACAAAGACCTGCACGCTGTGGCCATCGACAAGCCGCACAAGTGCTAACGCGGCATAAAAGACTCTAGAAAAACGTCGGTCCCTCTCCGCTATGTGCGGGAGGGACCGACGTTTACGTCTTGGACGTATTTGCTAGACCTCTTTGTATTTGGCCTTTGCTTCAGCCTTGTCCTTCTTGTCGGCGCGCTTCTCTTTCAGCGACTTGGCTGCAGCGGTCTTGCCGTTGCCCTTCTGCGGACTCTTCTCGGCCATGATGGCCCCCTAACGCGAGCCTCGGTGGCTCGTTGCCTGAGCCTATGCCCTTTGTCTGCGAATTACCGGGATGTCGGAGAGGACGAGCGTCGACGCTGACTGACGGCGGGGGAGCCGGTAGAGCGTTGTCCGCGGCGCGACGCCTCGCCAGCGGGTCGCGCCGAAGAGCCTGAGCTACCTGGCCGGCCTGAACGATCGCGCTGGTCGCGGTTTGCGCGCTTTCGCTGCGCATTTGCGCCCGTTGACGTTCCCTGTCGTTGTGGTTGCGCGGTCTTGGGCGCCGGTTTCACAAACGCGGCAACTTCGCCGATCAGAGCAACGACCTCGGGCGACGACGCGGTGACCTGCACCGGCGTCACCGTGATGTCGGCCTTCTTGAGCAACGCCGCGAGATCCTTCTTCTGCGTCGGCAGACAAATCGTGACGACGTCACCTTCGCTGCCCGCGCGAGCCGTGCGGCCGGAACGGTGCAGGTACGCCTTATGTTCCATGGGCGGATCCACGTGAATGACGAGTTCGATGTCATCGACGTGCACACCTCGGGCAGCCACGTCAGTTGCAACAAGCACCTTGACCTCACCGGATGAGAATGCCGCGAGATTGCGGTCGCGCGCCGGTTGAGACAGGTTTCCGTGCAGGTCAACGGCGGGAATCCCGGCTGCCGTCAGCGCCTGTGCCAGCTTCTTGGCGTGGTGCTTGGTGCGCATGAACAAAATTCGACGACCCGTTCCCGAGGCAAGTGCCTGCACCAGTTGCTTCTTTGACTCAACGCTCATCGTCTCGAAGACGTGATGCGTCATCGCCGCGACGGGGGAGTTGGCTTCGTCGACAGAGTGCAGAATCTCGTTGTGCAGGTAGCGGTTCACCAGTTTGTCGACGCCGTTGTCCAGCGTCGCGCTGAAGAGCATGCGCTGCCCGTTTTCGGGCGTGGCGTTGAGAATGCGCGTGACGACGGGCAAGAAGCCGAGGTCAGCCATGTGGTCAGCTTCATCGAGCACGGTGATCTCAATGGCATCGAGAAACAGCAACTTCTGCTTCATCAGGTCTTCGAGACGGCCAGGGGTGGCCACAATGATGTCGACGCCATCCTTGAGGGCGGCAACCTGACGGTTTTGCGATACGCCACCAAAGATGACAGTGGTCTTGAGCTGGTAGGCGGCCGCGAGTGGCTTGAGCGTCGCATCAATTTGCGTCGCAAGCTCCCGCGTCGGGGCGAGAATCAATCCGACCGGATGCCCAGCGCGACGACGTCCACCCGACAGGCTTGTGCCCAAACGAGCCGCCATTGGGATGCTGAACGCGAGTGTCTTGCCAGAACCGGTCTTGCCTCGCCCGAGCACGTCGCGCCCGGAGAGGGTGTCCGGCAGTGTATCCACCTGGATGGGGAACGGTGTATCGATACCCGCCTTTTCGAGAACCGAAACCAGCGGGGTGGGCACGCCAAGCGCACCAAATGCATTCGTAGACAAAGGGGGATTCCTTCAATGTGTAAAACCGATGAGCCCGCGATGGGGACGCACTGGCAGTAATGGCGAAGGCGCCAAAGTCGGCGCATCCGTTCGCCGCAAGAAAAATGTCAACCGGCGAAGCGCCAGTGAGGGAAGAAACTTCCGACGTGCGCTTGCCACTGTGAATGACTCACTCGAGTCACGCGGACGAGCACGTAGTTCCACCTTACCGTGCTGGGTAACCGATATCGGGCGTCTCGTGCCTGACACAGGCAAACGCACAGGTAACGCACCTAGGTTGAGCATTGTGCCGACCGGTTGGTGGGCGCACGTGCAAAATCAAAAATCGAAGGATACGTAACTGAAGATGACTAACATCGTTGAAACCGCAGTAGGAGCAGGAAACTTCACCACCCTCGTCGCAGCCGTTACGGCTGCCGGACTCGCCGACACCCTTTCGGGAACCGGACCGTTCACGGTCTTCGCTCCGACTGACGAGGCTTTCGCCAAGCTTCCCGAGGGCACTGTTGACGCCCTCCTCAAGGACATCCCGAAGCTCACCACGATTCTCAAGCACCACGTTGTCGCTGGCACTGTCATGGCAGCTGACGCCGCCAAGCTCACGTCGGCCACCCCGCTTGACGGTGGCGACCTGGTCATCGACGCAACCAACGGTGTCAAGGTTGGCGGCGCCACGGTGATCTCGGCAGACATCGTCTGTGACAACGGCGTGATTCACGCTGTCGACGCGGTCATCCTGCCGTAATCGTTCATCGTCTCAACAACGACGAGAAGGTCCTCACCCGGCTCGGGTGGGGGCCTGTTTCGTTGAACCGTTAGCCTTGAGGCATGTCGGAGCCCCGCGAATCACAGACTCGGCCCAAAGCCGAAGGCTGGGTGCAGAAACGTGACGCGGATGGTCGGCCACTCCTGCAGTTCGCAGAGCCCAAGCGTGCGCAGCCTCCCGTGCACCTCGCGGACCTCACGCCGAGCGAGCGCACCGAGCGCATCGTCGAACTCGGGCTTCCCGGATTTCGGGCAAAGCAACTGGCCACGCACTACTTCACGCACTACACGAGCGACCCGGCCAAAATGACCGACCTCCCGGCGGATCGTCGGGACGAGATTGCCACCGGCCTCCTGCCACCGCTTCTCACCGAGGTTCGTCGACTCTCAACCGATAAGGGCGACACCATCAAGTTCTTGTGGCGCCTTTTCGACGGCGCCCTCGTCGAGTCGGTGCTCATGCGATACCCCGGGCGAATCACGCTCTGCGTGTCATCGCAGGCGGGCTGTGGCATGAACTGCCCGTTCTGTGCCACCGGGCAAGCCGGTCTGACGCGCAACATGTCAGCCGCCGAGATCATCGAACAAGTCGTCATCGCCAATCTGGTCATCGCCGAAGGCGGGCTCGGCGGCAAGCGTGCGGATGACAACTCGCTCGAACGAGTCAGCAACATCGTGTTCATGGGCATGGGGGAGCCGCTGGCCAACTACGCCCGGCTCATGCACGCGATTCGCGTGATGGTCGAGCCACAGCCCAACGGGCTCGGCATGTCGGCACGCAACATTACGGTGTCGTCGGTGGGCCTCGCGCCGAGCATCCTGAAACTCGCTGACGAAGGATTGCCCCTCACGTTCGCCCTGTCGCTGCACGCTCCCGACGACGAGCTTCGTGACGAGCTGATCCCGGTCAACTCGCGGTGGAAAGTCGACGAGGTGCTGGATGCGGCTCGCAACTACTTCGAAAAGACCGGCCGTCGCGTATCCATCGAATACGCACTCATCAAGAATATGAACGACCACGCGTGGCGCGCGGAACTCCTGGGCAAGAAGCTCAACGATCGCGGACACGGCTGGGTACACGTGAATCCCATTCCGCTTAACCCCACACCGGGTTCCGTCTGGACGGCATCCGAGCGGGACGTCACGCGGGAGTTCATCATGCGACTCGAGGCGGCGGGTATCCCGACCACGCTGCGGGACACTCGTGGCAAAGACATCGACGGGGCGTGTGGCCAATTGGCGGCTTCCGATGACTAAGTCGGGCGCAGCAATCTCGGCCATTCTGTTCGCGAGTATCTTCTGGGGCACCACCGGTCTCGCCGCATCCACCATCCCCAGCATTCCTCCCGCCGTGATTGGCGCAGCCTCGATGGGAATCGGCGGACTATTGATGGCCATCACCGCGCCCAAGAAAACGTGGCACGTTTTGCGCACGCGCTATGCCTGGTTCGCGACGGTCGTCGGGGGGTTGTCAATAATGACGTACACCCTCGTTTTTTATACCGGCATGTCGTGGGCCGGGGTGGCTTTGGGCAACGTGCTCGCGCTGGGTTCGGCGCCGGTCTTTGCCGGAATCATCGAGTGGGTTGTCGATCGCCAACCGGTCTCTCCACGTTGGCTCGTCGCCACGCTTGTCGTCATTGTTGGTGGCTGGATGCTCGCCACAGGCCGTGACCTCGGCTCCGAGTCAATCGGCCACGACAGTTCACTCATGCCCTTCGGCATCCTCATGGCGCTCATCGCGGGCTTCGCGTACGCCGTGTACACGTTCATGGCGAACCGTTTGATGGCGCCGAGTGGGATGCGCGCACCGCTCAACTTTCGCGGAACAATTTCGGCGATGCAGCTCGTGTCGGCCATCCCGTTGATGGGCGTGCTGGCGTTTTCAGTGCCCGTCTTTGTCGCTCATCCCGCGGCGTTACCTGTGCTGCTGTATCTCGCCGTGTTCCCCACCGCGATCGGCCATTCGCTGCTGGCCTTTTCGTTGGGTCGACTGCGAGCATCCGTGGCAGGTGTCTACTCGCTCATGGAGCCAGTAGTTGCTGTTGTGCTTGCCGTTGTTTTCGTCGGCGAAGTGATCTCACCCGCAGGATGGATTGGATTCGCGCTGGTGTTGCTCGGAATTGCTTACCTATCGATACCTGGAACCGGAGTTATGCCTTGGCGGTCACGTCGCTAGCTCGACGCGGGAACCAGGGGATGAGCGCGCTCGTTCGGCGCTGGTAGTCAACATAGTCGGGGTACTTGGCCGCCGAGATTTCTTCGGTGAATCGAGTTGACCCGATGAAGAGAGCGGTAAGCAGGAATGCTCCGACAACAGTCCATTGGAGGATTGACCCGGCCGCAACGGCGCCGAACAGGAAGAACACCCACCACTGAGATTGCTCACTGAAAAAGTTTGGGTGGCGCGAGAACTTAAAGAGGCCCGTGGTCAAGAAGCCAGGACGGGGTTCGCGACCAGCGGCGCGTTCGGCTGCCTTCCATTTGTGGAAGTTCCACTGCTGCTGATCTGCAATCGTCTCCAGCGTGAGGAAGAACAGGAACGCGATTGCCACGATGACGTCGGCAACGCCGAACGGCGAAGGATTGAGCCAGGCCGTGTACGCAGGCATGGCGATGAGCCACAAAATAACGTTCTGAAAGATGACGATGAAGAAGACGTTGAAAATTTGGAATTGCATGGGGGACATGCGTTCGCGCAGGATGGGCCATCGATAGTCTTCGCCGCCTGGCGCGTAGCCGCCTTTACGCGTGAAGTTGAACGTAAGCCGGGCACCCCAAACTGTTGCCAGAATTGCCATGAGGTTGAGTCGGGGGTCGGACAGTCCGGCTGCGCCGGCAAAAATCCACACGTAGACAAAAGGCACAATCGACCAGATTCGGTCGACCCAGGAGTACTCCCGCGTGATGACCGACACAATCCACGTTCCGGCGCAGACCCCGGCGAGGACCCAGAGAGAGATGACAAATGGGTTCATGATGCTCCTTAATGACGTGAAAGTATTTTAGGGCGAACGGAGTTGGGCTAGTGTGATTGACAGCAGCCGAAGGGGGAAATCATGAGCGAGTCTCACGCGCGAGATAACGAAACCCCTGATCCGACTCATGAGCGTTCGTCATCGACAACGGCTAATTTCGGTGCCGCATTTCTCAATCAACTTCATTCGGTGGACTCGGTTGACCTTACCGCGGAAGAGGTTGAGTCCATTGCCGCACTTCCCTCGGGTTCGGCGCTGCTGATTGTTCGACGGGGGCCCGGCGCCGGTTCTCGATTCCTGTTAGATCAAGACGCATCCGTCGCTGGTCGTCATTCTGAGGCGGACATCTTTCTCGATGACGTCACGGTATCGCGACGTCATGCGAGCTTCAATCGAGCGGGTTCGCTTTTCTCGGTCTCTGACCTGGGGTCCTTGAATGGGACTTATGTCAATGGAGAAATTGTTGAAAATTCGTCTCTCGCGGATGGCGACGAAGTTCAGGTCGGCAAGTATCGCTTGACGTTCTTCGCCTCTCGCGTTGACAAGGCCGCATCTCTCGCTTACGGAGCGGAGTAGTGGTCGGGCGGAGTGATGGCGCGCGGGCAACGAAGCCAGCGGGCGAGACGTCGAACACCAGTGCGTCGGCGCGACCTGTTTTCAGCATCGGACAGGTGCTCGCAAAGTTGCAGCCCGAGTTCCCGGACTTGTCCCCGTCGAAGCTTCGCTTTCTTGAACTCCAAGAACTTGTGACGCCATTTCGCTCGCCGTCGGGGTATCGCAAATTCTCGGCGGATGATGTTCAACGGCTTCGTCTCATCCTCGTGTTGCAACGCGACCAGTACCTGCCGCTCAAGGTAATCCGCGAACATCTCGACGCGATGGATTCGGACCAGACATCTCTCCTCCCGACGGCTGTCGGGTTGGCCTCGGGCTCTGCGCTGTCTGTTCGAGCGCGCTTCACGAAAGATGAACTTTTGCGTGCCGCAAGTGCGTCCATGAATCTTCTTCAGGATGCGATTTCTGCGGGCCTTGTTGTGGCGGCGGATTCCTATGGAGAAGAAGAACTTTCAACCCTGACTGCCCTTGCTCAGTTGCAACGATCCGGAATTGAGCCGCGCCACCTCAGTGTGTTGAAAGCAACAGCGGAGAAGGAGTTCGCCCTCATCGAACGGGCTCTCGCTCCGGTTGCGCAACGTCAAGGACCGGCGAGTCGAGCAAAGTCCGTCGAACGCGCTCACGAAATTGCGGTGCACCTCGATGTCGTTCGTGGTCTAATTCTTCGTCACGTTATTTCTCGAAACGCGGGACAGGCGTAATCTGAAGATTCCGATAGTTGCGACACGCCCGCACAGTCGCGGTGAAATCCGCGCGTTCGGTTCAATCAATGCCACGATTAGAAAAGTCTCAACGAGCAGTTGAGGGTTCGAAATGTCAGGAAGGTGTTCTCAATGAGTGACGCAACGGTCGAGCAGCCAGAGCGTTATGAGCTGAATCCGCTGTTCACCGATGGCCTACCTGAACACGACGACTCGGTGGGCTATCGCGGAACTGTGGCGGCTCGTGCGGCCGGAATCTCATACCGCCAGCTCGATTATTGGGCCCGAACAGAACTCGTTGTGCCCACTGTGCGCGGAGCGGCCGGATCGGGTTCGCAGCGACTTTATGGATTTCGCGACATCTTGGTTCTTAAACTCGTGAAGAGGCTCCTCGACACGGGCATTTCACTTCAACAAATCCGCACCGCAATCGAAGAACTGCGTGCTGCTGGATTCTACGATTTGGCCCAAACCACTCTGATGAGCGACGGAGTCAGCGTGTACATGTGCACGTCGGATCATGAAGTCATCGACCTCATGGGGCGTGGGCAAGGCGTGTTTGGCATTGCCGTTGGCAAGGTCCTGCGCGAAGTTGAGTCAAGCCTGGTTGAACTCGAAACCGAGTCGCCAGAAACGGACGAACTCTCGATGCGCCGAGCGCGCCGAGCGTCCGCCTAGTCCGGCGAACACATCTGGGTGGGCGATACTCGGAGCGCTAGCTGGTCGCAAAAATACCGTCGAACGTCTGTCCGTTTGGATCGTTGTAAGTCTGCGTCGGCACTGCGACCGATCCGGGGAAAGACGCATTCTGAACAACCTGACCCGGGTAGGTCACTCCGGGGTTCGCGAACTCGGTTGACGGTGTGACGACAGGATGACGCGTCTCGCCAATTCGAGCGATGCGCAGTACTCGCTCGAGTAATTGTTCAAAGTAACTCGCCATTTCGGCTGAAGCCTCACCCGGCCAGGCGTGAACAGGTCTCGCAGCACCCTGCGCCTGTTGCAGCGACGTTCTCTCGGGGAATAACGGAGACATGACGAGCGGTCCAAACATGCTTCGCAGCTCGTTTACTCGAAATTGATGCTCCACGGACTGAGAACGAACTCGATTCACAACAACGCCGAGGGGCTGAAGTCGCGGGCTCAAGCCGCGCCGAATTTCTTCGATTGCACGAAGCCCGCGGTCAGCTGCAGCGACGGAGAACAAGCCAGGCTCAGTCACAATCGCCACGCGGTCGCTGGCGGCCCATGCCGTTCTTGTGAGCGCATTGAGCGTCGGTGACGTGTCAATCAGCACGAGGTCGTAACTGTCTTCGATGCTGGCGAGGGCTTCCTCCAGTCGCCAAATTTCGCGTGCACTCGGGTGAGGTGTATCGAAATTGATAGCCGACGGATTTCCGATCATGACGTCAATTGCCGAGTGATTGGGAACCGTCCACCCACTCGGAGCGATTGCCTCTCTCACGGTCTTCAATTTCGGATTTGTCAGCACGTCAGAAACATTCAGGCGACCCCGAGCGTTCACGCCCATTCCTGTCGACACGTCGGCCTGTGGGTCGAAATCGACGACGAGTGTGCGGATGCCCTTGGCGAAGGCTGCGGACGCGAGTCCGAGGGTGACCGTGGTTTTTCCCACGCCACCCTTGAGGGAGCTCACACTCAGCACGTGCACGAGCAAAAGGCTACCCCGGCTAGTCTTAGAGCACCTAACCGCGCGGTCTCAGACGCGCGGTTGTCTGGGAAGGGCCCATCGGGATGTTCAAGAAAATCCTCGTTGCAAATCGCGGTGAAATCGCCATTCGTGCGTTTCGAGCAGCTTTCGAGCTGGGGGCCAAAACAGTCGCGGTATATCCCTATGAGGATCGCAATTCTCTGCATCGCCAAAAAGCTGATGAGGCCTATCAAATCGGTGAACCCGGCCACCCCGTTCGGGCTTATCTCGATGTTGCTGAAATCATTCGAGTCGCGAAAGAGTCAGGTGCCGACGCTATTTATCCGGGCTACGGCTTCCTGTCTGAGAATCCGAATTTGGCCGAAGCTGCCGAGGCTGCGGGGATCACTTTCATCGGGCCTTCGGCGAAAGTACTGGAAATGGCCGGCAACAAGGTCACGGCGAAGGAGCATGCGATTTCTGCCGGTGTGCCCGTTCTGACATCGACGGACGCAACAGATGACATAAATGCCCTCGTAGCCGCCTCGACGAAAATCGGCTTCCCCATGTTCGCCAAAGCCGTCGCTGGCGGCGGGGGACGAGGCATGCGCCGAGTGGAGACCAAGGAAGAACTTCGACCCGCGTTGGAA
>Ga0114976_10001723_pt1 | contig 13655 bp, 9 predicted proteins | sample S_130805_EF_Meta_FD_87319 | JGI IMG/M metagenome (GOLD analysis project Ga0114976, IMG submission 87319) | Freshwater microbial communities from Lake Simoncouche, Canada to study carbon cycling - S_130805_EF_MetaG | ecosystem: Environmental > Aquatic > Freshwater > Lake | place: Lake...
CATCGCTAAAGCGCATGATGTTCCGACCTTGAGCAGCCGCCCCCACTGCGGCACCCGTCGCAATAGCCGCGGCACGCCCCATCTGACTAGGCGGCTCGCGTGGCGTGGTTTCTGCTAAATTTGCCTGATCCGCGGCAATCATCTCGCCTGTGCTCTTGGATGGCACTCGCGCAGGCTCTGGTGCCATGTACTGATTTGGGTTAACGGCGTAAATATCAAAATTTTCTTTTGCCATGTCATGCTCCGATTACTGTAACCCCGGTGCGTTCTTCTGAATACGCCCCATCTTATCTTCAAAGGCACTTTCAGCCTTAAAATAAGGCGAAGTCTTTGAAGTAAAGTACGCCGCAGGGTGTTGTCCGGTATATGCCCTGATGCCTTTTGCCACATCGCGTAAGAATTCTGTCTGAGCATGACGCATCTGTGCCCAATAAATCGTGTTTGCAGCAAGGTTACTTGTTGACGCAGCAGCCGCCTCAAACAACATACGATCTGGATCAGTTGGGTTCATTCCAAGCACTTTGCCTGACTCACCAATTGAGCTGATTAACCCGGACTTAACGATGCGCTGTATTTCATTAAGTGCCGTGCGCTCACGCTCGCTTAAATTATAAGTATTTACCATCTGCTCAATTGGCAAAGAAACGCTACCAAGCCTACCCGCGGCAATGCCTTGCTCGCCACCCGCCCCAAGTGCCTTTAAGCCACTCATAAACTTACCTAAAATAGTCTCGTTGCTACCCTCTGGCTTTTGCTGCAATATGCCCACAACATTTTTATACTCAGGAGCGGTTAAATATTTAACTAAATTTGTATAGTCGCCCATTTCCTTAGTCATACTATATGGTTGCATTTTAATTAACTCAGCCCTTTTTGCGCCATATGCCTTGAGCTCTTCTTCGGTCATTGCCTTGAACATCAACTGCTCATTTGCTACTGCTGCCTTGAGCATGTCATTTTTTTCTTTAATCGGCAATTTTGGGTCAATCGTGAAGATAGTGCCGCTGAACGGCAGGCGGTACTCTGAAGGTGAAATCTTTTCATAGCCTAACCTAAGCGCATCGGCACTTGGTGTCTGAGTATCCTCTTTTGGCTCAATCTTAAAATTATTGAGGGGGTTGATCGGCTTACCGTCTGCGCCTTTTACTTCGTAGTGAACGTGAACACCACGGGCATTACCCGTTGCCCCTATTGGGCCGACTGGTGTGCCTGATTCAATTTGATCTCCTACGGCTACATTGACGCCATCTAGATGCATCAGCGAATGTAGGCTACCATCTTCGCTGCGAATGGTGACCATGTTACCCGCAGCTCCCTTGCTGTTTCCTGCATACACAACCTCGCCCGCAACGGGTGATGCAATAGGTGTGCCTCTTGGAACTCCAGAAAGGTCAATGCCATTGTGTGGCACGCCGCCACGAGGCCCAAAAGAGCTTGTTAATTTAAGCCCTTCACCTATTGGCGAGAAATCATAGCTAACCGTTGGTGCGGCACTAGTACGTGTAGAGGTGGATGTGCCACGAACAGGGCTGCCACCACTTAACTGATTAAAAACATCCATGCCCTCTTGGCCTAAATTGCCAAACATATTAACAATATCAATGTTTGATTTAACGGCCTCAGCGTTTATTTTGTTAAATGCTATCTGACGGGCAAATGATGGTGTATTAGGGTTCATTATGTAGGCAATATCTTTTTGCATTATGCTCGGTTCGCCCCACTTAGTGCCGCGCTCAAAAAGCATTTTCATTGCGCCACTCGGATCGCCCCCACTAGCAATCAGCGCTTGATTAACTTCTTCTTTGCTGAACATAGGTTGCGCTGTTGCGCCGATCACGCTCTGCCCTGTGCTAGTCATAAACGGCGCTTTTGGCTGACCAACTAATTGCGTCAATTTTGGATCATCAATTTCTAAATTTAAAGTTTTTGCAATTGTTGGCAAATCTGCTGCCGTAATCATTTGTGGCACACCACCTGTCATGGCTTGCAACCCTTCCATTGCCTTGGCTTGCTGACCCATTTGAAACTTCTGACCCGCTAGCTGAGCACGCATCTGTGCGATTGGTAGTGCGTTCTTTTGTTCTTCCTCTTGCTGCTGACCAATAACACCCATTGCGCGACCAAAACCCTCGGCAGCGCTACCCGTGCGACCGGGATCTGCCAAGGCGGCTGAGATCTTAAACCAAGGTATATTGCCGCTACGGTTTTCAAGCGCCGCGAGTTGTGCGTCAATTGCTTGCGTGTACTTAGCAAGCGCTTCGGGGTCTGTGCCGATACCTAATGGGGGAGCTGCTGAAGTAACCATGATTTATTCCGCAAGAATAGAGCCGGGGAAATTTATAGCATTTTCGTAATCATTTACATAATTACCAATTTGACCGGGATTAGATACTGGTGATAAAGAGCCAGATCCGACTGGTGCACTACTACCTGTTGGAAACAGCTTACCAATCTGCGCAAACAAGTTTTCAAGAGGCGACTTGCCGCCACCCGCAGGAGTGGCAAACCCACCCATGATGCCAGTACCGAGAGATCCAAGCTGCGTAAGCGGCGACGATTGGTACGCGCCCGGTATCGGTCCGGTGTAAGTTGACGACACAGACGTTGGAATCGTGAACCCTTTCATGAGCGCCGCCTGCTGCGCTGCAACCTGTAACGGGAACAATTGCTGATTCTGAGCCATCTGCTGCTGTTGGCCGCCCATCGTAGAGAGCGCGTTCACGTCACCCATACCCAAGTTCTGCGTCGTGGTGCCTAGGGCACCCATTTGAGAGCCGCCCATCATCTGACGCTGCAGATCAGCTTGCGCAGTAGTCAGCGCGTTCTGGTAACCGCTTGCAAGTAGACCTTGCTGCTGACCGCCAAGCGTCTGTAGCGCGTTTGTGACGTTCTGACCGAGCACGTTAGCGCCGCGGGTTGAGCCAAACTGACCGCTACCCACAGCACCCGCAGTCGCCTGAGGCGAGATCGTGTTGCGAATATTCTGCAGACCTAAGCGACCTGCCTCATCAACCACGTTTCGCATGTACGGGTTCATGTAGCCTTGAGCTAAGTCAGGCGCACCCGTCGTCGCAGCGTTCATCGTGAGCGCGTTAGCTGACTGCAAGTTTGGCTGGTAGTTACCAACGTTTGCTGCCGTCTGGTTAAACGCCTGCTGCTGCAGGGGCTGTGCACCGATATACTGAGCGTTTGCACCTGCTTGGGTGCTCGTGCCGGCTAAGTTGTTTAGGTAGTCCATGTACCACGCGGGAGCCGCTGTAGCCTGCTGCTGCGTAGTCGTGATGTTAGGCAGCGCTGCGCCCTGAGTGAACGAGCCGCTTGATGGCGTAGAGGGTGTGCCTAACTGAGGCGGGGTCACGTAGTTACTAGGTGCAGCGGTCAGGTTCGGTCCCGTTGCAGCGTTGAACGTCGCCCCCGGCGTGGGGGCAGCCGCTGCAGTCAGTGGAGAGACTGGCACAGACGTTGGGTCAAAGGTTGTCAGATCGATGTCAGCCATGATTATTTCCTTCCTACGTTTCGTAGCGCTTCTTTCATGTACTCAAGAGGCGACGCTTTTGGTGGTATTTTATCAGCGGGTGCTGACCTTGTGTGATCTCTTAGTGACTCGCGAAACGCGTCCAAGAGCTTGGCACCCGCGTCAGATGAGCCGTTACCAAGCGTTGAAACAGTCGATGCGTCAAACACGTACTCACCGTCAGCGAGCATTGCGGGGATGTCGTCCGACTGCCCGTCGCCCCGACCCCTGACGTAGTGCCCGGTCGCTCCTGTGATGAACTCTGGGATGTGCTCGCCCTCGCCACCGTGGGCTTGTCCACCTTCAGCCATCGTGCCTGTGGGCAGGGTTGCGATTCCTGTGCCCGCCATTGCCAAGGGGTTGGTGCCCGAGCCTTGGTAAAGCCAGTCGGCGGCTGCTTTTTGCCCCGTTGGGATGACAGGGATGCCGGGCGTGGGCTTACCCATCAACTGACTGCCCGCAAACGTCGTAGGATTGCCGCCCGAGGTGTCTTCGCCGTAGGTAAAGTAACTAGGCGCTGCTCGCTTTTGAAGCACGCCGTAGAGGCTCGGATCGACGCCGTAGATGCCCTTTTGCATCTGAGCGAGCTGTAAGGGGCTACCGCCCTGCGCAGCTCGTACAGGCGCGGGCGAACCAAGCTGCTGATACACGTTGTAGTTCTCAAATGGGTTGTATTCGTCCACGTTTGCACCTTGCAGGAATGTAGCTTGTAGGTTACCGGGCAGCGCTCCGATCGTCGTGCCTTGCGAGCCCACGCCGCTGTACATATACGATGGCGTCATTGTAGTAGCAGGCGCTGCGACTTTGGGCGCTACTGGCTTGTTGATCGCTGCCTGCACCAACGGCGGTGGGTTGATGATAGGCGGGTTGATGTCGATTGGTGGTTCAACGTCAATCGGTGGGCTTACGTCAATCGGTGGATTGTCAATCGGTGGGTTAATAATCGGCGGTGGTGGGTAGACGGTTGGTGGCGGCGGGGTAGGCGGCAGCACAGGCTTAACCGGTAGCACGGGCTTGACCGGCCTGAGCGGTGGTACGGGGTCAGGGTACGGTTGAGGTTGTGGCTGCGGCTTAGGCTGCGGCTGTGGCGTAGGCGAAACCTTCTCGCCCAACTCAGTTTTTGTGCCATTTTTATTTAACAGCCCAAGTTCAATTGCCTCAGCGGGCGTGATGCCGAGCTTGGATGCGTTGCTGAGCATCTCTAACTTTGCGGGTAGCTGCTCGTCAAGGTTTTTAAGCTGGCTAGTCGCCTCATCAACCTGCTTTAAGATGACCTCTGGTGGGGCGGCTTTATTATCAAAGGTGTTTTTAATACCGTCAATAACGTCGTCAGAGTACGCACCCTCAGTAAACGTTTTATTCCAAAAATCTATAACAGACGGCTTAACGCCCTCTGGCGCGTAAGTCTTAACCGTAGTGTCAATCAACGACTTCTCAGCCTGCCGTTGCGGCTCAGCGCGACCGTCTCTGCTTTGATCAATAACGCTCTTGAGCTCGGTGATGGTTGCCAACGAATTTGCGTCAAGCCGTGGCCCCAAGTTTATTGGGCTGACTGTGGGCTCTGCAAGCGTTGTAGGTAACGCACCACGAGACTCAGGCGCAAGCTGCGTGACAGGCGCGGCTCTTGATACCTCAGGTACATCGTAAGTCGGAATACGATCAGCCGCATCAAATGCGTCATTAAAAATGCTTGCAACGTCTCTAGACGGTGCAACCACTTCGGCTGGTGTATAACCCAAAGCAGGCGCAGGTGCTGACAACCTCTCAGGGCTTACATAAGATGGTGCCTCGTCAATTATCTCACCGAGGTTGATGTTCCTTGTGGGGCTCTCGCCACGCATCAAGCTAGTGTCAGGCGCGCGAGTCAGGTCAGCAACGGTAGCGCCTAAGTTGTAAGCGCCTGTGGGGCTTTCGTTCACAACGCCTGTGGCTGCATCAGCGTAGCCACGACCAACGTCTTTGACGGCCGCACCGGCCTCTCTAACCGTAGATAGGGCAGTACCGGGGCGCATCAAAATAGAGTCTGTTATTAACCGGATATCGCCCGCGGGCAAGCCTGTCTTCTCAGCCAAATAATCAGCGCCCTTATCTAAGTTCTCGCTGATAAAACGTAGGGCTTGACCGCTTGCCTCGCTCGTGTAGCCCGAGGTGTTGGTGACGCCAAACGCCTTACCAAACGGGTTACTAAGCGCCTCGGCTACCCTGTTCGATATTTCACGCATCAGCTCTGGGTTGGCTTGGTAGTCCTTGCCAATCATAGACGCTGTCAGTTGAGCTATCTGGTCGCCTGTTCGCAAGCCAAGATAGGACGCCATCTGGGCAACGCTAGGTATGATAGCGCCCACTGTGTTGTCTAAAGCCGAGGCAACGCCTTGGCCAAAAGTCGCCAATCTACTCTGTGCCGGCGCTAAGTCACCGTACTCGCCTAGAAAGCCACCCGCGGTGGTATCGGTGCTTGCAGTGTCACTGTTAGGTGCCATGCTCCTTGGCCCGTACACCTCGTTGCCTTGAGCATCCCTGTAGTATATGTAGTCATCGCCAGACGATAAGGCAGGCGGGTTCACATCGCTCGTTGTCGCGCCGGCATAAGTGCCCAAGGGCGCACCAACGGTGGGTGTATAGTTAGCAAAGAACTGATTGATATCGTTTGGGTTGCTCGCGCCTTGATTGATTGCAGCCTGCACCAAAGGCGGTGCCGCAGGCGTGTACTCAACGCCCGAGGCGCTGCTAGGCAGGTTCTGAATAACTTTGTCAAGCTCTGCATCTGCATCATAAGGTGCTGTGTCTAATTCAGTGCCAACGGGCGACCTATTTGACCCCTCAATAGGCAGAGCCTGAGCGTTTGTTGCGCCTATCTCGTACTTGACTGAGTCAATAGTTGATGTGAGTGCGTTTGTGATATTGGCTTTAATGTCCTGCACGACTTGGCTGTTGCCGATCATGCCCGCAACGCTTGTCAACGCTGAGTTGACCGCGCCCATGATTGCTGCCGTGCCAACGTCACCGCCTCTGACGGCCGCAACAACAGAGCTAGAAATTGCTGAGTTAATTGCCTTCTGAATGCTAGGATCTGTAATGCCCGCACCGTTCAATACGTCTGATGTGCCTGCAGGGATAACGGTTGAAAGCGTTGCCGTGATGGCACCGCTCAGCGCTGCTTGGAGCGGATCTTGACCCCTTGCGGCAGCAATTGCCGTTGCGATCGCAGTCTGGGTGCCAATCTGAGCAAGTGCGCCGCCGCCTAATAAGCCAGCACCCGCAACGCCTGCGCCACCCGTGACAGCGCCTAGAGCGCCTGCCTTTAAAATGTCATTGAGCTTGCCGCCCTGCGCTGCAGTCACAGCCGCGTTAATTGCCGCTGTCTTTGCTGCAGCAGTAGCCACAGCACCCCAGTTTACGCCAGCCGAGCCTACGCTTGCAGCAGCGTCAGCGGCTAAAAACGCGCCGACATCACCACCCACAACGGCACCTGTGCCCAACCCCGCGCCAGCACCTGCGCCAAATCCTGCCGCGTTCATTAACGCACCGCCCACACCGCCCGTTGCCATCATAGCGGCCATCAGCAATGCGCCTTGCACTGTATCGGCAGGAACTTGACCGCCGTACTTTCTTTCGTTGACGTACAGCAAATCATTGACCGTGCTGCCAGTTTCAGCAGGTACACCAGTGTTATAGATCGTCGTGCCGCCCGTCAAGGGGTCAATAAATAGCAACTGACCCTGCTCATTGCGTTGCTGAATTTTGCTGTCAAGCGACGCTGTCTCATTCGGTTTAAGTGCCAGCCCAAGCGACATCGGGTCAAGAATCAACTCACCTTCGCGTGTGCCTAACCCCGCACGAACCGTGTCAACTAGGACGCCTTTTAAGTTACCTTGCTCGTCATAGAATTGGGTGGGCGTGCCTTCAAAGTTTGGTGCTAGATGCTGCGCAAAAGCGTTTGGATCAACTGGGTTAACACCCTCGTATTGAACGGGCGCTACGTCACGTCTTTCACCCGTGTTAACGTTCATGTAATAAGGCGAAGAGTAAGCGTTTGTGAACTCAGCGTATGACTCAGGCTGATACTCCCAACCTTTGCTTGGATTAAGAGCAGTCGGCAATGCACCGCCACCCGTGTCTGGTGACAGCCCGTAAGACTGACCCTCAGCGCTAGTTCTGAGCTGCTCTCTTATCTGCTCACCTGTCATGCCCTGATTGAGCAGGTTTGTGTAATTGGCCATGCCACTTGCGTCAGCCTGCCTACCAAACTCTTGTTGGTAGATGTCGTTTACTGTCTGCGACCAAGGATTTGAAGGGTCAGACGGTGCCGCAGGTGCGGGAGCAGGCTGATCAAAGGCACCGGGCTGAGTCCAAAACGGCTGATTGTTTTGCTGAACCTCAGCCTCGTTTGATAATGAGGTAGCAAGCGAGCCGTAGTCTTGACCAACCCAGTTTGCAACATCGGCATCGCTTGGTGCGCGACCCAAGTTGTTCATGTAGATGTTATAAACGTCGCCGTAGTTTGCTTCAGCCATGTTGCACCTTCATTTTTGTTTTCATGGCTCTATACTCATAATGCCAACGAGCGACGCCGCCCAGTCTTTCCATTCAGCAAAGGATCGGCTGTCGGGAATGTTTGAGCTCATAAAGTAACCGTTACCCGCCATGCCGTCTGCCCACTCGCGCCACTTGTCTTCGGTGACCACGCCTAGTTGTTGGGGCGCAAACAGCTCGTTCATGAGCGAGCACCATGAGTCCCAAGTGTGGCCGCGGGGATCGTAAGTAACCATTATGGGTTGCCTGTGCTGCGCATGTCGCCCACGTCTGCTGAGAGCAGGTTCAGGCCGCACTCGTAGTTACCATTCACCACGTTGCTCTCAAAGCGCAGGCGCATCTCTCGGCGCTGCTCGCGCAGGTCAATCTTGAGCGTCGTGGGCGAGAACACATAAGCATCGCTCACCTGATCCACGTCCGAGGCGTAGCCCTTGCCCGTGACATACAGGTTCATGTCCTCGGACTGCACAAAGTCGGGCTCCACGCGCTCGAGCCTAATGTAGTTGTTCATGCCCACGGCGTCATTTTGGTTCGGCCCACCGTTCACCCAACCGATACTGTCCGTCTCAAAGTAGCTCTGAATTGCGCTCTGTTGGCTCAGATTCACAAGGTTCGTACCCGTCTCGTGCTGCCAGAGCGTGTAAGTATTTGAGGCGTTTGTCTCGGTGCCTGCCCAGATTGGGCGACGGAACACCTCAGAGAACGTGCCTGCAGCGCGACGAGCGCCTAGAGCCTCGCCCGCGTCGTACCAGATCTTGTCGCGCACGTTATAGATGATCGCGTCCGTGCACTCCGTGGCATCACCCTTGGGGTAAAACCACCAAATCTCACCCCAACGGGGTATCTTCGTTGCCCAGACTTTCTGACGTTGCGCGTAGTTGACGTTGTCAAAGAAGTAGTTAATGTTCATGGTGTTGGCGACTTCGCTCACAACGCCGTTGTACATCAGGAAGCGATCCACGCCGCACCAGAAGAACAGACCATCGTACTCAATCACGCTCGATGACGACAGGATTGAGCTCTGGCTCGTCACGATGTCGTAGCGCCAGTAGATCGTGCTCGCGCCCACAGTTGTAGGCGCGTAGCTCACGCGAATAAGCGAGTCAAGCGACCAGAAGAGCCCTGATGGCGCAGTCGTGCCGCCTCTGACGGGCAAACCCTTGACGATCTTGCCCGCAGAGACAGTGTTCTCGTTTGAGTCAGCCGAGACCCAGTCTTGAAAATTGCCCGCCGAGCAGTTCTTAATCAGACCGTTGTTGCCGTACACAAAGAGGTACGGGTGCAGCATGACGCAGCCACCAGACACGCTGATGTTGTTGTTAAAAGTCAACGTCAGAGCGCCTGACGTAGAGACCGTGTTTGAGAGCGTCACAGTCGTGGTGCTCGCGCCCACAGCCACGATGCTCACTGTTGTGTTGGCGGGCACGCCTGTACCTGTCACCGTCTGACCGACTGCGATGAGTGCGTTGACTGAGGCGATCGTGAACACGCTAGGCGGACCGATCACCATCGTGCCAGCAGCCGTGAAGACGCCGACCTGACTCATCGCGCCTGTTGGGAAGTTACCGATCAATACTGGCGTGTTGAGCGTGTTGTCAATGTGCGCAAGATTAAGACCCGGATGCGCAATCAGCGTCTGATTGCCTGAGCCACCAGAGTCAAAGCCGATATCCATCTGCCACAAGTTAAGCGCATCGACCGTGAAGTTGCTTAGCGAGATGTTGGTCGGACCCGAGCCCACGCCGTCGTCATCATCCGTGACCCACTCCTGTAGACCGCCACTCCAACCTGAATAGACGTAGTTCAGGCCATCCTCTGAGCTCATGATCATGCCGCGACTGATGCCTGAGGCGTTTTGAAAAATTCCTCGGTAGCCGCCTACCTTACGAGGGCGACCGCGCTGAAAGCGCACCCACTTGCCGTCTACATAGACAGGCGCATCAAACTGCGTGCCATCGCGCTGGATGCCCGGCTTGATGTTGAGCGAGATAACTTTTGCTGTCAAAATGTGCCCCCTGCAATACCTGCGGGCACAAACAACCCAGACGTAGTGAGCGTGAGTGCGTTTGAGCCGTTCAGAGCAAAGCCTACCTGATTCGTTGCAGGTTGGTACATGCCAGTGCTTGTGTTGCCTGAAAAGTTTAACGAGGGTGCAGCCGCTGAGCCTGAGTTAATCGTGAGCGTCGTGACCGTACCGCCAGAAGCGCTTGATGAGTTGTAGACGTTTGTGCCGTCACAGACGACTGTCAAGGTCTGACCCTGCGCAACCGTTACCGTTGCCGCGCTGACGGCTGAGGTCTTGAACGTGAGCGAGAACGCACCCGTCGTCTGGTTGTTCAGGTAATAAATCTGAACGGTCGAGGGCAGCACGACAATCTGGTTTGAAAGCAAAACCCCTGAGTAGCCCTGCACGACGTTGGCGTACTCAACCGCCGTGAGGGTCGTGGTGCCACCCGTGACGACCTTGGCCAACTGGGTATAAGCAAACGTGTTTGAGCGCCCATACGCAAACGTGGCGTACCCGTTAATGCCGTTTGAGACGATGACCAATGACTCAGTCAATTGAAGCTGCTGCGTAGCTGCTGTGTCAATCGTGTCTGTGCCGCTTGGGGTAAGCGTCAGGATGCCTGTGCCGCCGTTGCGCACCATAACAAACCAACCGTTACCGACCGTAGACGCTGTGGGCAGCGTGATCGTGCCTACGCCGCCTGACCAGACCAAGAACTGAGCACGGTACGTTGTGTTTAACGTAACGCTTGAGAAGACCGAGCTCTCGGCGTATTGCTGGTTAAGTGTCGTGCTAATTGCGGTCAGACCGTAGCCTGCCAAAGCCGCAGCGTTTGCCGACGAAGTACCTGCTCCAAACGTGACAGTAGACCAAGTGCCGTTGTTTGTTGTGTTATTGGTTAAGAAGATGTACTGAGCGATACCCGAGGCGATTGAAACAATCGTGTTGCCTGAGATGTCTGTGACCGTGAAGGTGATTGCGCCAATGTTCTGAATCAGCACGCTTTGACCCGTGCTCACCTGCAGCGCAGAGGGCAGGTACAGCTTTAAGCTGCCAACGGTTGCGGTGACCTGAATGATTGCGGCAACAACGTCTGTGCTTGTCGTACCGTTGATTGGCCAGTCAAGCTCCGTGTCTGCCGAGATCGTCAGCGCTTCGTAGCCGATCTGACTCGGGTTGATTGTCTGTCCCGTGATCGGGTTGACGTAGGTGTTGGTCATAGTTACCTCTAAGAGTCCACAGCGATTGCTGAGCGGTCACCCACGCGGGTCACGTCCTCGACTTTAAGCGCCTGCATTGCCATGTCGTACTTCTGTTGGAATATCTGACGTGCGTCGTCTTTTAGGTAGATCACAGCCTGCAAGAGCGCCCCGAAGAGCATCGCGTTGGGGGCGTTGTTTGTGATCCAGTTCGTTTGATTCGTTGAAGACAAAGGCTGCAGACGCTGATAAATCAACACCTCGAACTGATACGCCTGATCTGGGGTAGGCGACACGAACCAGTTGTCGTAGTTGTAATCCGCGTAGTACTGGGGCAGACCGTTCGCGCTCTCGGCGCTATAGTTGGTCAGGTACTCGTACTTGCGCAAGAAAACGGGCGTCTTCTCGCCGCCCGAGGTTACCGACATTGACACCGTCTTGCGCCACCGAGCGGGCTTTTGAATGATCGGATTGCCGATCGACATCACGCCTTGGGCAACTTCGATCTGTCCAAGCGTCTTAATCTGCTGAGCAATCTCAAACTCAGCTAGTGTGATAAATACGGGGATCTGAGAGACAACGGCGGCGTCATTACGCTCGAGGTACTGCTCGATCGTTGTGACTAAGTTGTCGTAAGTTAGAGCAAAGCTCGCGGTCATAGCGCCACCCACAAAAGTAATTTTGAGAGCGTTTTATCACAAAGCGCTTGATTTGACATTTTAGCTCTTTTAGGCGTTAAGGTAAATTACCACCAACTGGATATGTTGCACCCGCAGGTGCTTGGGTGATAACAGTCGAACCCGCCTTAACATGTCCACCATCAAAGGGCGACTCATTTAGTGGTCCGTAACAGTCAGCAAGCTGCACTCCGTTGACCTTCTTGGTCTTCACGCACTCAAACGACCACATGTTGCTCATACCAGACGTTGCGGTGGTGACAAAGGTGCGAGCTACGGCGGGTTGTACTTCCCATGTCGGGGCTTGCGGGAATGATGAAACAGGTGGAAAACCAAACAGGCTCCAGACCTTGCCCTTAGCAGCGGTGCAGCTTCCACCCATCAAATCAAGGTTTGCAATACTTGAACCGTCTAAGACGGGGCAAACAGCCACGCCTTCCTTAAAGACCTTGTTGCCCACCACAATGGAATTGCCAGTAGGCGTTGCAGGAGACGCAGCGCACAGGGCGTACTCACCCTGACAGATGACTATGTTTTGAGCTTGGGCGTTAAATGTCAGCAAGAGGAGTACAAGTAGTTTTTTCATTACGCTACCATTGAAGATGCTTTCAGTTTAACTGCTGCAACACGATTAAGCCAGCCTTCACCGTATACAGTGAACTTTTCAAGACTACGGTAAAACGCCTCTTTCTCTTGGCTAAACTTTTCAATCAACTCTACAGGGTCAGCCGCCTGCACAGCCGCCATTGTCATGGGTCCAAATCCACCATCCGGCGTAACGCCTAAAGCAGATTGCATGAGCTTGATCGAACGACCCGGACCGGCGTTTACGCCCATATCAAATACCATGTAGTCAATGCCAGAGGGTAGCTCGTCAGCCCGCACAACATCCCAGTACTTTTTCTTGTAAAGGGGTTCAACATCCGCAGCCGTTAGCTTACGCATATCGTCGTGTGTAACTTGATGCCCAACGTGTTGTTCCCAGTTGAACTGAGTCACGCCAAGCATAGTCGAGCCTTTACGCCCGTCTGGTAACTTGTTGCCGTCATCACGCTCGTCGTCTTGGAAGCCCGCCTCACTTTTGAGCATCTGTTCAAACGCTAATTTCCAATTGCTAATCATTTACTCATCTCCGTTGATGCTAAATTAATGCGAGTTTTTGCTTGTGAAATATCTTTAGGTGGTATCTTAAATCCCACCGCAATGTAGCCTACAAACCTGCCTTGTTCTGGCGGCACTGAGCCACGACACATGTACGTTACGCCATGCTTAACGGCATACTCACCAATCTTTGAGCTTGGCACAAACGTCTCACAATGCACCTCGCCTTGAAACATTGTGATAACTGCGCGGTTATGCTCAGGAGTACTGGTAAACAAGGCATTGATTGCGCCTTCAAGAGACTTCTCTCGACCTTGATTGCTCATTGCTAAGATGGTTGTGCGGCTGTTTGACTGAAGATTGACTGAGTTCACAATCACTACATCTGCGCTCAGGTCGTAAATCAAAGACTTGGCAATAGCCTCAACCAGCATTGGCTCTTTAAGTTCAGTTTTCTTGCTGCTGATTGCGCCAAGAATGACCTGCCGTGAATCCCAAGCAAAGTATCCAGCAAACGCAACAAACGCAATCAGTACCACTGAGACCAACTTGAACGGGCTGTCCACCCACTTGATGAGGTCAACAACCTTGTCGGTAAAGTCTGGGTTTTTAACGGACGCAGG
>Ga0114976_10001726_pt1 | contig 13647 bp, 6 predicted proteins | sample S_130805_EF_Meta_FD_87319 | JGI IMG/M metagenome (GOLD analysis project Ga0114976, IMG submission 87319) | Freshwater microbial communities from Lake Simoncouche, Canada to study carbon cycling - S_130805_EF_MetaG | ecosystem: Environmental > Aquatic > Freshwater > Lake | place: Lake...
GTTTGGTAACTGGTTTGCCTGCAGGGGTAAAAGCGGCATGGGCTTCCAATACGATAACAATTAGCGGTACCCCAACTCAAAGTGGTACCTTTAATTATAATATTCCGCTAACAGGTGGCTGTGACAGTATAGTGGCAAATGGAACTATTATAGTAACCCCTGCAATCACAGTAAGTATGGCTTCTTCTACCCCTTCTTTATGTGTAAATACTCTGCTGACTAATATTACACATACAACTACCGGAGTAGCAGGAATTGGTTTGGTAACTGGTTTGCCTGCAGGGGTAAAAGCGGCATGGGCTTCCAATACGATAACAATTAGCGGTACCCCAACTCAAAGTGGTACCTTTAATTATAATATCACATTAACTGGTGGTTGTGAAACGGTAAATGCAAAGGGTACCATTTTTGTTAAGGTTACACCTCTGGCATCTATTTCAGTAACGGACAAATCGGGTTTATTGAATAACGATGGAATCATTTGTAAAGGGGAAACGACTATATTAATCGCAGAAGGGGGTTCCACCTTTAAATGGAATAATGGTGAGACTTCTTCTATTTTGTCCATTTCTCCAGATGTAACAACGGATTATTCGGTTACAGTTACGGCTAACGATGGTTGTGAAGCTATTTTAACGACTAAAATTATTGTAAATGCTAAACCGTTACCAACGGTTATTTTTACAAATCCAGATTGTCCGTTGAGTCAGACTGGTACCGCAACGGCTTCAAGTGGCTCGGGTTGGTCTTATTTATGGAGCAACGGTTCAAATTCAGCAGCCATCACAGGATTAGTTCAGGGATTGTATAAATTGACGGTAACAGATGAAAATGGTTGTAAGGGTACTTCGACAGCTACTTTGACAGACTTAAGCCTACCCATAACCATTAGTGCATTGAAAACGGATGTGCTTTGTCAAGGAACTTCAACAGGTACCGCTTCAATGATTGTTAGCGGAGGGATCACGCCATATTCCTTTTTATGGTCATCGAATGCAGGAAGCGCAACAACAGCTTCCTTGTCTAATCTTCCGGCAGGTAGTTATAATGTAACGGTAACGGAAGGTAGCTCAAGTAAATGTAAGGTGGTAGGAACCGTAGAAATTATAGAACCTACCTTTGGCATTCAGACGAATATTACCGTTAAGGAAAACTCAGGTATTCTACCCGATGATGGCATCATTTGTCAAAATGATGAGGCAGAACTTACCGTAAATGCTAAAACATTTTCAGGTGGGGCGATCAGTTCTTATCGGTGGAGTGATGCTTCTGGAAATAATACAAATACAATTAGCATAAAAAATCCGGGTCTTTATACCGTAACTATTACTGATAGCAAGGGATGTAAGACAACTGAAAATACGGAGATAACGGTTACGTCTGAAAATAAGGTGAGTGTTGGTTCCTCCTCTCCGACTTTATGTGTTAATAATGCATTGACTAATATAATCCATACTACGGAAGGTGCTTCTGGAATTGGTGATGCAACAGGTCTTCCTGCCGGCGTAAAAGCGTTGTGGGTATCAAACACGATAACTATTAGTGGTACACCAACAGAAACGGGTATTTTCAATTATAATATTCCTTTGACTGGCGGTTGTGATAGTGTTCATGCAAAGGGAATCATTACGGTAAATTTAGCAAATAAAGTAGGTTCGGCCTCTTTAACACCAACTTTATGTGTCAATACTTCATTGACAAATATCACCCATTCAACAATAGGTGCAACAGGTATAGGAAAGGCATCAGGCCTCCCTGCTGGAATTACAGCCATTTGGGATGCTAACACCATAACAATTAGTGGAATACCAACAGAAAGTGGCACATTTAATTATAGTATTCCTTTAACTGGTGGTTGTGGTAACGCAACGGCTACAGGAAAAATTCGCGTCATGGCTGCATTGGATGCCTTCATTTCGGTTACCGATAAATCTGGAATAGCAAATAATGACGGAACTATTTGTTTGGGAGAATCAGCCATTTTAACTGCAGAAGGAGGATCTTCCTTTAAATGGCAAAGTGGAGAATCAGGTTCAGTAATAGCTGTTTCTCCCATAGTGTCTACCGATTATTCCGTAACCATCACATCAAGTGATGGCTGTAGTGCTATAGCCGTCGCTAAGATTGTAGTAAACGCAAAACCTGCTCCAACAGTTATTTCTACAAATTCAGATTGCTTGCTGAATCAGACCGGGACGGCTACAGCTTCAAGTAGCTTGGGTTGGTCGTATTTATGGAGTAATGGTTTGAACACAGCCTCAATAACAGGTTTAGTTCAAGGCATATATAAGGTAACGGTTTCAGATGAAAATGGATGTAAGGGGATCGCAACGGCAACGCTAACCGACTTTAGTCTTCCGTTAATTATAGGTGTTGCAAAAACTGATATCCTCTGTCAAGGTGGAACAACAGGATCAATATCTTTAAATATTAGTGGAGGAACAGCGCCATACCTCTATAAGTGGTCTTCCAATGCGGGGACTGGGACTTCGCCTAACATATCGAATCTTCGTAGTGGAAATTATAATGTTACGGTAACAGAATCAAGTGCTAATAAGTGCTCTGCAGTTAGTGCAGTAGAAATAACAGAACCTGAATTTGGTGTTCAGGCAAATATTATTGTTCAGGAGAATTCAGGACAAAAAGCCGATGATGGTATTATTTGTCAAGCTGATGTGGCAAAGATGATTGCTAACGCTTGGGTAAATCCAGGTTCAACCATTAGCTCTTATCTTTGGAATGATGTTTCAAAAAGTTCAACGAACAGCATAACTTTAAATGCATCAGGAACTTATATGGTTACGGTGACAGATAGTAAAGGCTGTTCCACAACGGTAAGTAAATTATTTGAAACGAATCTAATCAGTACGGTTAGTGCCGCTTCGTCAACACCAACCTTGTGTAGCCAAACAGCCCTGACAAATATCACCCATTCTACAACGGGAGCGACAGGAATTGGAACAGCTGTTGGGTTACCCTCAGGGGTAACGGCCGCTTGGTCATCTAATTTAATTACGCTAAGTGGAACGCCAACGGAAAGCGGTCTATTTAATTATACCATCCCATTAACGGGTGGTTGTGAAAATATCAATGCAACGGGAACTATTACGGTGTCTCCAATTAGTTCCGTTAGTGCTGCTTCCTCAACACCTACTTTGTGTGTCAAAACAGCCCTGACAAATATCACCCATTCATCAACAGGAGCAACAGGTATTGGTAGGGCAGTTGGGTTACCTACAGGGGTAACAGCGACTTGGTCATCCAATTTGATTACCCTAAGTGGAACGCCAACGGAAAGTGGTCTATTTAATTATACCATCCCATTAACTGGTGGTTGTGTCATGGTCAATGCAACTGGAACAATCACCGTGTCTTCAACAAGTAGCGTTAGTGCTGCTTCCTCATCCCCCACTTTGTGTATCCAAACTGCCCTGACAAATATTACACATACAACCACGGGAGTGTCAGGTATTGGGAGATCAGTTGGTTTGCCTGCAGGTGTAACAGCGACTTGGTCATCTGATTTGATTACGCTAAGTGGAACGCCAACGGAAAGCGGTTTATTTAATTATTCAATCCCATTAACAGGAGGTTGTGATGACATTAAGGCAATGGGAACGATGACAGTAACCCCCGCTAATACCGTGAGCGGAGCCTCTGCAACGCCAACTTTAATCATCAATAGCATAATGCCTGCTATCACACATACAACAACGGGAGCGACTGGTATTATTACGGTAACTGGACTTCCTTCAGGCGTTTTACCTTCTTGGTCATCCAATATAATCACCATTAGAGGTACCCCAACGGAAAGTGGTATCTTTAATTATCGTATCGCCTTAACTGGTGGATGTGGTAATTTAAATGCAACAGGTACTATAACCGTTTTAACGGACAATAAAGTGGATGATTTATTATGTGATCAGTTAGTTATTGATAATAAGGAAATATATAAGGACGAGCCGTATGATGGGGTTATCATCTTATCCTATAAGGGAGGTAATGGAACTAATTTTACAGGATTTACCCTTTCATCAACTGGCGTAAGTGGACTAAATCTGTCGCTTAAACCAGGAAAACTGGCTTTTGGTTCAGGTTCCATAGAATTGATTGCCAGAGGTGTTCCCACCGATACAGGTAAAGCGATGTTTAATATAGATTTCGGCACAAAATCTTGTGTCCTTGAATTGCCCGTAAAGGTATTATTGCCAAAATTATCTTCTATTGATTGCGATAACAGCCAATTGACACCTGATGACCTTGGAAAAGATGTGGACTATGCCGGTGTCTTAAAGATTAATTATCAGGGTGGAAATAATGGGAAAGTCTTTCCTGTAACCCTTTCTTCAACTGGTGTTTCAGGTTTAACGCTAACTGGTGATTCTTTAAGATTAAATCCGTTGGGGGGTACTATTAAGTTTTCTATAACAGGTAAACCAACATCCACGGGTGTAGCAGGTTTTAATATTACCATAGGTGACAAAACTTGTAAGGCTTTATTCAATGTCATAGACAATGAAGTTAAACTTTCCAGTTTTTTCACGCCAAACGGCGATGGTAAAAATGATCGTTGGGAGATTCCTGCCCTTGTATTCTATCCTGAAGCAAAGGTTTACATTTTTGACCGATCGGGCAGATTGCTTGTGGAATATTCAGGTGCCTCACCCGGTTGGGATGGTATGATTGGCAATTATCCGGCATCCTCGGGTGATTATTGGTATGTGATTCATGTAACTAAAGATGATATCCGCAAAGGAAATTTCACTTTAATAAAGTAATTAAATCATGAGAATTAGTATTATCTTCTTATTTTTATTTGGTTTGAATTTCGCTTTAAGCGGTCAAAATTTCCTTTTTCAAAATCAGAATTTTTTCAAACCTTTTTTAACAAATCCTGCCTTAGCAGGAAGTCAGGGATATGGCAATGCCACATTGATTTATAAAAAACAATTGGCTGGATTTAAAAACTCACCGAATTCGCAAGTGATTTCTGTGGATTATCCCTTTTCAAAAAGTAAAATTGGCGTTGGCTTCAACTTACTCAAAGATGAAAATGGATCAAGTTCATATGCGGGTTTCGAATCGACTTTTGCTTATCACATTCTTACAACCAAAAAAGGGGCAAAGAGACCTTCCGGATTTTCCTTTGGGTTATCAGCTAACGTAAATCAATTTCGGATAAATAAAATAAAATTACTTTCCGATCAAGTAGACGATGACATTTTTAATGACGAATCCAAGTTTAATCACTTGAGCCCCAACTTTAATGTTGGATTTAATTTCTTTTCCCATGGATTTTTTCTGGGAGTTTCTGCTTATAATTTTCTACCCTTTTTTAATCCAATTTTTACAGATGAAAATGATCTTCAAACTGCTCTTACAGTTTTTATTTCAACTGGTTTGGAATTGGCGGTAAAAGATAAAATAGTTATTCGACCCAGCATGTTACTTAGAACGCAGGAAAATGCAGATTATCAGTTGGATATTTTGAGTGAGGTAAGGTTTTTGACTGCGCAAGGTTCTTTTTTCAGTCTGGCACCTGTTTATAGGAATTTTAGTTATCGGACCATTACGGGAAGTCAATCTGTAGGGTTAAATGCGCTGGTATCCAAACATCCATTTGCCATTGGCTATCAATTTGATTTTCCATTGACAGGGAATAATTTTTCGGCGGGTGATCATGTTTTTTCTTTTACCTATCAATTAACGGCAAAGCCTAAAATAACCAAGAAGAAGAAATAAAAACAATATATAATAAGAAAGAGGGTGGCAGGCTTTAAAACCTGCCACCCTCTTTGAGTTTAAAATAAAATGTTTAAAAAAACTTAAGGATTCTGTACAATCAATTTATTTACATTCAACTCAGCCTGAGGAATTGGCCAAATATATTCAGATTGGGAAGGATTGACTGCAGCGACATTTGCCTTTCCAGGAATGGTTTGTAAAAGTCTCATTAGGTCACGGGTTCTGAACCCTTCACCTACCAGTTCAATTCTTCGTTCGGTTAGTATTTGATTTGCCAGGGCAGCACCATTTGCAAATTCTGCAGCGGTATAAACCTTTGAAGCATCAGATCGACCATGTACAGCATTTAATAAGGCAACTGCTAAATCATTTACACCTGAAGTACGGGCAATTGCCTCAGAAAGGTTAAGTAAAACTTCTGCATAGCGAATAACCGGAACATAATCCAGGTGCTGTGGACCTGTAGGAAATTTATTCAGATAAGGTTTATTGCTAACAGTTAATACCCAACCACGACGCTTGTCTGTAGCTGTAAAATCGGTTGTATTTCCAATAATTCCTTTTGGATTTAGAGAGAAGTCTCCAATACCTCTTGGACCTGGATTGTAATAGCTGCCAAGACCATTTTGGGTACCTGGGAGATTCAATTCCGTCATTGGCATTGAAAAAATACTTTCTGTAGAAGTAAATGGAGTTTTGAATGTATTGGTTACATCAGCCTGTAGCGTATTAGCAACGCCTGTAGACGCTTTGAAAGGTGCCGTAGTCGAAACAATCTTGCCAGCTTCGGTAATTACATCTTGATAGCGACCCATTTCAAGGAATACACGGGTTTTAAGCGCAATAGCTGTGTTTTTATGTGCTCTGGTTGTATTAAGATATGGTGTAGTATAATTAGCAGGCAGATTTTGTTCAGCAAAGTTTAGATCGGAAAGTATCTGTGTATATACTTCAGCCACGGTAGCGCGAGCCAAATCATTGTTAGCTGCTCCTTTCTCAGGTAGTAATCGCAAGGGTAAACCAGGTTTTGAGCCATTTCCATCGGCAAAAGGACGGGCATAAATACTTAGCATACTGTGGTAACACAATGCGCGAAGGAAGCGAGCTTCGGCTAGGTAGTTGTTAGCCAGGGTTTCGTTATTTAGTACCGTTTTGTTTTGTCCCAAACCGTCAATAAAAAGATTGGCACTATTGATGGCATAATAGGCGGCATTCCACAAAGTATTAACTTCGCCTGTAGAAGAAACGATGGTATGTGTCCAGGTGGAAAATCCTGTTACACCATTGGTCGTTTCATTGAGGAATTCCTCTCCACGAATATCATGGTAAATCAGGAAACGACCGCCATAAAAAGAACCACTTTTCACAGCACTATAAATACCGCGTACCTGTTGTAAAATTCTGTCAGGTGTGTTAAAAACAGAAGCCTCTGAAAAGGTTGTTAAAGGCACAGGATCAAGAAGTTCCTCATTACAAGAGGTGTGAAACAGACTGGTTAGGAACAAACCTGCTACCAGTACTTTTTTATAAAAATTTATATGCATTTTCATATTATTCAAATTTTAAGCAATTAGAAACCAACATTCAAGCCCACCAAAAAGGTACGTGCCATAGGTACAGAATTCCGATCGACACCAGGTGCCTGATTGGAATTTCCATTGGTAGAAACCTCAGGGTCTGTTCCAGAATAGCCTGTCAACAAAAAGGCATTATTGATATTTCCATAGACTCTCAGGCTGGAAATCTTAACTTTATTTCCAAAAACAGAGGTAGGAATCGAATAGCCTAAGGTAAGGTTACGTAAACGCATGAAATCACCTTTTTCGACATTTTCAGAAATAGGTATGGCAGAACCGTTAGAAATATTGTCGCCATACACCACTCTTGGAATAGATCCCGCTGTATTGGATTCTGTCCAGCGGTCTAGAACATCTGTGTGGCTATTCCAGAATCGGGCATCTCTCAAACCAGCTTTGGTACCATTATAGATATAATTTCCGCCTGAATATTGTAATTGGAAATTAAAATCGAAATTACCGTAACGGAAGGTATTGTCCCACGCACCAAACCATTTTGGAAGGGTTGGGCCGTATATTTTTCCGTCGGCAGATTGGTTTACTGCTGCTGCTGTACGGCCATCAAGATAAGTCCAACGTGACTGGCCAGCAGCGACAACATGGGTATATTGAACCTGTTCGCCCTTACTATTAATGAATATCCGGCGACCATTAGCTGGATTAACACCCTGTGTTTCTATAACGAACAAACTTCCTACGGATTGACCAACACGGATAATATTAGAAGTTTCCAAGCCACCCGTTGAAGCTAAGATATCGGCATTTCCCGAAGCCAGGGTCTTAACTTCATTTTCCATAAAGGTTAGATTGAAGTTACTATTCCAGGAAAATTTACCTTTACGAACAACCGTTCCGCTTAGTCCAAATTCCCATCCAGTGTTTAACATAGAACCAATATTTGTTGCTATAGAGTTACCTGGTACTCCTTTAGATGGAGAAAGGGGTGCATTGAGAATAAGTCCGTCAATTAAATTTCTAAAGTAGCTAATTTCACCCGTGATACGGTCGTTAAAAAGACCGAAATTTAGACCTATATCCGTCTTTTGACTTGTTTCCCAGGAAAGGTCCGGGTTACCGGCCTGTGAGAAAGCAAGGGTAGGGTCAGAAGCATAAAGTCCTGAACCATAAAGCCCTAAAGATGCATAATCGCCAATTCCGTTGTTATTACCCACTTCTCCGTAGCTACCACGAAGGCGAAGGTAGTTGATGGTACCTCCTAAAGATTCTTTCCAGAATGATTCTTCTGAAATAGACCAGCCAGCCGATGCTCCCCAGAAGATACCTCTCTTTTTGCCTGGCGCAAAAGCAGAGAATTCGTCTTGTCTCAAATTTAAAGTAATCAGATACTTTTTATTGAAATCGTAGTTTAAACGTGTAAAGTAGGATAGAAGATAATTTTCGCCCTGAAAGTTTCCAGAGGGTACAATCGCCGTAAAGTTACCCTGGAAGGTAGTGAAAAATGGGTCTGCTATGACCGTTCTGTTAGCTCCCCAACCATCAGATTTTGTGTATTGTTGCTCATTACCAGCTAGTAAAGAGAAATTATGATTTTCAGCAATCTTTACATCATATTGTAAGGTGTTTTGCCAGTTCCACCGTTGTCTGTTTGAAAAATTATTTGTGGCAGACCCATTGGAACCAAAACCGTCACCATGTAATGGACTGGCAAAACTGATACTCTCTGTCATGACATTATCAATGCCATATTGCGTGCGTAAATTAAGTCCTTTCAACAGATTAAGGTTAGCAAATACGGATGCCTGTATTTGGCTGGCTCCTGAGGTGAATGTATTTAAATCGATGACAGGCACCGGATTAACAAAACCTACTTGTTGTAAATTAGGTCCTCTTCCTGGTTGATTGTTTGAGGAAATATTATAGGAACCGTCTGCATTGTAAGGCCCGACAATTGGTGCGGTAACTAAAGGAATCCTTCCCAAACCTGAAGTATTGAATGCTTGACCTGGAAGAGACCCGGTATTGGGAGCCTCGTTAAAATTATCTGAGTAACCCACAGATGCACCCAAGCTAAACATTTTACTCACTTTGTGGTCAAGATTTAGACGGGCAGATTTCCTTTCAAATGAATTGGCTTTAATCATTCCATTCTGATCGGTAAAGCCCATGGAAAGGAAGAAGGTAGTTTTATCGCTTCCTCCAGAAAAACTTAAATTATGATTGTGCGAAAAACCTGTCTGATAAATGTAATCGTACCATCGGGTATCAACCGTTTGACCATTAATTACCTGAGGGAAAAATTGCTGAGGCAGATTAGCATTTTTCGCACCCTCATTTTTTATTTCTAAATATTGTGCCGCATTAAGAAGTTCTGGTAAACGATTAACTTTTGACCAGCTACCCCATGTTTCATAACTTACCTTTGTGGTTCCTTGTTTTCCTCGCTTTGTGGAAATCAATACCACGCCTGCACTAGCTCTTGAACCATAAATAGCTGCTGCAGAGGCATCCTTAAGAATTTCAATAGATTGAATATCAGAAGGATTAAGATTGGAAAGGATGTTGTTTGCCGCTGAGTTAGCCGATAAGTCACCCGCAAAAGTGGGTACTCCGTCAATAACAATAAGAGGAAATGAACTCAAATTGATGGAGTTAATACCACGAATTCTAAATACTGGAGGATTGTTTAATACCCCGTTTGGAATACTTACATTCACACCCGCTGCACGTCCCTGTAATGCCTGATCAAAACTTTGTACCGACATAGAGGCAATATCCTCCCCTTTTATGGAGGCTACGTTTCCAGTAATGGTTCGCTTCTGTTGTGTGCCATAACCAACGACAACAACTTCCTCCAGGCCAAGGGCAGATTCTGTAAGTAGTATGTTATACTCATTACTGGTGGTTAGCGTTATTTCCTGGGTCTCATAGCCAGTATAGCTAATGACTAACACACCTGCGCTGTTCTGAAGTGAAAGATTGAAAGAACCATCTAAGTCCGTTGTGGTTCCCATCGTTGTACCTTTAACCACAACATTCGCCCCGATTAATGGCTCCTGGCCACTACTCTTTACGCTTCCCCGTATGGTTCGTTGCGCCATGGCAACGGATGTGAACAGGAAAATCATTGAAAAAAAGATGAAAAGTCTTTTCATGAAATAATTTTTTGAAATGAATGAAACCTAATTTTAAATTGCTGAGATATAAATATCTTTTCTGAATTAAGCTAAAACTAAGCGTTTCACTTGTTTTAAACAACTTTCTTTGGGTTATTTTATGATAATTTGTTTTTTTAGTGCCTGGTTTTCTATCATAACAAAATTTTTGATTCATAATAAATAGGTTAATTTGATCAGTATAAGATTGATTTTATTATATTTGGATGAAACAATTCCCTTTTCACTTATTTAAAACGTTGGAATTTATGCAACCTGTATCAAGAAGAGATTGGCTCAGATTAAGTGGTTTAGCGTTGGCTGGAATGACGCTTCAAAATAATTTAACAGCTAAAGGTATTATGAATGACCTGCCTTTGGGTACTCCTCTGTCAGGGAATCCTATGGCTCGATTAAGTTCCAATGAAAATCCTTATGGGCCGTCTGAAAAGGTAAAAAAAGCCATCATTGACAACATGGATGTAATTTGCAGATACCCATTTTCTTACCAGGATGAATTATTACAGGCCATTGCCGATTGGGAGGGAGTTAGTAAAAATCACATCGTGCTTACTGCCGGTTCAACCGAAGGATTGAAAATTACGGGTCTCACTGTTGGATGGAAAGGAGGAGAAATCATTTCGCCTGATCCTACTTTTAATTCATTGATGGTTTATGCCGAACAATTTGGGGCTAAAATTCATAAGATTCCAGTAACTCCAGCGCTGGATCATGATTTGACTGGAATGGCTTCAAAAATTAATAGTAATACAAAACTGGTTTTTGTTTGTAACCCAAATAATCCTACCGGTACCTTGATTCCTGAGAATGACCTGCGCTCATTTTGTAAACAAGCTGCTGAAAAAACCACGGTTTTTGTCGATGAGGCTTACTTTGATTTTATTACCACGCCTGATTATCCGAGCATGGTAGAGTTGGTAAAACAAGGAATGAATGTTATTGTATCCAGGACTTTTTCTAAAGTTTATGGATTGGCGGGACTGAGAATGGGGTATTTAGTTGCCCAACCAGATATGGCTGCAAAATTAATTAATAATAGAGTTGCTTTTGTGGGGACAGTAGGTATGGTAGCTGCGAAAGAGGCTTTAGCCGATAAGGAATTTTATGCTTTTAGCTTATTGAAAAATAAGGAAGCAAAGGAACATATTTATGCTACTCTAGATAGTTTAGGATTAGTTTATATGCCTTCGCATACTAATTTTGTATTTTTCAAGCCAAAAAAAGAACTAAACAGCTTTAACAAAGAGCTTGAAAAAAGAGGGGTATTAGCGGGCAGACCTTTTCCACCCCTTTTAGAATGGAGTAGAATTTCAACAGGAACTACGCAGGAAATGCAACAATTCAGATTAGCAATGCAGCAAATATATGGGTAGTTCCTGTTGAAAATTTTTATTATTTTAAGGGCGAAAATGGGAGCGGTTTTAAAAAGACCGATTCAACTTTCTGTACAATTTTTCCGTCTGCCTCGGAGTTCGTGCTGGCTTTAATCCATTCAGGATCAATTCTAAAGGCATCAAAAGATGCTTTAGCAGCTGCCTCACTGCTGTGAGAAAGTAGATAGACTAATTTTGGCTGGGCTCCCTCTTTCTCTACTGTTTCCCAGTAAACTACGTTTTTCATGCCATGTTTTTCAAATAAAGCACGGGTATGATCTCGGAATCTCGCTTTTATGGCAGGTAGTCTGTTGGGTAAACAAGTATAGGTTCTAAGTTCAAAAACTTGATTTAAGGCTATTTTATTGGGAGAAATAGCCGTAGATAATTCAGGGACCATTGTCATGAACGTTTGGTCTACTTTTGCTACCAGCTTGCCATTTTCCTCCGATTTGGCAGCTGCCTTTTTCCATTTAGGGTCAGAGCCAAATTCGTTCCATAATTTATCTCTCATTTCCTGTGAAGGATATCCAATGATAAAAGTGAGTGAATAGGAGTCTTCCTTGGTGGGTAAAAAATAGGCAACATTATCTATGTCATGTTTTTTTAATAACTTAAGAGTATGATCTTGAAATCGTTTGATTAAGTCAGGTCTTTTGTCAGGATTACAGGTGTAAGTCCTCATTTCAAAATAACGGTTATCCACCTTTTGAGCATTTCCATTAATGGATAAAATCAGTAAAGTAAGCGTGGCAAGTAGGCCAATAAATCGGGTCATAGTTTTATTTTTTTACTAAGTAAACAATTTTAGGTGAAAAATAAGAAGACTTCGAGGTAATATTTTGATTAAAACAGCAAATATTTTTATTCAAAATCTGCCAAAAGAATAGTTCTTGGGTCAAATTTTATTCCACCCGGGGCCAGTTTCATCGGAATTTTTAAAATAGCTACCTTTTCCTTTATGTCAAATTCATGGAAAGTAGTACCATTCATCTGCGGATTATATATTTCCATTTCAAGTGGAAATTCAAATATATAACCTGAAGATTGTACTTGTTCTATTTTTACTTGAAGCTCTTTTAATGTCTCATCATATACCCAGCTTGATTTTAACTTTAAATTATCAGGTTGATAAAGCCATTGTTTAAAAAATTTCTTTAAGTCCATATTAGATGACTTTTCCATTTCGGCTAAAAAATCATCCGTTGTTGCTGTACTATTAAAATATTTTTTATAATAAGATTGAATGCCATTCTTAAAGGCAACATGTCCCATTTTGTTTCTTAGCATGTGCAAAATCCAGGCACCCTTCTGGTAAGTCAGGACATTCGTTACCGGACCACTTTCAGCGGTTCTATCGCTTATGATACTATAAGTGGAATCTGTTTTCGTGTAATTAGTAACGCGTCTTTTAGCTAATTTTAAACCATTAATATACTCCTGATATCCATAAGCATATTCCTGATAGAGCAAGGTGAAATAAGTGGCAAACCCTTCACTTAGCCAGGCATCGTCCCAGGTAGATTCCGTCACCGCATTTCCAAACCACTGATGTGCCAATTCATGGATGACTACGTCTTGAAGTCTTTTGTTATCAGGTTTTCCTGTCACCAGATTTTCCCCATAAAAGATGGCAGATGAGGTTTCCATGCCTCCTCCTACGCTGGCTGCTTGAATATTTGCCAGTTTTTCATAGGCAAATGGACCTACATAAGAAGAAAAGAAGGAAAGTGCATCTTTGGTTGGATAGGAAAAATCGATGAATCCTTTTTCCCTGTCTTGAGGGTAAACCCAGGTTTGAATGGATTTTCCTTCAAA
>Ga0114976_10001727_pt1 | contig 13646 bp, 12 predicted proteins | sample S_130805_EF_Meta_FD_87319 | JGI IMG/M metagenome (GOLD analysis project Ga0114976, IMG submission 87319) | Freshwater microbial communities from Lake Simoncouche, Canada to study carbon cycling - S_130805_EF_MetaG | ecosystem: Environmental > Aquatic > Freshwater > Lake | place: Lake...
AAACTTAGTCTTGGAAAAAACTTTGCTTTCAATTTATCATTTTAAAAATGATAAGTGGTTATTGTGAAGAAAAATATAATCCTGTTAAAAAGATATTTGAAAGTTACTTCTTAAAACAAGAAGAAATTGGAGCTTCTTTTGCAATTTATAAAGAAGGAAAACCGTTAATAGACCTGCATGGTGGTTTTAAAGATAAAAATAATAAAAATTGGGATAAAAATACTATCGTAAATGTATTTTCAGCGACAAAAGGTATTTACGAAATTATTGTTTCAGTTCTAATTGATCAAAAAATTTTAGATTTAGATAAATCTGTTTCTTATTATTGGGACGCTTTTAAACAAAGTAACAAAAAAGAAATCAAACTAAAACATATTCTATCTCATCAATCTGGGCTCTATAGATTTAAAGAAAAGATTACTCAACAAGATCTTTTAGATTGGAATAAAATAATATCTATTTTAGAAAATCAGGAGCCGGATCATCCGTGTGGTGAAAAAACTTATTATCACGCGAAAACACATGGATTTTTAATCGGTGAAATTATAAAGAAAATAACAAAAAAAAGTTTGGGAGAGCTAACTTCTGAATTATTATCAAAGAAACTAGGCTTAGATTTTTTTATTGGTACTCCAAAAAATCAACTATCCAATATTGCTCTTCTGTATGAGGGTAAAACTGAAACTAAAATATCATCTGAATTTAATGCATTTAATAATCCTGAACATGAAATAAATTTTTATAATAAAGAAAATTGGCAGACTGCAGAAATTCCTTCAATGAATGGTCATGGGAATGCAAGATCTATTGCTAAAATTTATGACATTTTTGTAAATGACTTAATATTAGAAAAAAATATTTTACTATCGAAACAATCAATAAAAAAATGTTTAACGGAAAGCATCAATAGAATTGATCAAAGCTTGATGATGCCAATTAGATGGTCTGAAATTGGTTTAATACTTCGTGGCGGATGGCTATTCGGAAAAAATAAAGAATCTTTTGGTCATAATGGCTGGGGTGGCTCATTAGGTTTTGCTGATCCACTTCTAGGAATAGGGGTATCATATACTACAAATAAAATAAATCCAACTATGGGTTCTGATTTTAGGACTGTTAATCTAATTAAAGAATTTTATAAATTACATTAAATTTTATTTGGCCTAAGCCAAGCAGGCTTTTTTAAAAAAGCATTAATTAAACCATTAAGTCTGTAATAGTGAATTAAAAAATTTTTTTTATTTAAAAAAATTAATGCAAAAAATAATTTAACTATTGATGAAAAAAATTTTCCAACAGTTATTCTATATGCGATCAAAGTACCAAAATGTTTGTAGTTATAATAAAATAAAGACCACATCCAATGCCAATTTCTACATAACTCAATATTTAAACTATTCTCCGATGCCTGTTTTGCTAAATGTTGAACTTTTGACTTCTGAATAACAAAAATCCTTTTACCATCGTTTTTTAGCCTTTTACAAAGATCTATTTCTTCTAGAAATAAGAAAAAATTTTCATCAAATATTTTATCAAAATTAATTTTTTTTAAATTTATTAACATAGCAAAACCCTTTACATAATCGACTTCCAATATTTCATCTAGTAGAACATCATTTTTTTTTAAAAAATAACCATAATTATCTGAAAGGTTCGGCGCTAAAATTGCAAAATCATCCTGCAATATAAGGTGGGCTTTATACAATTCTTTTAGAGAATTTTCTTCTAAAGCTGCATCTGGATTTAATATAAAAGCATATTGAGTATTAACTTTGGACAATCCAAGATTATTACCTCTTCCATATCCTAAATTTTCTTTAGCAATTATAACTTCGACATTTGAAAATTTATTTTCTAAATAATCTTTAAAATAAATATTGTCTGAATTTTCAACAACAATAATCTTAATACTAGAGTTGATGCTTCTAATACACTTTTCTATTATATGACCACTCTTAAAGGAAACTACGACAAAGGTAATATTTTTTTCAAAATTATTCATTAATTTAAGCTATAAAGTATTTGTCAATAAATATATAAAATATTTATAAACGTTAAAAGTCAAAGTATGAAAAAAGTTATTATAACAGGGGGATTGGGATTTATAGGAAGTAATCTTATTAATATTCTTAAAAATAAATATTTTATTATCAATATAGACAAAGTGACTTATGCTTCAAATTTTAAAAATATTGATCCCTATACAAAAAATTATAAATTTTATAAGGAAGATATTAATAATAAAGTTTTTATAAAAAATATTTTAAAAAAATATAATCCATCTATTATTTTTAATCTTGCTGCAGAAACTCACGTCGATAGATCAATTGATGGTCCAAGACAATTTATAAATAGTAACATTCTGGGAGTTTTTAATCTTCTTGAATCAATTAGGAATTACAAAAAGAAAATTAAATTAATACATATCTCAACTGACGAAGTATATGGAGATATTAAAAAAAATTACAAATCAAAAGAAGAGGACGCTTACAATCCAAGCTCCCCTTATTCTGCTTCAAAAGCAAGTGGTGATTTTTTGATAAAATCATATATTAGAACTTATAAAGTGCCAGCCATTATAACTAATTGTTGTAACAACTTTGGTCCAAATCAATATCCAGAAAAATTAATCCCAACTGTAATTTATAATATACTAAATAAAAAACCTATTCCAATTTACGGAAATGGAAAAAATGTAAGAGAATGGATTTATGTTAAAGATCATTGTGAAGCTCTTATCAGTGTTTCAGAAAATGGAGTTATAGGAGAGAATTATAATATTGGAAGTGGGATAGTTTTAAATAATATTGAAATAGCAGAAAAAATAATATCAACTTTTAAAAAAATTACGAATAAGAAAAATATAACAAGCAAAGTCTCTCTTGTTAAAGATAGGCCAGGACATGATTTACGCTATTGCTTAGACTCATCTAAAATAAAAAATAATTTAAAATGGGAATGTAAATCAAATTTTGATCAAAAAATAAATGAAACAGTTTTTTGGTATATGAATAAATTCAAAAATAAATATTTTAACAATAAAGAATTTAAATATCGCGCCGGATTAAAAATATGATTAAAAAAGGAATAATATTAGCGGGAGGCACTGGCTCAAGATTAAGTCCTTTGACCAAAGTAACAAATAAACAACTTCTTCCTTTATATGATAAACCATTAATATTTTATCCTCTGTCAATATTAATGCTAGCTGGGATTAGGGATGTATTAATAATAACGAATCCAAATGAAGATATTAATTTTAAAAAAATACTAGGAAACGGTTCAAGCTTTGGAATAAAAATTCAATATTTAGCGCAGCAAAAACCAAATGGTCTTCCTGAGGCTTTTATTATTGGTGAGAAATTTATTAATAATCAAAATGTAGCTTTAATTCTTGGAGATAATTTTTTCTACGGACAAGGTTTTACAAAAAGACTAAAAAATAAAACAAAAATAAAATCAGGATCAACTATATTTACTTATCAAGTTAATAATCCTCAAGATTACGGAATTGTAGAAATAAAAAATAATAGAGTTGTAAAAATAAGAGAAAAACCAAAAAAATCTAAATCAAATCTTGCAATAACTGGTCTTTATTTTTTTGACAAAAATGTTGTAAATTTCTCAAAAAAATTAAAACCTTCTAAAAGAAAAGAATTAGAAATTGTTGATCTCTTAAAAAAATATTTAAAAATAAAAAAACTTGATATTGAGTTTATGGGAAGAGGAAGTGCATGGTTAGACACTGGAAATGTGGAAAGTCTTTTTGAAACATCGCAATTCATTTCTAGTATCGAAAAAAGACAAGGCCTAAAAATAGCCTGTCTAGAAGAAATAGCACTTAAAAATAAATGGATAACTACTTCTACAATAAAAAAACAAATAAAATTTTATGGTGAATGTAACTATTCTAGATACTTAAGAAAAATAATTTAAAAATGAAAATTATTAAAACTAAATTTAAAGGATTAAAAATTATTAAATCTAAAATATTTTATGATAAAAGAGGATACTTTAGAGAGATTGCAAAAAAAAAAATATTAAATAATAATTTTTTATTTGACTGTATGTCGCAATCAAAAAAAAACGTGCTTAGAGGATTGCACTTTCAAAAAAAAAATCCTCAAGCTAAGTTAATTACGGTCGTTTATGGGAAGATATTTGACGTAGCTGTAGATCTAAGAAAAAACTCTAAGACTTTTGGAGAGTACTTTTCTATAATTTTATCTGATAATGCAGGTATCTCAATCGTGATACCCGAAGGTTTTGCCCACGGTTTTTATTGTATGTCTTCAAAATGCATTGTTCATTACAAATGCACTAATTACAGAGACAAAAATAGCGAAATGAGTTTATCTTGGAATGACAAGGATATTAAAATTAAATGGCCCTGTGCAAAACCAATTCTATCAAAAAAAGATTCCGAAGGATTAAATTTTAAAGAAATTTAAACAAATAACAATTTAAATTTACAATGAAAAAACTTAAAATGTTTTGTTTGTGCCTAAATAATCAACACCTAAAACAAATAAAAAAACTTAATTATATACCAGTGGGTTTAGGTAATGAAAATCTTTCCTCTAAATTTTTAAGAGACAATACAAAAAAAAATATATCATCAAAAAATAAAAATTACGGGGAATATACATTTCATTATTGGTTTTGGAAAAACATGCTAAAAAAGGTTAAGAAGAATACATGGATTGGTTTTTGTACTTATAGACGATTTTGGCAGGGGGAAAATAATATTAATGTTAAAAATAAATTAGAAAATATTGCTTTAAAAATCATTCCTGATTCCTGGGATAAATATGAAACTATTATTGGGAATAATATAGATTTATCAAATATAAAATGGATGAAAGTGTTAAAATATGGTAAAATTGCATTACTTAGAAATCCTTTAGCAATTCTAAAACCTTATAGATCAATAAGATTTCAATTCGATATGTTTCATGGGAACGGAGTGTTAGATGAAGCTATAAAATTATTAAATAATAATGATAGAAGCGATTTTATGAATTTTACTAAAAATAACACTGAATATAGTCAAGGCAATATGTTCATATGCAAAAATAAAAAAATTATAGAAAGCTATTACCAAACAATCTTTGAATGGCTTGAAAAATGTGAAAAAGTTTTTGGTTTTAAATTAAATGGATATGGCAAAACTAGACTTTATGCTTTTTTAGCGGAACGATTTCTGCCCTACTGGTTTAAAAAAAATTCTAAATTTTTAGAATGGCCAATTTTTTTCTATAATCCTATAAAAAATGATTGAAAATAAAAAAATAATTAAGTTTTTAGATCTCGGAAAACAACCGCTTGCAAACTCATTTTTAGAAAAAAAAAATTTACATAAGAAAGAATATTTTTATAATTTATCTGTAGGATTTAATCCAAATAATTACCTTGTTTCAATATTAAACCCAGCAAATCCAAAGAAGCAGTATACTAATAAATATGCTCACAGAGCATCTCAATCAAAAACTATGAGAAAAAAATTTAAAGAAACTTCTATAAAACTAAAAAATAGATTTAAACCAAATCTAGCATTAGAAATAGGCAGTAATGATGGTGCCTTTATTAAAAATTTCAATAAAAAAAAATGTGTAGCAGTGGAACCATGCAAAAACTTAGCCGTGATAACTAAATTACTAGGTTACAAAACTTATGATAAATTTTGGAATAGAAATTTAAGCAACAATATTAAAAGAAAATATGGGAACATTGATTTAATATTCTCAGCAAACACAATATCTCATATTCCTAATACTAAAGAAACCTTTGATTCTATAGAATCCATTTTATCAAATGATGGCGTTCTAGTTATAGAAGATCCTTATATTGGAAATATTCTGAGATTAAATTCATATGATCAATTTTATGACGAACATGTTTATGTCTTTTCGATTCTATCAATATCCAATGTAGCAAAGAAATCTGGGTTAAGAATATTTGATTGCGAAAAAATTGATAATCATGGAGGCTCTATGAGATATTACTTATGCAAAATAAATTCAAAATTTAAAGAAACTAAAAAATTAAAATCCAAATTAAATGAAGAATATTTCTTAGGATTTAATAAAATATCTACGTATAAAAATTTTGCAAAAAGAGTAATAAACTCTAAAAAAAAATTAATTAATATTCTAAAAGATTTAAAAAAGAAAAATAAGAATATAATTAGTTATGGGGCAACCTACAAATCAACCACAATATTCAACTACTGTAAAATTAGCAGAAACTATTTGGACTGTATAATTGATACAACTATTAATAAACAAAACAAATACAGTCCAGGAATGCACATACCGATAATATCTCCTGAAGAAGGTATGACAAATAAAGTAAATTATGCCTTCTTGGGTGCTTGGAATTTTAATAAAGAAATTTTTCAAAAGGAAAAATTATTTTTTAAAAGAGGAGGTAAATTTATAACACATGTACCTTATCCCAGAATTATAGGTATAAATAAAATAAAGAATGAGAATTATAAATTGTTTAAATAACTATAAAAAAAAAAATTTTTTTATAGTAAAAAAAAAAAGTATTTCTTCACTGGATAAATGGATTTATAATAAAAATTCTATTCATCATATCTCAAAAAAGTTTTTTCAAATACATGGCTTTCAAATAAAATCAAATTTTTATAAGAAAAAAAAATGGGATCAACCATTAATTGTTCAAAAAGAGTTTGGAATTCTAGGAATAATAAAAAAAAAAATAAATAATGAATATAAATATTTGCTACAGATAAAAATAGAACCAGGCAATATAAATAAATGTCAATTATCGCCTACAGTTCAAGCTACTAGGAGCAATTATACAAAAGTTCATAACGGTAAAGATATCCCTTATCTAGAATTTTTTTTTAATAATAAAAAAATAAAAAAAATATTTAAAATAAAGCAAACAGAACAGGGTCTCAGATATTATAACAAAAAAAATTATAATATTTTATTACATGATACAAAAAAAATAATTAAAAAGTTACCTAATTTTTATTGGATAAATAAAAAAGAACTTAAATATTTAATCTCAAAAAATAATATAATTAATATGGATACACTTTCAGTTTTTTCATGCGCTATTAATAAAAAAAAAGATGATGTTCCAATTATTAAAATGAACAAAATATTTAATTTTATAAATAAAAAAAAAAAAAAATATTTTACTTTAGCAAAACAAATTAGTTTATATAAATTGAAAAATTGGACTCTTAAAAAAGATAGAATTGTTAATAATAAAAAAAATTATTTTTCAATTATAGGATTAAGTATCAGAAATAACTCCAGAGAAATAAATAAATGGGAACAGCCTATAATTGCTCATGAAAATTTAGCATTTGTAGGCTTTATAACAAAGATATTTAATCAAACTTTACATTATCTTGTTAGTTTTGAGATTAAACCAGGATTAAAAAATTCATATTTGTCATGCACTGTTAGGACTAGCGATTTTTTTAATTATAAAAAAAATTATGATCTTAATAACTTTAAAAAAAATATTATAAATGAAAATTTTGTAAATAAAAATAATGGTAAATTATTATACAAAAAAATCCAATCTGATGAGGGTGGAAGATTTTATAAATCACAAATCTGCTATTCAGTTTTTCAACTTTTTGATAATTATAATTTAAATATTTCAGAAAATTATATCTGGATATCTCATAATCAAATGATAAATCTTATAAAAAATAAATATTTTGATATTGAAGCAAGAATATTATTTGCTTGCTTTAATTTGTATAATGAGAACATAGATTAATAGCTTTGAAAATTTTAATATTAGGTTACTCAAATTTAGTAAAAACTAAAATACTTCCTTTTTTTAAAAGGTATAAAATAAATTATTCAATTGCTTCTAAATCCCAGTTAATAACCGACAAGTTTTGCAAACTAAAATATAAATCTTACAATGAAGCTCTAAATAATTCTAAAGCAGATATAGTTTATATTTCATTAGCAAATATAAATCATTTTGATTGGGCAAAAAAAGCCTTAGAAAAAAATTACCATGTAATAGTAGATAAACCTATAACTTTAGATCTTAAACAGGCTAATCATTTAGTTAATCTGGCAAAAAAGAAAGGCAAATTAATTTCAGAATCAATTTTTTTTAATTACAATATTCAATATAAAATCTTAAACAATTTAATTTCAAATCAAAATATCGACCATATAAATATAAATTTTGTTTATCCATATCCATATAAAAGAAAAATGCTATTATCAAAAAAAAAGGGTGGTGGAATAATATTTGATACACTTCCTTACGTAGCTGCCATTGCAAGAATTTACTGCAAAACTAAGTTATTAAAAATATGTAAGGTAATTAAAAAAAATAGTAGAGATCTAACTACAAAATGTAATCTTCTATTTCAGTTCAAAAATTGTACTATGTCATGTTATTTATCTTTTGGTATTGAATACAATAACCAAGTAACTTTTTTTTCAAAAAATATGAACATCAAAATTAATAGAGCATTTTCCGTTCCTGCAAAGACTAATATGAATATTAAATACTATCATCTTAATTCAAAATATGAGAAAAAATTTGTGACTGATAATTCTTTTAAAAATTTTTTTTTTGAAGTTTTACAAAATATAAAAAATAACAATTTTAACATATATCATTCTTCAATATTGGCAGATGCACAATTCAAAAATAAAATATTTAAAAAATAATTTATAATTAACTTATGAATTTTTATAGAGATAAGATTGTATTTACTGGTGGTTCTGGAAAATTTGGAAATGTTTTTCGCACTTTCTATTCACTCCCAAATATTTTTTTTCCTAAAAAAGAAGAATTTAATATTTTAAATATTAAAAAAATGGAGAACTATTTAAATAAAGTTAAACCAAAAATATTGATACATGCCGCTGCGCTTTCTAGACCAATGAAAATTCATGAAACCGCTATTGATAAGAGTATTAAAACTAACATTATTGGGACTTCTAATATAGTTCTGCTTTGTAGTAAGTTAAAAATTAAACTAATATATTTTTCGACAAATTATGTTTATCCTTTTTCAAAGTACCCACAAAAAGAAACTAACTCTGTACTTCCTATTAACAATTATGCTTGGTCAAAATTAGGAGGGGAGTCTGCCGTACAGATGTATAAAAATGCATTAATATTAAGAATTTTTATGAGCGAAGAGCCCTTTGTTCATAAGGGAGCTTTTACTGATGTAATTGCAAATTTTGCCTACCACAGTGAAGTCGCAGCATATATCCCTAAAATAATTAATCATAAAGGAATATTAAATATCGGTGGTAAAACACAAAGCATTTATAATTTTGCAAAAACTACTAATAAAAATGTAAAAAAGATTAGTGCAAAAAAAATTTTAAGAAATAAATATTTTAAATATCAAGTAATAGACACTAAGAAACTAATACAAAACACTAAATAAATTATAACTTTTTTTAAACTTTAGTTAAAAAAATATTTTTTTTAAAAAGTGTTTTAATAAATTTATTGTATAATTACTTAAGATTATTTTTTACTAAAGTGAGCAATTATTTCAACCTTCATATATAACTAATTTATAAATAAGTTCTACCTCTCTATAAATTTTTTAAATCGATAAATATTTTTCAAAACATAAAAAGGAAAAGTTCTATTCAAAGATACTTTTTGATATTTATGACCTCTTTGAAACAAGTCTTCTTTATTTTTAATTTTTCTAGAAATAATATTTACCGAAGAAAATCTCTTTGAGCCAAACTCATTATGGGCAAAGGTTTTTAATTTTAATGAAATTTCTTTTGCAGACATTAAAGAATTAAAATGCCAACCACCATCATTAATAATTTTAATACTTTTTTCTTTATCAATTCTAAAAAATGAATATCTCAAATTTTTTGTTAAAATTTTTTGTCGTAAATAATTTACTGAATGAAGATCTTTTTTTTGGCAAATTCTAGAACCTTCCCAAGGGCTTTCGTGCTGATTAAATATATTAAATTTATAACAATAAGAATTTTGTAAAAAAATTCCATATTTTTTTTCTAAATTAATATTTATAAGTTTTTCAGGTCTTGGTATCTCATCTGGATCTGAAAAAATTATATAATCATCTGGCTTTGCTTTATTTAATCCGTTTAAAATAAATTCTCTTTGATAAGCTTGCCTTTGCCAAGGATTTAAATTACTTGGAAAATCGTTACAGACTAAATAAATAATTTTTTTTTTAAACCTAGAATATTTTTTTACATTAAAATTCAATTTTTTTTTTTTTCCTTGATGATCTCTTCTAGCCTCACATATTACAAAATAATCTACATAATCATTTAAAATATTAAATCTTAGATCAAACTGAAAGTTTTCTCTAAAAAAAGTTATACAATCAAAAATTTTTTTCTTCATAAAATTACTTGGCGGAGAGAAAGGGATTCGAACCCTTGATACCTTTGACAGTATACACGCTTTCCAAGCGGGCGCCTTCAACCACTCGGCCATCTCTCCTATTCGTTTTTATTTATCTTTAAAACCTCAATAAAAGCTTCTTGCGGAATATCGACACTTCCAAACTGTCTCATTCTTGCTTTCCCTCTTTTTTGCTTTTCTAAAAGTTTTTTCTTTCTGTCTCTCGCCCCTCCACCGTGAATTCTACTGATAACATCTTTTCTATAACCAGATATTGTTTCTCTTGCTATAACTTTTCCACCAATAGCCGCTTGTATTGGTATCTGAAATTGATGTCTTGGTATTAAGTCTTTTAATCTTTCACACATTAACCTTCCTTGTCTTACAGCAAAATCTTTATGAATGATCATTGATAGTGCATCAACCATCTCTTCATTTACTAGTATGGACAGTTTAATCAAATCACCTTCTCTATAGTCGCTCAACTCATAATCAAAACTTGCATAACCGCTAGAAATAGATTTGATCTTATCGTAAAAATCAAAAACAACTTCATTTAATGGTAATTCGTAAGACAGAACCGCTCGATTTCCTGAATAACTTAAACTCTTTTGTTTTCCTCTTTTTTCTTCACATAATTTCATAATTGAACCCAAGTATTCTTCTGGAAGAATTATTGTTGCGTTAATCCAAGGTTCATTTATAGATTTTATAAAATTTGGTTCTGGCATATTAGCAGGGTTTTGAAGATCAATAACTGTGCCATCGTGTTTGTTAATTTTATAAACAACTCCTGGTGTAGTGGTAATTAAGTTTAAATTGTATTCACGGTCTAATCTTTGAACAATAATTTCAAGATGAAGAAGCCCTAAAAAACCACATCTAAAACCTAAGCCTAAAGCAGCAGAGTTCTCAGGCTCATAAACAAAACTAGAGTCGTTTAATTTTAATTTTGCAAGACTATCTCTTAATAAATTATATTCTGTACTATCAACTGGGAATAATCCACAAAATACAACTGGTTTACTAGGCTTAAATCCTGGTAACGGATCTTTTATAGGATTAGAATAGTCCGTTATTGTATCTCCAATTTTAGTATCTGAGAGATCTTTAATTCCTGTAACAATAAAGCCAATTTCTCCAGGTCCTAAGTATTCTTTATTTTCTACTTTAGGAGTAAACACACCAACTCTTTCAACTGGATGTCTTGTGTTTGTCGACATTAATAGAATTTCCATTCCTTTTTTAATTGCTCCATCCAGTATTCTAACCAATATAACCACTCCCAAATAACTGTCATACCAACTATCAACTAGTAACGCTTTTAAAGGCAAATCTTTATTTCCTTTTGGAGCAGGAAGTCTTTTAACTATTGCTTCTAATATTTCATCTACCCCTTCACCTGTTTTTCCAGAAGCTGTCAAAGCATCCGAAGTATCAATCCCTATAACATCCTCAATTTGTTTTTTTACTCTCTCTACATCTGATGCTGGTAAATCTATTTTATTTAAAACTGTTATAATTTCGTGATGATTATCCATAGCCTGGTAAACATTTGCTAAAGTTTGAGCTTCCACACCTTGGGTACTATCAACAATAAGCAATGATCCTTCGCATGAAGCAAGCGATCTGTTTACTTCATAACTAAAATCGACATGACCTGGTGTATCAATAATATTTAAAATGTAATTTTTACCATCTTTTTTTGATTTATAATTCAATCTAACAGTTTGAGCTTTTATAGTAATTCCCCTTTCCTTCTCTAAATCCATTGAATCCAGGACTTGAGTTGTCATCTCACGTTCTGTAAGACCTCCGCATTTTTGAATTAATCTATCTGCAAAAGTAGATTTGCCGTGGTCGATATGGGCAATAATTGCAAAATTTCTTATATTTTCTTGTGCTGACATTTAGAATCTTAATGTTGCATCAAAAGATTTTTGCATTGTTTGAATTATTTTGTCACTTAATTCTTCAATCTCTTTATCGTTTAACGTTTTGTCTTGTGATTGAATTAATAAATTCAAAGCTATAGATTTTTTATTCTTTTCAATATTTCCCCCTTGAAAAACATCAAATACTCTTATCTTTTTTATTAATTTTTTATCCACATTAAGTAATACATTAATAATTTTTTCTGCTTCAAATTTTTTATCAATGATAAAAGCAAAATCTCTCTCAATTTTTTGAAAATTTGAAACTACATATTTACTTTTCTTTTCTGTGTTTTGTTTATTAATAACTGGAATATTATTTAAGAAAATCTGAAAACCAAAAATTGGTCCATTTTTAATATCAAGTTCTTTTACAATTCTAGGGTTAATCTCTCCAAAATTAGCAATTGATAAATGTTTATTAGAGTTTAAATAAAATTTTCCTGATCTGCCTGGATGATAATACGATTCAGATTCCTGAATAATTGCTAGCTCTTGTTCGTGAATTCCAAGTTCAAGTAAAGTTTTATAAACGTAATCTTTAATCTCAAAGACATCAACGTCTTTATCTTTTTCTAACCAATTTTTTCTATAAATTTTTCCAATTTGAATTCCTCCAATAACAGCTATTTGTTCTCCTGGCTTTGAGCCAAAAAATACTGGTCCACATTCAAATATTTTTTGATCTTCAAAATTTCTATGAATATTATTTTTAATATGAATTAAAAGATTCGAAAAAATAGAAGATCTTAAAGTGTCTAAATCATTAGAAATTGGATTGGTAATTAATAAATTTTTATTATGTGAACCAAATAAAGAATCAATTTTCGAATTTGTAAAAGAATAAGTAATTGTCTCCATAAAACCTTTGTTAGCTATGGACCTTTGTGCAAATCGATATAATTTTTGCTTTCCTGTTAAAATATCTTTTGAACTATCCACTTCTGGCTTAACAAGCTGAATTTTATCATAGCCTCTAATTCTTATTAACTCCTCTACTATATCAACTTCCTCTTTAATATCAGGACGCCAAGTTGGAATAGTTATTAAATATGTATTTTTACTTTCTTTAAATCTAAATCCTAAATTGTTTAGAATTTTTTTAATTTCAGCTGATGAAATTTTACTACCAATAATTTTTTCAAATTTATCTAAATTAAATTTAATTTGTTTATTTTTAAAATTACTTTCTCCAGAAATAATGAGGTTGCTTATTTTTCCTCCGCATAATTTATTAATAATTTTTGCTGCAAGTTTTAATCCATATTCCATGATGTTAGGATCAACTCCTCTTTCAAATCTAAATTTAGCATCAGAATTAATGCCTAA
>Ga0114976_10001730_pt1 | contig 13633 bp, 13 predicted proteins | sample S_130805_EF_Meta_FD_87319 | JGI IMG/M metagenome (GOLD analysis project Ga0114976, IMG submission 87319) | Freshwater microbial communities from Lake Simoncouche, Canada to study carbon cycling - S_130805_EF_MetaG | ecosystem: Environmental > Aquatic > Freshwater > Lake | place: Lake...
GTGTCGACGAACTGCTTCCGGACGGCACGAGTGCCATTGACGTCAGCGTCAATGAGCTCCTCCATGAACCCGGGTCCGTCGGGGTGCTCGTCACCATGAATGAGGCGCACGATCTGCACCTCGGCAGTGTCGGAGTTCTCGACAGTCGCCAAGATGGCGATGTCTTCTCCCGGCGCGACACTCACCTTGTCGGTGTATCCGCTGATCGCGATCGTTGCCATGGCTAGCTCCCACTCATGAGGATCGAAGATCGTTCACTCGACGAAGGAATACCGCGTTGTACGCGGCATCCAAGGACGGATAGATGCGGTCATCCACGACGCGCGGTGGCACGCCTGGAATACCGCTCAGAGCCACTACTCGGTAGGACTCAAAAGGCTTTGTGCAATACACGGCGTACTTGTCAGGAATCGGCGCCTTGCGGAAGTAGTTCAGCATGCGTTCCAAGTGGTCCGAGTGCTGCCCAAGCGGCTTTGCCTCGTATTCAGCGATGACCTCGGGTGTGATCCACCCGCGCAGACGATCGCGCAGATTTCGCTCGAAGACCCGACCCACAATGAGACTCTTATCGTGAATCTCAGGTGCCTGCTGTGGCAGAAACTCGGCGTATCGACTGGTGATGGATGCGCGATACAGCGCCTGTCGTCGTTCACGAATCTCGCGTACCTGATCGCGAAGTCCGAAGATGCCGTTTCGCGTGTACAGCACCGACAAGAGTGCCAAGACGCCGACAACGATGATGCGCCACGGGCCCCAGTCGACGAACCACTGCGTGATGAATACGACGATCACCGTGCCGACAACGGCTCCCTCGGCTTTGCCCAAGCCGCCGATGACAATCATGGCGAGCAGCAGAAGGAGCAGATCAATGCTGAAGATCTGCAGTGACGTTCCGCCGATATGAGAGGCGTAGAAGGCGCCAATGAATCCCAGGGCGGCGGATGCCACGATAAACACCCATGTGCGCGCCCGGGTGAAATCGATGCCGATGGCGGAGGCGAAAGCCTCATCCTCCTTGCTGGTCGCGGCCGTCTTAAGCATGAGGCCGATGCGGCCACCATTGATCCAGCGGAAGACGGCAAGCGCCCCGAGTAGCAGGATGAAAGTCGTGACGAACGCGAGGCTTTGGCCCAGGCGGCTCTGCATCATGCTCGACTTGATGATGGTGGGAACACCGAAGAGCGCGCCGTTGAACTTTCCACCGAGTGCGTCCGACTGCGTGACGAAGTTGCGCATGAACTCAGAAAGGCCAAGAGTCAACAGCGCGTAGTAGAGACCGTCGAGCCGTCGCGCGGGCAGCGAGATGAGGAAACCCATCAGGCCACCGAATACTCCTCCGATGATCAGCATGAGGGGCCATGGAATGTTGTACGTGATGGCGAGGTAAGCGCCACCGTAGGCACCCACGCCCACGGTCGCCAAAGTCGCAAAGGACTGCAGGCCTGCGGTGCCGATGATCAGAGTCCACATGACGTTGATCGCGGCGTAGATGCACACGATGCCGAACAGCGCCAAGAATCGCTGGTTTCCCACACTGAGCGGTAGAAGCAGCAGAGCGGCAAGGCCCACAATCCAGAACAGGGGCTTCTTGTCCTTCAGCACCATCTCGCGCTTGAGGGTTTTGGGGTTGTACTGGCCTTGAAGTCGAAGCACGGCGCGCTTACTCCAGGGCCAACGGCGCCTGTGCAGAACTCGCGCAGTGGAGACGGGCCAGGCCGGCCGAAGCGAGCGTCGACCAATCAGTTTCTTGGACGTGGATGAGTTACTCACGGACGTCCTCCAGAAGTCCACCAAGGCCGCGTGGACGGAAGATGAGGATCAGCACCACGATGGCGAACTGCACAAAGGGAACGAGTGATTGCTGCAAGTAGCGAGCGGTGACGGCTTCCGCCAAACCGATGAGTCCGGCAGCGGCCACCGTGCCGGGAATGGATCCAAGGCCGCCCGCGAGGCTGATGATGAGACCGACCGTCAGGGGCTGAACTCCCGACGTCGGGCTGACGAAGAAGATCTGAGCGAGAAGCACGGACGCCAGGCCCGAGAGTGCTCCGGAGATGGCAAGAACGCGCATCCCGGTGGTGCGCACCGATACGCCGACGACGGCGGCCCCGAGCGGATTCATCATCATGGCGCGCATCTGTAGGCCCGAACGGCTCGAGCGCATCCACATGATGACCACTGCGAGCATGAGGCTTGCGACGATGATCGTGCCGAGCTGCCCTACTCCGATGCCCGTATCACCAAAGTTGATGCGTCCGTCTCCGAAAATGGGGGGAAGTGGCTTGCTTTGCGGTCCGAAGATGAGAAGCCACACTTGGGCGCCGATGAGGCTGATCGCCAGCGTCGCAATGAGGCTGCGCGTACGAAAATTCGGACGGTCCTGAAGAGGCAGGAATGCAATACCTCCCACGATGAGACCTGCAACGGCTGAACCTGCCATGCCAAACGCGATGACTCCGACGGAAAGCAATGGCCCTGAAAGGCCTGCCCCAGTGGCAATTTGCGCGAAGAGGAATGCGGTGTACCCGCCGGCCGTGAAGATGAATCCCTGTGCCAGGTTGAGCATGCCGATGCTCGCCCACGTGAATGAGATGCCAATGGCCACCAGCCCGTACATCGAGGCCAGCACCAATGCGCTGATGAGAACTTCGATCATCAGTAGTGACCTACCGCCGCGGGTGGAATATCTCCGAGAGCCTCGCCTACGTCGAGTTTGAGTTCGCCCGCATGCATGCCGAGTACGCGGTCGACCTTTCCTTCCAGCAAGGGGAGATTTTGTTCGGCAATGATCATGGCCCCGTCGCCCAAGTCGATATTGCACAGGGCTGTCACCAGACTCAAGGAGATCTTGGGTGCCAGACCGAGCGACGGCTCGTCCACCAAGTAGAGCTTCGAGTCGCTCATGAGAGCGCGACCAACGGACACCATGCGACGCTCGCCGCCCGACAGCGTGCCCGCACTTTGACCAAGAAGCTTTCCCAGAGGCGGAAAGATGTCGAGCACGTGGTCACGACGGCGCTTGCGCGACCGCCAGGATGAACTGGTGTAGGCACCAGAGTCGAGATTGTCCTTGACCGACAGTCCAGGGAAGATGGCGTCACCCTGCGGCGCGAGCGCGATGCCCTGCCGAACGATTCCTGGCGTCCGACGTCCCACGCCGTGAGTTCGCCGGCCGCCGATCTCGCGACCCTCAAAAAGAATTGATCCGTCCTGCCAGCCGGTCAGACCCACAATGGTGCTAAGGAGTGTGGACTTGCCGTGGCCGTTGAGCCCGACGAGACCCACGCGCTCGCCAGCGTTGATGTCGAGGTTGATGTCGTGAAGAACGCGCACCGGCCCATAGCCGGAGCTCACGCTGACGAGTTCGAGTATGGACATCAGGCGCTCTCAAGATCCGCGGCGGTACCGCTTATCGGTACATCGAAATAGGCCTGTCGAACCTGAGGCAGGAGAAACACCGACTCCGGAGGCCCCTCGGCGATGATCTGCCCGACATCGAGCACGAGGACGCGTGAGGCCACCATCGACAGAAGTTCCAGCCGATGCTCAATGAGAAGCACCGAAACCCCATATTCCTGCGCGAGTTTGCGTACGACCAGGTCGATCTCGTCAATCTCCGAACCTGTGAGCCCCGAGGCAGGTTCGTCGAGTAGCACGATGCGGGGGTCTCGAAGCAGGAGGCAGGCGAGCATCAACTTGCGACGCTCAAGAGTCTCAAGCGACCCGGTGGGGGCATCGAGGTGCGCGCGCATGCGCACAAACTCGTATGCCCACTCCACCTTGAGCCGGGAGGGCATGGGGTTGTAAGCCTTACGGGCCGCCTTCAGGGTCTCCACAACGGTGAGTGCGCCGGGGACGATCGGACGTTGATAGGAGCGCACGAGACCGAGCTCCACCCGCTTGCGCATAGGCAATTGCCGGATGGACGTGCCTGCCAGAACGACATCGCCGCCATGACGCAACTGGCGTCCGGAGAGAACTTCAAAAAGGCTGGTCTTGCCGGCCCCATTGGGGCCGGCAAGACCTACTACCTCTGCTTCTCCTACCTGAAGCGAGACACCCTCGAGGATGCGTCGCCCGCCCAGGTCGAGCGTGATCTCAGTGCAGGAGAGCAGTGTCATTCGTGTTGATGCCTACTTCATCCAGGGCTGAGGCATGAAGTCTGCCTCGTTGTTGCCCTGCGGTGCGATGGCGGTGTGCTTGCCACCCTGCACCTGGTAGAAGTAGTGGATGACGCCCTGATTGGGATCGGTCACGACATCCGGGTAGATCGGCACGGCGCCCTTGGCAAAGTCCAGGTAGCCCGTCACACCCGAGGTCGGGTTGGACGCGATGAACTTGTTCACTGCCGCGAAGTCCGCCGGATCGGCGTTCTTCCACGCATTCGCAAGGACATTGACCATGTCGTAGCACCACGCCGGGTAGACGAAGCCCATGGTCTTGTCATCGACACCGAACTTGGCCTGGTAGGCCTGACGGAACGCCTTCTCGGTATCCGTCGTGTTGCCGGTTCCGATCACGGTGCCCCAGACGAAACCTTCGGCTGAAGGCCCTGCGATCTGCAGGTACTCCGGCTGTGAGGGTCCGTACTGGAGGTAGACGAGTGCGTTCGGCACCGGGTTGGCGGCGTACTGCTGGGAGAACGACGCGAGCTCGGCACCGATCCAGTGATCGACCATGATGACGCCGGGGTTGTCAGCCTTGAGCTTCTGCAGGACCGGAGCCCAGTCCTTCGTGCCGGCCGTGATGTCGATGACCTTTCCGAGCTTCCACTTACCACCGGAAGCCTCGATGGCATCGATTGTCGCCTGAGCAATGTTCTTGTTGTAGGCGGTGTCACCACGAACGATGTCAATGGTGTTGTTGGTCGGCGTCCACTTGCCCGACTCCGACAACTGGGTGAGGAAGGTGACGAATCCGGAGCCGTAGTAGGTCTCGGCCGGATCGGTGAAGTAGTTCGCGTACTTCGCCATATCGCTCTGAGCGATCTTCTGAGCATCGATATTGGTGTCACCGCTCATGTACGGGGCGCCATACGCCGCGGCCGCATCCAGCGCCGGGGGCGGGATGATGACGAACGGGCTGACGATCGCCTGAACTCCGTCACCGGTGAGCTTCTGGAAGCCGGCCGTGATGCCCTCGGGGCTGAGGATGTCGATGTCGGTCACGTCCAGCTGGATCGGACGGCCGTTGACTCCTCCGTTGGCGTTGATCTGCTCGGAGGCCAAGATGGCGCCGTTCCAGCAGTCCTTGTGGTCGGCAATACCGGCAGGGCCGGACTGGGCGATCGGCATGCCGATCGTGATGGGCTCGCCACTGGCCTCCGCAGGAGCCGCAGACTCAGCTGCCGGAGCCGCGTCGGACGCGGGTGCCGAGGATGACGAGGACGACGAGCTGCTGCAAGCCGTGACGAGCGTGGCCATGGCGGCGATAAGACCCACCGACACGGCTAGACGAGAACGATTCATGGAACCTCCGCAGAGTGTGAGGGGTGAGTCCCGACACGTATACCCAACTCAAGATGACTCGGGCGTAGGCGCGCAATCGGTAAATCTGCCGATGTGCGTCGGGTTTCGCCTCGAATTCGCCAAGGTCGGTCGTTTGGTTACAAATGAGTTAAGAGTCGCGCGCGCCCCTACGCGCGAGGCCGGGGACTGGAACCATCTCGCCGTGGGCAATCCGGAGTGGGCAAGCGCCATGGAAACGGTGGCCCGTGTAGGGGCCATCGCCTCGTCGTCTGGCTCTCCCGGCGAGCGTGCGGCGACTGCCGTCGAGGAACTCCGGACGCTCGTCCCCTTTGATGCCGTCGAAGTAGGCATCAAGAATCCGCTCACGGACGACCTGACCCTGCTCACGGGCGAGGGATACAGCGAGGATGTCCTCGAGGGACTCCACAGCAGGGCTTTTGTCGACCTGATGTATTCCTTGGACCTGCCCAACACGGGTCGACCCACGCGAATGAAGGATCTGCCGGGCGACCCCCTCGACAATTGGGCAGTCAGCGACATGCTCCTCCCGGCTGGGTATCGGGAAGGCATGACCATGGCGTTGCGCACGTCAGACGGACGCTTCGTGGGCGCTATCAATCTTTCGACCTCGTCCGCCGAGCACCCAAGTGACCTCGCCAAGGACGCCATCGCTCAACTGTGTGTCGCTCTGGGCAACATGGTCGATCCCGGTCAGTCCGCTCGATGGATCTCCATGCTGCTGGGTTCGGGAAGCATGGCGATCGGGTTGGCTGCCGACGGAGAAACCATTGCGCTGCCGGGCCTGGTCGGTCACCACCTACTATCACGGGACAGTGAGCTCATTCGGGTGGCCCAGAGGTCCTCGGTACGTGGCACTGGGGGCTCGTTCATGTGGCCCGATGATGACGACTGGTACAAGGTGCGGGTCGTGCCGTGCCGAGGCGATGACCACCTCGCCAGTGTTGTCAGCTTGGACTCCACCGATATCGGGCCGCTGACCCGACGGGAACTCGAGGTCCTCACCCTTGCCGCAGAGGGCCTGTCCAACCACGAGATTGCTCAGGCGCTGGTCGTCAGCGACCGCACCGTGGCGACGCATGTCGAGCATGTGCTCGACAAGCTTGAGGCCCCCAATCGCGCAGCGGCGGCTTCCTATGCTCTGCGTGAAGGGTTGATCCTCGGCAAGGTCGACCGCCGCGACGTGACTACTTCGGCTGGCCGACGGGGATAGACAGGATCGTGGGCTTCATCGTCTCGGCGAAGAAGTCGTTGCCCTTGTCATCCACCACGACGAACGCCGGAAAGTTCTCGACCTCGATCTTCCACACGGCTTCCATGCCCAGTTCGGCGAAATCGAGCACGTCGACCTTGCGGATGTTGTCCTGGGCAAGCACAGCGGCGGGACCGCCGATCGAGCCGAGGTAGAAACCGCCATTGGCCTTGCATGCATCGGTGACGGCCTTGCTGCGATTGCCCTTGGCTAGCATCACGAATGAGCCGCCAGCCTTCTGGAACTGGTCGACGTAGGAATCCATGCGTCCGGCCGTGGTCGGACCGAAGGAGCCAGACGCGTAGCCCTCGGGAGTCTTGGCCGGCCCGGCGTAGTAGACGGCGTGGTCGCGGAAGTACTGCGGCAGCGGCTCGCCTCGATCGAGCATCTCCTTGACTCGCTTGTGCGCGAGATCGCGGGCCACGATGAGCGGGCCGGTAAGGCTTACCCGCGTGCGAACCGGAAGCTTCGCCAGTGTCGCTCGCACCTCGTCCATCGGGCGATTCAGGTCGATGTGCACCACATCGTCGTCGAGGTGGTCGTCGGTGACGTCCGGCAGGAATCGCGCGGGGTCGTGGTCGAGTGCCTCGAGGAACACGCCCTCGGCGGTGATGCGGCCGCGTGCCTGTCGGTCCGCCGAGCACGACACGGCGATGGCCACGGGGCACGAAGCGCCGTGACGCGGCAGGCGGATCACGCGCACGTCATGGCAGAAGTATTTGCCGCCAAACTGCGCGCCGATGCCGAACTTCTGAGTCTGCGCCCACACCTCAGCTTCCATTTCGAGATCACGGAACGCATGTCCCTCTGGCGAACCGTGCACCGGCAAGCCATCGAGGTACTTGGCACTTGCGTACTTGGCGACCTTGAGTGCGTACTCCGCGCTCGTCCCGCCGACGACGACGGCAAGGTGGTACGGCGGACAGGCGGCGGTGCCAAGCTCGCGGAGCTTCTCGTCCAAGAAGTTGGTGAAGCTGGTGGGATTGAGCAGCGCTGCTGTCTGCTGAAAGAGGTAGCTCTTGTTGGCGCTACCTCCACCTTTGGCCATGATGAGGAATTCATACGACGCTTCGTGGCCTGCATGCGTATTGGCGTAGAGCTCAATCTGGGCGGGCAGGTTGGTGCCGGTGTTGCGCTCCTCCCACATAGATAGAGGTGCCATCTGCGAGTAGCGAAGGTTGAGTTTGGTGTAGGCGTCGTACACGCCGTGGGACAGATGCTCCTCGTCCTCACCGGACGTCCAGACGTGTTGGCCCTTCTTGCCCATGATGATCGCCGTGCCGGTGTCCTGGCACATCGGTAGCACGCCGCCGGCAGCGACGTTGGCGTTCTTGAGCAGGTCAAGAGCGACGAACCGGTCGTTGGGGCTGGCCTCGGGGTCATCAAGAATGCGTGCGAGTTGCTCAAGGTGAGCGGTACGCAATAAGTGCGAGATGTCCTTGATGCCTTCGTACGCAAGGAGGCGCAGCGCCTCAGGTTCCACCGTCAGCACCGTTCGACCAGCGGCCTCGACGGTCGCGACGCCATCGGTGGTGAGCAGGCGATAGGAGGTCGGATCGGCACCGACCGGCAGCATGTCGGTGTACGAGAACTCGGGCACAGATCTCCTTAGCTTTGGACGCCTCGGAAGTCGACCGAGGCATAGGTGGACAGCTTCTGCAGACGGTGCTCGCTGCGAATATCGCGGATGGTGCCACTCTTGCTGCGCATCACGATGGAGTGAGTCGTGGGACCCTCCGGCGTGTAACGCACTCCCTCGAGGAGCTCACCGTCGGTGATGCCGGTTGCGCAGAAGAAGATGTTGTCGCCGGTGACGAGGTCACCAGTGGTCAGGACCCGCGTGAGATCGTGCCCGGCGTCCATAGCTCGCCGGCGCTCGTCATCGTCACGCGGCCACAGGCGCCCCTGAATACTCCCGCCGAGGCAGCGCATCGCGCACGCAGCGATGATGCCCTCGGGAGTACCACCGATGCCGGCGAGGAGATCGACACCAGTGCCGTCTCGCGCTGCCATGATGGCGCCGGCCACATCTCCGTCGGTGATGAACTTGATGCGGGCACCTGCGGTTCGCACCTGGTCGACAAGGTCGTCGTGGCGTGGCCTGTCGAGAATGCACACGGTGAGGTCGGCAACCGTCTCGCCTTTGGCCTTAGCGATCTGCGTCAGGTTCCACGCGATGGGCGCGGTGATGTCGATGACATCTGCGCCGGCGGGACCGACCACGAGTTTTTCCATGTAGAACACAGCACTCGGGTCATACATTGAACCGCGCTCGGAGACTGCAATAACCGAAATCGCATTCGTCATGCCCTTGGCGGCGAGCGTCGTGCCGTCGATGGGGTCAACGGCCACGTCCGTCTCGGCACCCGTGCCGTCACCCACGCGCTCGCCGTTGAACAGCATTGGTGCGTCGTCCTTCTCGCCCTCGCCGATCACGACGATGCCGTTCATCGACACCGTGCCGATGAGGTGTCGCATCGCATTGACCGCAGCGCCATCCGCACCGTTCTTGTCTCCGCGGCCGACCCAACGGGCCGAGGCCATAGCCGCCGCCTCGGTCACCCGCACGAGCTCCATGGCGAGGTTGCGATCGGGAACCTCCGGCATCGCACTCATGACGGAAGCCTAGCCATGCCGAGCTGTGCGAGATGGCCCATGATGGGAGGGTGACCGACCCGAAGCCGACCGGCCGACCCAATGCCCGGCTTCGTCAGTCCTTGGGCGACATGGTCCGGTCGATGGCGGTGGTCCTGGTAGTGGTGGCGGCCATCCTCTTGGTGACCTGGCGCCCCAAGCCCGATGCGGTGAAGCCGGTGGACCCGGCAGTAGCGGTCACGCTCGTGACTATGCAAAAGGAGTTCCCTCCTCTTATTCCGCAGGGCCTACCGACCGGCTGGGTGCTCACGAGTGCCCGCTTCGAACCGACGGCGAAGTCGAATGGCCAGCCCGTTTTTCATCTGGGCTATGTCACGCCCAGCGGCCAATACGCGCAGGTTGAAGAATCCACGGCGACGTCGGCCGGCTTCCTTAATGAAACGACAGATGGTGGCGTGGCAGGTGCCACGCGCCAGGTGGGCGATCGCATGTGGCAGCAGTGGAGTAGCGATGGCCGCCAAAGCCTGGTGAGCGTCGATGCCACCCACGCGGTGGTGATCAGTGGGACGGGTGGCGTTGATGAAGTGGCCGCGCTGGCTGCGTCCTTGCAGGCCCCAGCGCAGAACTGAGTCCGCGAGACGCTGAGTCAGTCGCGCGCCTCGGTTGTTTCGTCGAGCCTGGCCCGCGCTGCGGCCAGGAAGGTCTCGCACTGCGCAGCCAGCACCTCGCCGCGCTCCCACAGAGCCAACGATTGCTCCAGCGTGAGCCCGCCCGCCTCCAGCTGCTTCACGACATCGGCGAGCTCATCGCGCGATTGCTCGTAGGTGGGATCGGCCATGGGGTTGAGCCTAGCCCGCACTCACGTCAGTGACCTGGGCCTTGAGGCGACCCTGCGCGACGCGAATATCGAGTGCGTCTCCGGTGGACACGTCGCTGCTGGTGCGCACGAGTGATCCGTTCGGAGCCAGCACGAGTGCGTATCCACGGTCAAGAGTTGCGGCCGGGCTCAACGCGCGAACCCGAGCTGCCAAGTGAGTGATGTCTGTGTGGGCGGAATCCAGGCGCGAAGTCACCAGCATGCGCGATCGGGATCGTCGGTGATCTAGAGACTGCTGCTCGCGGTCAAGCAGGTTGCGAACGACACCGGCACTTCGCTGACGCATGCGGGCGATGATGTCGATCTGCTCGCGCAACGAGGGCACGACGCGCTTGGCCGCATCGGTGGGTGTGGAGGCGCGTAAGTCGGCAACGAAATCAATCAGTGGGGCGTCCTGTTCGTGGCCAATGGCGCTGACCACCGGGGTGACACAGGCAGCCACGGCTCGCACCAGCGCTTCGTTGCTAAAAGGGAGTAGATCCTCAACACTGCCGCCACCGCGCGAGACGATGATCACGTCGACATCGGGGATTGCGTCGAGATCGATGAGTGCAGCCGTGACGGCGCTCACCGCCTGTGTTCCTTGTACCGGCACCTCGCGCACCTCGTATTCCATGCCTGGCCAACGCTCGCGAGCATTGACCAACACGTCCTCCATCGCCGCGCTCGCGCGACCGCAGATGAGGCCAATGCGTCGCGGCAGGAAGGGCAGCGGCTTCTTACGCGACACATCAAACAGCCCCTCGGCCGCGAGGGTTTCACGCAATCGGGCGAGCTGCTCGAGCAGTTGACCCAGTCCGACGGCGCGGATCTCGCGAGCGCGCAACGACAGGCTGCCGCGGCCGGTGTAAAAGTCCGGTCGCGCATTGACGAGCAGTCGCTGCCCCTCAGCCAACGGTGGCTCGAGCCGACCGATGACCGCCACATCGGCCATGACCGTGAGCGACATGTCCGCGTCGGTATCGCGCAGAACGAAGTAGTGGTTGCGGGCGCCGGGGCGTGGCCGGTATTCGGCCACCTGACCATCGACCCACACGGTGCCCAGTCGACCGATCCAATCGGCCAACATGCGCGAAACCGTGCGAACCGGCAGTGGCTCCTCGGGGCTGGACTCCTGTGCCATGAGCGCAAGGCTAGGGCCGCACTTACGATGGGGCTATGACAGCCGCGAAGAAGGTCCTGCTTGCCGCGCCACGTGGGTACTGCGCGGGTGTCGACCGGGCGATCGAGACTGTCGAGAAGGCGCTGGACCTCTATGGAGCGCCGGTCTACGTACGCAAGGAGATCGTGCACAACAAGTTTGTGGTGCAGTCCCTTCAGGAGCGCGGCGCAGTCTTTGTCGATGAGGTCGACGAGATCCCGGTGGGTGCGACCGTGGTGTTCTCAGCTCACGGTGTCGCGCCCGAGGTGCACACAGATTCCGCAGCCCGTGAATTGAAGACGATCGACGCGACCTGCCCGCTGGTCACCAAGGTTCACGCTGAGGCGCGACGTTTCGCCAACGAGGGGTTCCACATCCTTCTCGTCGGTCACGAAGGGCATGAGGAAGTAGTCGGCACGATGGGTGAGGCACCCGACGCGATGACGCTCGTGCAGGATCCCGCGGAGGCTCGATCCATCGACTTGGCCGACGACAAGCAATTGGTGTGGCTTTCGCAGACGACGCTGTCCGTCGATGAGACCAATGCGACGGTGGACGCTTTGCGCGAGCGCTTCCCGGCATTGGTCAGTCCACCAAGTGATGACATCTGTTATGCAACTCAGAATCGCCAGGGCGCCGTCAAGGCGATCGCGGAGCGGTGCGACGTCATGATCGTGGTGGGCTCAGGAAACTCGTCCAACTCAGTGCGCCTGCGTGAGGTCGCCCTCGAGGCCGGTGCGGCGCAGGCCTACCGAGTCGACTTCGCCCGCGAACTTCAAGAGGAGTGGTTCACGTCCGCGCACACGGTCGGCGTCACGAGTGGAGCGTCGGTCCCCGAGCTGCTCGTCAAAGATGTCCTTGCCTGGTTGGCCGAACGTGATTTCACCGATGTCGAAGAGGTTCGTACGCAGGAGGAACACCTGGTGTTCGCCTTGCCGCCGGAGCTTCGGCGCGACATCAAGGCTGCTCGGTAGGACTAACGGCGAGAGCGTGCTCGGCGGACGATCAGCACCACGACCGCGGCCACAACTGATCCCACGATCCAGTACCAGTTCGCGCCAAGGGTGAAGAACACCTCCACCAAACGATTCAGCAGGCCGCCTGCGCTTGCGAGAAAGAACTGCCCCACGGTCAGCGCGGCAAGACCAAACATGAGCGGTGGCGCTATGACGACCAGAAAAAGGTCGCTGCGCCTCACGAGCAGTGCGCTCGCAATGGTGCTGAGAAGTAGTGCGATACCGGTGAGCAACCCAAGGTGGCCGCTAGATATCAGCGCGTTCACAAAACCAAAGACCAAAGTTGCGCCGCCGATGATGATCCAGAGCGCGAAACTGGGAATGGCGGGGGAGCCGAACGCAGTGGTCGCCTCGACCTCAGACGGCTCCGCCCCCTCGCGTCGAGGCCGTGCCTCTACTGGTGCGGGAGGGCGGGGCAGGTCTGCCGAGCGACTGGAGTCTTTGGTTGACGTGACGGGCACAACCCGCTCCCGCGAATCCTTCGGCACGTCCGCAACGTCGGCCGCGTCGGCCATGTCGGCCATGTCGCTCGTGCGGGCCAGAGACTTCAGGCGCGAGCCGATCGGGACCGCGAGGACGGTGTCGGCATGCCCGAACACACCCTGACTGCGAAAGAGGCGGCCGTCGCCGGACATGTCTGGCGACGGCGCCTGATCGATTTGATCGATGTCGTCAGGCTCACTGGGACCAGCGTCGTAAGGGTCGACCTCATCGGGGCGAAACAGGTCCTCGAATTCGGGGTCGATCGATTCCGCCACCTCTCCACCGTACCGGGGTGATCAGCTGAGGGGACTGAGCACCGCGCATCGAGAATGATTCTCGTCCAATGCCCAGCCGTGGAGACGAGGTGAGACGCCCAGATACCGTGATTGTTATGCGAGGACACCTCACGACCGCCGGGATAGGCATTGCGCTGGGGGCGTTCGTGCCCATCTTGCTGTCCGCGGCACCAGCGTCTGCCCACGCCATCATCGACCTCGATGGAGTCACCGCCGTCGCGGGAAAGACGAGCGCGATGACGTTGGAGATCCAGCACGGGTGCTTGCCCGCCGAGGCGACGACACAGGTCGAGGCATTCGTCGGCCGACCCTGGCGATCGGTGAAGCCAGGCGCGGTCCCTGGGTGGCAGGTAAGCGTGCAGAAGGTGACGCAGGGCGGGTGGCACATCACCTGGAAGAACCTGGGCGCGCCGATTCCATTCGGGACTGCGATCTTCTTCCCGATAACTGTCGCGTGGCCTGTAAAGCCGGGCACCTATGCGTTGCA
>Ga0114976_10001733_pt1 | contig 13627 bp, 9 predicted proteins | sample S_130805_EF_Meta_FD_87319 | JGI IMG/M metagenome (GOLD analysis project Ga0114976, IMG submission 87319) | Freshwater microbial communities from Lake Simoncouche, Canada to study carbon cycling - S_130805_EF_MetaG | ecosystem: Environmental > Aquatic > Freshwater > Lake | place: Lake...
CAAATGATAAGGGAACAGCTAAAATTGATGCTATTATAAACCACATTAATTCCTTTAAAATTGTTTTTTTCATGCTGATTATTAGGGTCTTTTTGTACTAAAAGTGACCTGCATTTTTTGAATGAAGTAAAATACGAAGGCGCCAAATAAAAAGGCAATCAGTATGATAATGCGTTCGTCAGTAAACCAGTTCATTATACTTAGTAAAGGTACCAATAACAAAGTCATAATCAACATAAACAGGTATCGGAAGAATTGCTGGCCTAAAATTCCAGCCCTTACCCGCCAATCTGAAAAAGCTATTACCCAACCAATAATCACACTTAAGGCAAATAATAAATAAGTTAAGGTTAATATATCTCTGTATTTGAGCATAAAACTACTCATCGAAACTGGAAATCCTTCCGCTTCATTTATTGGATTTACGACACCAGTGGTATCGGAAGTAAATCTATTATCTATAAGTTGCCATAAATCAGTATAACCGTTGTCATATCCTAATGCCCAGATTCCTACCCCTTTTAATCCATAACTTAAGGCTAAATTATATTTTTTTTCTAAGGTGGAAGCGTCGTCATACCAGCATTCTACTGAAGTACTATCGCCAAATTCAAGAAAAAAATAATTGGTCATACTTACAAAATCATATTGAGGAGTGTACGTTGCTCCATATAAATTCATCACCTCCCGATAGGGAACATCCTTATCAAAATAGGTATCATAAACCCCTTTACTATTTATTTTCCCTTTCCATTGAGCACCATAATAGGGCAAAGCCAAAACTGTTTTACCAACATCTAATTTGTTTTTAACATAATAATCCAAAGTGCTTTGTAAACTTATTCCATTTCTGTTGGTCGTTCTCAAAGGAGACACAGCACCTGTCATTCCTTTCCCTTTGTGATAATCATATCCCATTATAACCATTAAATCAACAAGTTCTCCAAGTTTGACATGGTCAAATGCATCACGAGTACTGTAAGAGGGTAGGGTAATGGAAAGAAAAACCTTTCCACTTGGCATTTTATTAGAAAGATTGGTACGCAAAAGGGTTACAAAATTAACCAGAGATTCTTTATGCTTTTCGGGTACATTTTCAAAATTTAAATCTACACCATCCGCATTTCTTGCAATAATTAAACTTGCAATACTATCTGTGAAAGTATTCCAGGCCGCAGGATTTGATAAAAATCGATCGTTTTCTGATACACCATGACTCGCCATACTCAGTAATACCCGCGTTCCATTTGCTTTGGCAGTATCAATCATTGTCGTTGTTCTCCATTCTTGCATCTGAGCTGGATTGGAATAAGATCCGGTTTCAGGATCTACAATATAAGCAAAATAGGCAATGGTGCTCAATAAAGAAAAATCATAAGATTCCCAGGCTGATCCCATCCAATGAGGATGCCAGCCAAATACTTCATATTTTTTACTTAATTTTCTGTTCGTTGGACTTTTGATAAAATATATCTGTTGGACTGAATCCCAGTAAAAATTATTAGCTTTTAATTTATTTGGATTATTTGGATTTAAAAAATCATATAAATAACCATATCTTCGGAGCATATTTTGTTGTTCCGGAGTGGCTAATCCTTCCTTCATTTTTTTTGCATCCTCATCGCTGGGTTTCTCATCTTCCATGCCAAGGGCATTTTTTATCTTCGAGACATCTTTATACATATAGCGTAACGTTGATTCTGTTTGCCTCGAGCTTCTCTTTGCCTGAAAATAAGAATCTTTTGCTCCGCAATTATATAAAAATAAACTAAGCGCCATAAAATAGAATACAAATCTATAGGTAAGGATTTGTTTAATCATTCTGTATAAATTTTAAAATACTTAATGAGTGATGGTATTTTGTTTATAACCTGTTCCGTGTAAGGTTTACCTTCTAAATAAATACTTTTGAAATATACAGTTTGATCTGATACTCCATTGTTATTCAAGCAAGCCAAATATAATAATTTCTTTTGATATTTTGATGTTGGTTCCAAAATCTTGCCATAATTGGGACCATTATTGATGGACAGAGAAAGTGGAGTAGGTGAAAATGTGCCATTCCTTGACAATTTCAAAGCATTTGATTCATTAACAAAGGCACATGTTAATCCCTTCGGTTCCGAATAAGGCAGAAAATGAAGCTTATCCATTGCAAAATCTATCAGGGGCTCTTTTTCCGACACCACTGATTTGAATTCATCTATGTTTTTCTGGTTATAGCCAATCCAATAAACCCATCCTTTTCCGTTTTTTGCTAAATCAAATGGAATTGGAAACATAAAATAAGGTGTTTTTGTAAGATCCAACTGTGCTCCCACATTAAAGGATTGTTCCGAAAGAGGAAGGTATAACAACTCTTCTTTAGTAACCATCACTGTATCATTATGAAATAGTGTGTCCGTTACCTCCATGAGCATAACTTTTTTTTCTTTCTTTAAATTCCTTACAAATACCGTTGCTTTAAAGGGTAGATAGTTTCTATTTGTAAGTTTAACGGTTATTTCTCCAGCTTCTATAGCTGGTACTTTAACGTAAATAGCTTCTTTCTTCTTTAATTTTAACCTTGAATATAAAGGTGTTTTTCCCAAAAGAACTTCCACCGAACTCAATTTTAAAATAGATTTATGTTTAATGTAAAGTTGAATGGTATCGGATTTATTGACCTGATAAGTATACTCGACGTTGTCTCTTTTAGGGATTGAGATCCTAACAGCTGGATAGGTAACCGAGTCGTTTTTGACTTTATTTATCAATGATTTTATGTCATTTAATTTATAATGCACAATTAAGGTATCTCCTGCTTTTAATCTTTCTTGAAGACTATCTAAAATAACTTTTTTTTGTAGTGGATTTTTATTTTCTAAAATTGAAATTTCTTTTTCTGCTTTCGCTGCTAATTTGTTTTTTATATCATCCAGTTTTATTTGTGCTATTACAGACGAATAAATAAAAAAACAAAAGAAGAAGATGTAGCCATTTTTGGGGGGGAAAGCAGTGATCATTTAAACATTTTTATTTTTTTTATTTAAAAGCTGTTTAACTAATTTTTCCTGTAGTTGGGCTAATTGAATAGCCGCATCTTCATTAATCATTTTCCCGGGAGATCGATTTTCTTGTTCTTTTCTAAAAGAGGTGTTTTCTATATTTTTGGGCACTGATTTTAATCCTTCAGGTGTTTTATTTTCTTGAATATGACCCATATAAGCAATTTTGAAAGGATATTCCCTGTTTTGAATTAAATGATCATAAGGACCAACAGGTGATAATAATTTGGATAGAATTGGAGCTGTTTCCAAGAAAATAAAAAGTAATAATATGGCAATAGAAGTGTATCCTGAAAGCGCTGACAAAGCTTCTAATCGCGCTAAAAGACCTTTCGAAAAATGAGTTCTAAAAATCTCTTTTTCTTTATCTTTTTCAATATTTAACTTTATTTTTTCTTTGGAAAGTAAAATTAAAGATTGGTCTATATTTTTTTGAATTTCCTGATATTCCTTTGTATAAGATTCGTATTTCTTTTGCTTTCTTAAACATTCACTTCCTCTTCCCGTATTTCCTGTTCCACAGGTACCGTCACATTCGCATTTATATTGTGCATAATAATCTTCCTTTAATTCAAAACTATTTTGAAGCGACTTTTGATATTCATTTTCTTTATTTTCAATATGAAGAATCTTTTCGAAATATAATTTTTCAATCTGATTGGATTTTTCCCTACTGATTTCTATTAGTTTAAAATCGATTTCTGACTGGAATAATTTTAATTCCAGTGGTTTAGAAATGATAAGTGCAATAAATATAGCCAATAAGATTCTTGGTAATGCTTGTAAAAATTCCTGTAATGTTTTTCCTTTTTTACGAAAACTAGATACCAAAAATCTATCAAGGTTAAATATTAATCCAGCCCAAAGTAAAGACAAAAGGATAGAAGCAAAATTATCTTGGAAAATAAGTTGGAAGGCAAAATAAGCCGAAAGTCCTGCCATTATACTAGTAAAATAAACACTTGCACCAATACCTGCATATTTGATTTTTTCAGACTCCGGACATGCAGCCATTATGTCCTTACTTACCCCCGCAGCAAAATGAAAAAATTTGGACATTTTAAAAAAAAATATTAATTCAAATAAAGATAAAGGTATCATTTCTTTACAAAAAAGTTAGGGTCTTTTTTTTAAGAAACTAAATATTGAGTTTTTTGATTTTTCTTTTTTAGGTGCTTCAATTGAAGTTGCTTCCGGCAATATATAAAAACTGAGGGTTATTTTTTTAAGTTCAAAAATTGTTTTCCATGTGAATTGCAAGCTTGCATCTTTTTTAAATTGAATATCTCTATATCCAATAACAGGTATTTCTCCCCAATTATCTTCTGCTAAAATCCCCATTGTATCTGCTTCCCAAAATAAACGAACATCACAATCGGGGGGTATAGCATAATTAAATGGTATTTCAGGGTGTGGCTCTAAAGGTATATAATTGTTGAGTTTAGTTGTTAAAATTTGAACCGTAAAGGACAAGCCCAATCTTGTTAAAGCTTTAATAAAAATTCTTTTTTCTGCCGTAATATTTTCATTTTTAGCCTGAATAGTTAACAAAGAATCCATATTTATTGGAATGGACATACTTCCTTTTTGTGATAAACTAATATTTTGAGGCAGTAAGAGGATCGATTGAGCTTGATCAACACTCCAGGTTATATTTATTTTATCTCCAGTTTTTACCCATTCTTTTGATGCATAAAACGAGATTTCTGGGCATCCGCTTAAGTGAATGATAGGTATTGCCGTAGTTTTTAAGTTTTGATATAATAGAATCCCTTCTGTAATGGTTGTCTGAATATTCGTTACTGATTCATATTTGTTTTCTGTGGAAGCTATCTTGATTTTTTTATCAATATTTAAAAAGAAAGTAATTTCATTTTCAAGGTTTAAAATCGTAAATATTTGTCCACCCGCAGCAGATATACGCAAAAGAATGTTCGTTGTTTTAATGGATTTTATTTCATTATCCATCAGAATAATTAATTCAATAAGAATTCCTTTAGTTTGAAGATTAAAAAGAGATACAGATATCTCTTCCAATAAAGGATAAGGTATAATGCCTTGAATATGAAATTGGCAAGAACGAATAGCCAGCTTTATTTTATCGGTAAAAAGGTCGCTCATAATGATGATTCATTCTGTTTATTTCTGATGGCAAAGAGTAAATTAGACATTTATTTTTGTTAGTTTTAATTTTTTTTGCAAAGTAACATTAAATTGTATTTTTTTAATAAAAAACATGAATGGCAACAATAGCTGAACAGAAAATTCCATTTGCTGGCAGCAGATCATTTTATGAATCTGAACAAGCCTCTTTTTATGGACGTATCAAACAAGTGGATGATGTTTTGCTGTTGTTACATAAGCACAAATTTATAGCTTTAACTGGACAAAATGGTTCAGGTAAATCATCCTTTTTAAATTCTGGTTTAATACCTGCCTTGAAAAGGGGACATAATGGACTCGCGGGGAAAGAATGGGTGATTTGTAAAACCAGACCGGGACAAGCTCCCATAAGAAATCTTGCTTATGCTTTGTCAGAAAATGATTTATTAAATCCAACAATTAGATCAACGCCTGAACAACATTTATGGATAGAGAAAAAATTAAAGGAAGGTATATCAGGATTAGAAGCAGTTTATCGACAATCTGAAATTTTTGGTAAAAAAAATCTAATGATTGTCATCGACCAATTTGAAGATTTATTTTTAAACACGGATCGCTACAATAATGCCGCTGCTCTTAATGAGGACACTAACCAATATATTAATGCCATTACAGGCGCTAATTTTGCGGAAGAAATTGCCGTTTATGTTGTTATCGCTTTAGGTGCTGAAAATATTATTGATATATCGCCTTATCGCCGTTTGCAGGATTTATTGAATCAAGGGCAATATTTGCTTCCAAGAATTAGTGGAGTAGATTTAAAACGGATTATTTTGAATCCACTGGTTGGTTCCAAAATAAGTTTTAGTCCTGAATCTATAGATGCTATCTTACGCAATTTGGTTCTGATATGCGCTTGCTTCCAAATCTTCAGTTTTTATTATATAAAACCTGGTCTGTTGTTAAAGATCAGGATCAGGAAAATATTATTATACAGCCTGATGATTTGGCAAATGTTGGAAATCTTCAACATTGTTTTGCCATGCATATTGAACTACATTATAATAATCTGGATGAAAGAGGAAAACAAGTTTTTGAAAAATTATTTAAAGTTTTGGTATCTACTGAATCCTTGGGTAAAATGACTCAGCCACAAACCTTGGCTCATATAAGCTCCATTTGCGAATCATCATTAGAGGAAATTTCAACTTTACTTTTACCCATTTCCGAAGGAGAGGAAATGTTTTTAGAAATTTTGCCTCCTGATATTTCTATGAATACGGGTAGCAGAAATATTCAGCTTCATAAAAATAGTCTGCTGTTTATAAAAAATGATAATATTTTTATTTATTGGGAAAGATTTAGAGATTGGCTGGAACAAGAAAAAGAATCCAGAGATATCTATAAGCGATTAGTTACGGATCAATTAAGATATGATGCTGGAAAAACTGCCTTGCTTAGACCACCCGATTTAGATTTTTTATGGCAATGGTATCAAGAAAATCAGCCTTCAAAAATTTGGGGGGAATATCTCATTCCTGGCTTTCAAAACGCCATTGATTATCTGACTTTGAGCTATAATACCTATAAAAATGAATTGTTATTAAAAGAAAATGCCAGGAAAAATGAAATAAAGCGATATCGAAGAAATATGTTAATTGGTGTTGTGGTAGGACTCGTCATCATTTCTGTGGTTTCTATTCTGGCAATCAACGCTAATAATGAAAAGAGAATTGCTGACAGAGAAAGACTTATCGCTATAAAAGCTCAGGAAGATCTGGCCAAAAAAAAATTAATAGCTGATCAATTAAACAGAGATTTATTTGAAAGTAAGGATAGTATTAATCAAATTGTTACCGAATTAAAAACAAAAGAAATTACGATTCAAAAACAAAATTCATCTTTGGTTAAAAAAAGTAGTGATCTTGAAAAATCTTCCATAACCATAAAAGAACAATATAAAAATCTGGAGGCTCAAATCAAGGAAACAAAGGTGGCTGTTACAAAAGCTGAAATTGCAAAAGAAAAAGAAGTAGTTGCTACAAAAAAAGCGAAAACCAGGGAGGAATTTAGCAATATTAAAAATCAACTGTTTTTGTTGGTAGGTGAATTTTCAGCAAATGAAAATCCTCTAGAACTAATTCCTAAATTAAATTCAAAAGTTAATGATTATAACGAAATTTCAAAAGAAGTCGTTGGTTTGATTCAACCCAACAATACACTTTTTCAGGTTTTAAATATAGCGACAACTAAATTAGAAGCATTAAGGAATAAATCTTCCCAAATATTAAAAGCTACAGCCGGTTTAAGAACTGTTAATAACCAAAATGGAAACTTTTTATGCGGTGGGGACGATGGCTATTTATTTATTGGAAGTAGTAAAAATAAGATGGATATAGGCGATCGAATTAGAGTAACCTTACCTTTGAAAAATGAATCTGTTGCACTTGTTGGAACCTTTACTGGAGGTGTTTATGCAATAAATGCTGCTAAACCTCCTACAAAAGTTTTAAATTCATCAACAAATATGCCAACTGTCGCCATACTAAATTCTTTTAAGAACGGGGAATATTTATGTGCGACTCAAAATGAACTGGTTTTGTTCTCGTTGGAAAATGGAGTTATTTCTAAATCTATGCTAAGGGATAAATTGCTTTCTATTGTACCTCTTAATGATCAAAATAAATTTTTATTGTCAACTCAAAAGGGTCTCTATCTTTGGAAAACTTCAGGTGAAATTGAATCATTGATCCAGTTAGGAAATGGTGAATTTTCAAATCCCGTATCCGCAATGTCCATTTCTAAAAATATTATTTCCTTTGGATTTCAAAATGGTAAAATACTCTTGTACTCTCTAAGTGATTTTTTACAAAATGTAAAGGTAAATCCTAAGGAAAAGTTTGTTTTTCATCGGTCAGATATTACAAAAATGATTTTTTTTGAAGATAAATTGTTTTCTGCAAGTCTTGATAAATCGGTCTATTTTGTTGATTTAAAATTAGATAATTCGGCAGCTTATGCCGTAAAATTAGTTGAAAATAACAGTTGGGTTTGGGACATAATCATTAGAAAAGAAAATAATGGTGTTCATTATTTATATTGTGCTGATGAAAATGGATTTCTTAAAAAGTATTTTATTAATGCCGATGATCAGTTAAATTGGATTAATAATTTAGCAAAAGGTAAATGATTTAATGATTTTAATACCTTAATATGATTTATTTTAGACTTCTATCTCTCTTTTTCTCCCTTTTCCTCTTTAACGGGTTATTGGCTCAATCTACTCAGAAACCTGTAATTCATGGTAAACACTGGATGGCCATAACAGGAAAACCCCTTGCAGCAACAGCAGGTGCTACAATTTTTCAGCAAGGTGGAAATGCGGTTGATGCCGCTTGTGCCATGCTCGCAGCAACAGCTACTATGTGGGATGTTTTGAGTTGGGGTGGTGAAACGCAGGCTTTGATCTATAATCCTAATACAGGTAAGGTTATTGGCATTAATGCTTTAGGTGTCGCTCCTACAGGGGCCACTCCTGAATTCTATAAATCTAAGGGTTATAATATTCCTCCTGCTTATGGCCCTTTGGCGGCAGTAACTCCTGGTACTCCAGGTGGATTGTTTACTATGCTGGGAGAATTTGGTTCTATGTCTCTCGCGCAGGTATTGAAACCAGCAATGCAACTGGCCGAGGGTTATCCAATAGAAACTTCGACGGCCGATATGATTGAAAAAAATAAGGGAAGAATAAAAGCATGGCCTTATTCAAAAAATATTTTTCTTCCTCATCTGAATGAACAAAGAGAAGCTCCGGAAGGAGGTGAAATTTTTGTCCAAAAAGACCTTTTAGAAATGCTTTCAAAATTGGTAGCAGCTGAATCAAAGGCGCTTGTAGAAGGGAAAACAAGGAAAGAAGCCATTCAGGCTGCTTATGATAGGTTCTATAAAGGGGACATAGCAACCGAATTTGTAAGAAGTGTAAAAGAGCAAGGTGGACTGATAACCATGGAGGATCTGGCCAATTGGACAGTTAAACTGGAAGAACCCGTTTCGGTGAATTATAGGGGGATTGATGTCTATAAGCTAACTACCTGGACGCAAGGCCCTGTGATGCTTCAAGCTTTAAATATTCTTGAAAATTTCGACCTGAAATCAATGGGTTATAATACCTCAAGATATATTCATACTCTTTGTCAGGCAATGCATCTGGCTTTTGCTGACAGAGACTTTTATTACGGTGACCCTGATTTTGCTCCTGTAGAGCCTATTATTGGCTTGCTTTCGAAAAATTATGCCAAACAAAGAGCAAAAAGTATTCAGTATGAAAGAAATGATACGCTCACAGGTCCCGGTGATCCTTATCCTTTCGAGCAAAAGGTTAATCCATTCAAATCTTTATTAGAAAAATATAATAAAACGCACTCGTCGGTGATTACAGAGGAGCATAGAACTGGTTTTTATGCCGGCACTACTTCTATTGAAGCTGCTGACGAAAAAGGTTGGGTGGTGAGTATTACCCCAAGCGGTGGATGGATTCCCGCTTGTGTGGCTGGAAATACGGGAATAGGATTAAGCCAGAGAATGCAAGCTTTTGTATTAGATGCCAAAGAAAGTCCTTTCAATGTCCTGGAACCTGGTAAACGTCCCAGAGTTACTCTAACTCCAACAATGGCTTTGAAAAATAATATTCCTTTTGTTTCCTTCGCGGTGCAAGGTGGTGATTCTCAAGATCAAAACTTATTGCAATTTTTCTTGAATATGGTGGAGTTTGATATGAATATTCAGGAAGCTTGCGAAGCGCCAAATGTTAATTCTTTTCAAATGAAAAGTACTTTTGATAAGCACCTTTCGGAGCCAGGTCGTTTGTTACTTAACGAGCAAATTCCTGATTGGACTAGAAAAGAATTGAAGAAATTAGGTTATTTACTCGAATTTGACAGAAAAACTTCAGGACCAATCAATGCCATCTATTTTGACCATAAACATGGTTCTTTCTGGGGGGGAAGTAGCCAGTTCGGAGAGGATTACGGCATTGGCTGGTAATCACTGCAAAGCAAAAAACGGAAGGTGGATTTTATTTCTCTTCCGTTTTTTGTTCTGTCATTAAAGTATCAATCTTATAGCCTCCCAAATCAAAATATACCCTTGGCATCCCTTTCTGTAAGTTGACTAAACTTTCAGCATTTACCTCACTTTGATATAAATAGATAGATTTTAAATGCGGTAAAGATTGAAGGGATTGTATCCCTTTTACTGTGATACTTGTTCCTACTAAATTGAGATATCTTAATTCTTTGGAATTCTTAAGATAACTTAATCCTTCGTCAGTTACCAAAGTATGATCCAAATATAGTTTTGAAAGATTTGGTATTTCTCCTATCCATTTTAAACTTTTATCACTAATACTCGTGCCGCTTAATCGCAGAGAAGCAATATTTTGTTTTAATTCGATAAATGCCTCCCAGTCATTATCTCCAAACGATGGGATTGATTGGCAGTTTATTTGTAAAAGAGGGTGATTATTTGCGAGCGGTAAAATAACTATCCCTTTATCTCTCAATGGATTTAGTCTGGCATCTGCAATTATAGCTAAATTTGGAACAGATGGCCAGTCAGCATCCTTAACAATCGGAGTAGCAGTTAGTATTTCGTCAAGCTTCAAATCTTTTAATCTCAGGGTGTTTTTTGCACCAAGTGACAGCCACTTTTCAATAATAACTTTTTCGCGAGCTGTCAGTTGGGTCTTACTTTTAGGAGGCATGTGTTCCTTATTGGATGTTGGCAGATTAATACGATGTGCCATTAAGGACATTTTTTCTACTCCATTTTCATGATAAAATCCATTTTTACCCCCTTTTAATAAATCTTGAATATTATCAAGTTTAAGTTTTCCTTTTTGTTTCGTTTTTCCATGACAGGAAATACATTTTTCTTCTAAAATAGGTGCCACCATTTTAGCATAGACAAAATCTTCTTGCTTTAAAGCGGTCTCTTTTTCAACTTTTTTGGGGCTATTCAACCTCAGAAAATCTTCCCCATGGGTTAAATTTCCGCCTAAATGTCCAGTAACAATTACTAAAATACTTAATAGTCCCTGCCCGATGAGGTGAATAAAAGGAATTTTAGGAGGAAACCGATAAAGTGCAATGAGTAAAGCTGAACCCACAGCTAATCCAATACCCCAATTTCTATGTAACTCAACAGATGACAATTCATAATCTCCACCATTCATTAATATGTATCCACTTAAAGCGGACAAAATAGCACCAATTCCACCTAAAAAAGTAATAAGTGGTATAGCCTCTTTATACTTTTTCCCTTTTTTATTCAGACCATATAGTTCTAAAAAAAAAGCTAACATCATTAATGAAATAGGAAAATGTATGAGTAAGGGATGTACTACACCCATAAGTTATTTTTTTTGATAACGATTACGAAGAAAATTCAGCATATACACATTTATATCCCATTGGTTTGCAAGAGGTTGTTGTGTGTACGGGACGACTGGTAAATACATAGGCGGACCAAATTCTGTCAAAATAGTAATGGCTTTGCCTTTTTGATTTTTCAACTTAACAATCTCATCCCACCAGGCTAAATGGGAAAGAAACGCTTCCTGCCACTCAGGTGCACGTGGATCGGTCACTTGAGGCCCTTCCTGGTGTCCAACTCTGGCATGAATATGACCTGTTTTTGATAAGGCCAGATCAACAGAATCTTTTTGATCATTTAATAATGATTCATGAACAACACACCAATGAGAGATGTCTAAAGTCAGTTTCATATCGGGAATAGACTTTAAAAGGGTACTTGTAGTGGGAATATTGTAGCAAATTCTCCCTCTGTGTGTTTCGTGATAAATGGGAATGCCAGATTTTTCAGCAGGTGCAAGGGTATCCGATATGATTTGTTCAGCCTGTGCTAATGGGAAGTAATCTTTACCTGAGTGGCAGTTAATATATTCGGGATTCATTGAGATCGCTGAATCAATCTGTAGCTTGAATTCATTACGGTTTTCTTCAAAATTTGATTTTCCACTTCCTGTCAATAAACCTAGCTTCAAACCAAATTGAGAAACAGTTTGAAACAATGACTCCCTTTGGGAAGGACTTCCTGGTACCCACATTTCAATGCCATCGTAACCCGCTGCTTTTGCTTTCTCACAAAAAGCGGATAAAGTCCCATTAAATCCCCAATTGGTAGCGAAAAAATAAAGCGGGACGGAAATATTTAAGGAAAAATCTGTGGATGATTTTTGAATTATGTCTGTCAGACCTATTAAAGGAATAGCTGTTGCAGATAAAGACTGGGTTAAAAACTTTCTTCTACTGGACATTTTTTTAACTTAATATTGGTTTAATAACCGTTCCTTCTACATCGGTCAGACGGAAGGGTCTTCCCTGGAAGGGATAGGTAAAGGTTTCATGGTTGAATCCTAATAAATGGAGGATGGTGGCCTGGACGTCGTAAACAGAAACTTTCCCCTCAACGGGATAAAATCCAATTTCATCTGTTTCACCATAAGTAGTACCTTGTTTTGCACCTCCGCCGCACATCCAGATAGTAAAGGCATCGGCATGATGATCCCTACCTTTAAAGGGCATTTCCAAGCCATTTCTATTTTCCTGCATAGGCGTTCTGCCAAATTCACTTCCCCAGACAATTAAGGTTTCTTCTAATAGACCTCTTTGTTTTAAATCTAAAATAAGAGCAGTTATGGCCTTGTCTATCTGATTACATTTATTTACTAATCCTATTTCCAGGGATGTATCTGTTGAATTACCATGAACGTCCCAGCCCCAGTCAAATAGCTGAACAAACCTGACCCCTTTTTCGACCAGTTTTCTTGCCAAAAGCACGTTATTTGCAAAGCTTTCTTTTCCAGGTTCTGTGCCATACATTTCATGAATATAAGCTGGTTCATCTGCTATATTCATTACATCGGGAGCGGAAATTTGCATTTTGAAAGCCATCTCATATTGTGAAATTCTCGATAACGTTTCAGGGTCATTAAATTCTTTGTAAGTCTCTTTATTTGCCTGATTAATTGCATCGATCGACGCTTTTCGCATATTTCCATCCACATTGGAAGGATTATCAAGATACAATACTGGTTCACCATGAGATCTACAATGAACGCCCTGATATACAGAAGGTAAGAAACCACTTCCCCACACCGATTTTCCTGCGTCAGGATTTTGACCACCTGAAGTTAAAACTACGTAGCCAGGCAAATTTGCATTCTCTGACCCTAAACCGTAGGTAACCCATGCGCCTAAACTTGGACGTCCAAGTCTTGCAGACCCTGTTTGCATTAGTAATTGTGCGGGTGCGTGGTTAAATTGATCGGTATGAACGGCTTTCAAGAAGGATATTTCATCTGCAACTCCTGCAAGATGGGGTAAATAATGAGAAACCCAGGCACCGGATTGACCTCTTTGTTTAAATTCACCAATAGTGCCAAGCATCTTAGGAAC
>Ga0114976_10001734_pt1 | contig 13625 bp, 13 predicted proteins | sample S_130805_EF_Meta_FD_87319 | JGI IMG/M metagenome (GOLD analysis project Ga0114976, IMG submission 87319) | Freshwater microbial communities from Lake Simoncouche, Canada to study carbon cycling - S_130805_EF_MetaG | ecosystem: Environmental > Aquatic > Freshwater > Lake | place: Lake...
CTGGGTGCCGCCGGCGTTAGTCGAAAGATTGCCGCCGATGGTGCAACTGCCTTCCGCCGCAAGTGACAGCGGGAATAATCGGTTGGCGCGGGCGGCTGCCTGCTGGATCTCGGCCAGGATGCATCCGGCTTCTGCGGTGATGGTGTCCGCTTTGGGGTCGATTGCGCGGATGCGGTTCATGCGCCGTAAGGACAAAACAACAGACTGCCCAGCTTCGTCCGGCGTTGCTCCGCCGACCAGCCCAGTGTTGCCGCCCTGGGGCACGATGGCAATGCGGTGAGCGACGCAGAGGCGAACGAGAGCGGCGACTTCTTCGGTATTTTCAGGAAGGGCGACGCCGAGCGCTTGCCCCCGGTAACGCTTGCGCCAGTCGGTCAGATAGGCCTCGGTCTCGCCGTGCCCCGTGATCAGGCGCCCCTTGAGCAGCGCGCTGGCTTGGGCGATCCAGTCAGCTGGGTTTGTCTGCATGAGTGGTTTCCGGGGCGACTGGTGCGGCGACTTCGGCGGTCCGAGTCCCCTTGGCCCACAACAGTGTGGTGGCAAAGACCATCGTTGAAAGAGCGGTTTCGAGCCATGCAAGCTTGGCTGAGAGTCCCGGATCGCTCGTCGCTCGCACCAGCCCCTCGGTGAGGTAAATCTGAATCACAAGTGAGAGGGCTTGAACGGTTCGGCGTTTGCCTTGCCACAGCCCTGGCATCAGCAGGACGAGCGGTACGACCTTAAGGAAAAGCATGCTGCCGCCGGGCCTCAGCGGGGCAAGCCAGACTTCCCACAGGAGGCCTAGCAAAATCAGGGCGCCGACCCCCCCGACCGTCAACTGGCGCAGGTTGGCCATCAGCGGCGTCCCGTGGCAGTTGCAGCGGCAGCCGTGGCGGCAGCGGACAGGGCGATGGCGATCTCACCAAGCCGGCGCCCCTGTGCGAAAGCGAGTCGACGTTCGTCGGCGTCCAGACTTGAGTTGTTGTCCGAACCGGCCAGGTGCGAGGCGCCGTAGGGGGTTCCGCCCCGTTGGGTACGGGAGAGTTCAGGGTTCGTATACGGCAGGCCAACGATCAGCATGCCGTGATGCAACAGCGGCAACATCATGCTGACCAGGGTCGTTTCCTGGCCGCCATGCATGCTACCCGTTGAGGTAAACACGGCTGCGGGCTTGCCGGCCAGACTGCCCGCCATCCACACAGGCGTCGTGGTATCCAGAAAGTGTTTTAGGGCGGAAGCCATATTGCCGAACCGTGTGGGGGAACCCATTGCCAGACCGATGCATTCTTCGAGATCCCGCAATTCGGCGTATGGCGGTCCTTGTTCCGGAATTTCGGGCGCTACGGCGGCACAAACCGTCGATACATCGGGCACCGTGCGCAGACGGGCACTAAGACCGGGAACTGATTCGACGCCTTCGGCAATGACGTCGGCCAACCGGCGTGTTGAGCCGTTGCGACTCCAGTAAAGGACCAGGATCTCTTGCATGCAGCGAAGGTAACATGGGCTCAACCTCACGGACCGAAGATCCAATGACCGATGCTTTTGCCAACCGCCCATCCGTCCTGGATGCGATGGCTTTCTTGCGCTTGCTGTCGATGCGGGCTCGCGAAGCGCGGGTGGCCCAGACGGCTTCGAGCCTCGCTTTCTTGTCGCTGCTGGCCGTCGTGCCGATGGTTGCAATCGCGTTTGCAGTGCTCACGATCCTGCCAGCGTTTGGTGACTTGCGTGGTTCTTTGCAGGCGTTTTTTGCCAGTCAACTGTTTCCCCCGGCCTTCAGCGAAACGGTCGTTCAGTATGTGAATCAATTCGCATCAAAGGCCGATAAATTGTCGGTCGTTGGAATCTTTATTCTTTTTCTGACGGCCTTGTCCGCGCTCAGAACGATCGAGCGCACCCTTGATGGTATCTGGGGCGTCGCCGACCGCAGGCCATGGGCCCACCGGCTGGCTCTTTACTGGACGATCATGACGCTGGGGCCTTTGTTGGCCGGCGGCAGTGTGGCAATTCATTCTTATTTCTGGACCGTTACGCGATCGCTTGGCCACAAGGGCGCAGTCGCGGCGAGTGCATGGACCGACATCGTGCCATGGTTGATGACGACCGTTGCGGTCGCGCTGCTCTATCGCCTGTTGCCCAACACCCTCGTGCGCTGGCGTGACGCGCTTATTGCGGGTGCATTTGCCGGCCTTGCACTTGAATTCCTGAAGGGGGTCTTTGCGTGGTACGTGCGCCAGGTCGACAGTTTCACCGTGGTCTACGGGACCTTCGCCGCGCTGCCGGCCTTTCTGGTGTGGCTCTACACCTTGTGGCTCGTCGTTCTGGCTGGCGCCTTGTTGGCTGCAAACCTGCCGCGCTGGGGCGTAGCTTCCATGACCCGCGCGCCTGAATCTCCGGGGGCCCGATTCGCGCTCGCGCGGGAGGTCCTCGTGGCCCTGACTGAACGGTCCAAAAGTTCGGGGCCGCCAAGGACCGCCGCGGCCTTGAAGCCAATCTTCAATGGAGACGCGACAGCGGCATTGGGAATGTCTGACTTGCTCGAGCAGGCCGGCTACCTACGCCGCCTGGCACCTACGGTGGCGACGACCAACGTGGTGATCTGGGATGAGGTTTGGGTCCTGGTGCGAGACCCCTCGCAAATGACGCTTCGCCCGCTTTTCGAGTGGCTCTGGCTGGGCGAACGGGCGGGGGCAGATCACCGCTTGGCTGATCTTGCCCCACTGGATCGTTCGCTCGAAATCATCGCGGCAACTCGAGCGCTGGCATAATCAAACGCTCTGAATCGCCCTCGGATTGACCATGATTGCCCGCACTCTGTACGACAAACTTTGGGACTCGCACGTCGTTCATCGCGCGGATGACGGCACGTGTTTGCTTTACATCGACCGCCATCTGGTGCACGAAGTGACCAGCCCGCAGGCCTTTGAAGGCCTCAAGCTGGCGGGGCGCCCGCTTTGGCGTGGGTCTGCCAATCTGGCAGTGGTCGATCACAATGTGCCCACCACGGATCGTTCAGCAGGCGTCGCCGGCATCACGGATGAAATCGCGCGACTGCAAGTCCAAACGCTCGACCAGAATGCGCGCGAGCATCAACTGACTTATTTTGATATCGCAGATCGCCGCCAAGGCATCGTCCATGTGATCGGACCGGAGCAGGGCGCGACCCTGCCCGGCATGACGGTGGTGTGCGGCGATAGTCATACCAGTACGCACGGCGCGTTCGCTTGTTTGGCTTTCGGGATCGGAACGAGCGAGGTTGAGCACGTTCTCGGCACCCAAACCCTCGTGGCGCGGCCGATGAAGCGGATGCGCGTTCGCATTGAAGGCGTTGTTGGCCGCGGCGTCACGGCCAAGGACCTCGTGCTGGCGGTCATTGGACAGATCGGAACCGCTGGCGGGACCGGTTACGCAATCGAATTTGCTGGCAGCGCTGTTAGAGCCTTGTCGATGGAAGGCCGCATGACAATGTGCAACATGTCGATCGAGGCGGGTGCTCGCGCAGGCATGGTGGCGGTTGACGACACGACCATCGCCTATCTGCGTGGCCGTCCTATGGCGCCGCAGGGCGCGGAGTGGGATCGGGCCGTCGCCCTATGGCGTGGGTTGGTCAGCGATGACGATGCTCGTTTTGATGCCGAAGTCCTTCTCGATGCGGCAACAATCAAACCTCAGGTGACCTGGGGCACCTCCCCGGAGATGGTGACTACGATTGATGGTCGCGTACCAGACCCCGATCGCGAGAAGGACGCGGGGCGCCGGGAGGGTTACGAACGAGCCTTACAGTACATGGGCCTCGTCCCCAACACCCCAATCACTGACATCCGGATCGATCGGGTGTTTATCGGGTCTTGTACGAATTCCAGAATAGAGGATTTGCGAGCGGCTGCATGGGTTGCGCGTGGTCGTCGCAAAGCGGATTCTGTGCGGCAGGTCTTGGTGGTTCCAGGTTCTGGATTGGTTAAGGCACAGGCCGAGGCCGAGGGGCTGGATCAAATTTTTCGGGATGCGGGCTTTGAGTGGCGTGAGCCGGGTTGCTCGATGTGTCTCGCGATGAATGACGATCGGCTCGAGGCCGGGGAGCGATGCGCTAGTACGAGTAACCGTAATTTCGAGGGACGCCAGGGAACCGGAGGCCGCACTCATCTTGTGAGCCCCGCGATGGCGGCTGCGGCGGGGATTGCCGGGCATTTCGTCGACGTACGCCAGCTCGCCTGAATCAAAGGCCAGGAACAGGACCTAGACCATGGATCAATTTACCGTGCATCGGGGCTTGGTGGCTCCCCTGGACCGTGCCAATGTTGACACCGATGCCATTATTCCGAAGCAGTTTTTAAAGTCGATTCACCGCACGGGTTTCGGCGTTAATTTGTTTGACGGTTGGCGGTATCTCGATAAAGGCGAGCCCGGGCAAGACTGCAGCCGGCGTCCGCTCAATCCGCAGTTCGTGCTCAATGAATCGCGTTACCGGGGAGCCAGCGTTTTGTTGGCGCGCCGTAACTTTGGTTGTGGGTCGAGCCGTGAGCACGCGCCCTGGGCATTGCAGGACTATGGATTTCGCGCGGTCATCGCCCCCAGCTTTGCCGACATCTTTTTTAATAATTGTTTCAAGAACGGGCTGTTGCCGATCGTCTTGCCGGACTCGGCGGTTGACCGCCTGTTCGCCGACGCGGCCGTCTTCCCGGGCTTTGAATTGGTGATCGATCTGGGCGAGCAACGGGTGGTCTCCCCAGATGGGTCCATCGCCTTTTCGTTTGAGGTCGACTCCCACAGGCGCTGGTGTCTGATGAACGGCTTTGACGATATCGGTCTGACGTTGCGTCACGCGGACCTGATTCGGGAGTTCGAGGTGCGCCGCCTTGCTGAACAGCCCTGGCTCGGACGCACACTCGATCCAACGAATTGAAACAATAGGGAAATTGATGAAGATTGCGGTACTCGCCGGCGATGGCATTGGCTCCGAGATCACGACGCAGGCGCTGCGGGTTCTCGATGTGTTGGTTCGGGACGGGTTACATGCTGAGATCAAGCATGGTCTCGTCGGGGGCGCCGCCGTGGATGCCACCGGTGACCCGCTGCCAGAGGCGACCGAGCAGCTTTGCGCGGGGTCCGATGCGATTCTCTTTGGCGCGGTCGGCGGCCCGCAATACGACGGACTGCCCCGCGCGCAGCGCCCTGAGCAAGGATTGCTTCGGTTGCGCAAGCGTTTTGATTTATTTGCCAATCTGCGTCCGGCGCTGGTCTATGACGAATTGGCCCATGCCAGTCCACTCAAGCACGAGCTTGTACTCGGGCTGGACCTGCTGATTGTTCGGGAACTCACCAGCGATATTTATTTTGGCCAGCCCCGCGGCATCCGGATCAACGACGCCGGCGAGCGCGAGGGGTTCGACACGATGCGCTATACCGAAGGCGAGATCCGGCGGATTGCGCATTCGGCGTTTCAGGCGGCGCGAAAGCGCTCGGCGCGCGTGACGTCGATTGATAAGAGCAACGTGCTTGAAACCACCCAGCTTTGGAAGGATGTCGTCACCGAGGTGGGCCGCGAGTATCCCGATGTCACTCTGGTGCACATGCTGGTCGATAACGCTGCAATGCAGCTGGTGCGCAATCCCCGACAGTTCGACGTCATTCTGGCCGGCAACATGTTTGGCGACATTCTGTCGGATGAGGCTTCGATGCTAACCGGCTCGATTGGCTTGCTGCCCAGCGCATCGCTCAATGCAGAGGGCTTTGGGATGTACGAACCGATCCATGGTTCGGCACCCGATATTGCCGGCAAGGATTTGGCAAACCCCCTCGCAACGATTCTTTCGTTGGCCATGATGTTGCGGTATTCGCTTGATCACGAAGCGGCCGCATTGCGGGTCGAACAGGCCGTGCGGTCGGTACTGGCGCGCGGGTTCAGAACGGGCGACATCGCTCAGGCTGGTGAGCCTACGGTTGGCTGTCGGGCGATGGGTGACGCGGTCGTTGCCGCATTGGGAGACTGAACGTGCTACGTGTTGGAATGGTGGGATGGCGTGGAATGGTCGGGTCGGTCTTGCTCGACCGGATGCAGTCTGAGGGGGACTTCGCTCATATTGAACCCACCTTTTTCAGCACTTCTAACGCGGGGGGCGACGCACCCGCGCTGGGTCAGTCAGGTGGTGAATCGAAGCTCAAGGACGCCTCCGATTTGGCCGCGCTGGGTCAGATGGATGTGGTTCTGACCTGTCAGGGCGGCGACTGGACGCAGGCGATTTATCCACAACTGCGCTCGGCTGGCTGGCAGGGCATCTGGATCGATGCGGCCTCCACCTTGCGAATGCGCGAGCATGCACTGATTGTTCTGGATCCGGTTAACCGGGAGATCATCGATGCAGGACTCAAATCGGGATTTCGCGATTTTATTGGCGGCAACTGCACCGTCTCCCTGATGATGATGGCCATGGGAGGATTGCTGCGTGCGGGGCATGTCGAGTGGATCAGCGCCATGACCTATCAGGCTGCATCGGGTGCGGGCGCTCAGAACATGCGCGAGCTACTCCAGCAGATGGGCGTATTGCACGGGGCTGTGGCGTCTGAGTTGGCGGATCCGTCCTCGGCGATTCTTGAGATCGACCGTAAGGTCACGGCGGCCATCCGCGGCGCCGATCTGCCAACCCAACATTTCCGTGGTGTCCCTTTGGCCGGGTCATTGATCCCCTGGATCGATGTCCCCGTTGATCATGGCCAATCCAAAGAGGAGTGGAAAGGCGGGGCCGAACTCAATAAGATCCTTGGTGGTCCTGCGTTTCGAAGTTCGGGCAGCATCCCGGTCGATGGGCTCTGTGTCCGGGTTGGCGCAATGCGCTGTCATTCGCAGGGTTTGACGATCAAGCTGCGCAAATCGATCCCGATCGATGAAGTGAACGCATTACTGGCAGGTGGCAATGACTGGGTCAGGGTCGTGCCCAACGAGCGCGAGCGTTCAGAGCGCGAATTGACGCCTGCCGCTGTGACGGGTTCACTCCAGGTCCCGATCGGACGTCTGCATTCGCTTGCGATGGGGCCCGAATATCTCGCTGCATTCACCTGCGGCGATCAGTTGCTTTGGGGCGCAGCCGAACCGCTGCGCCGGATGCTTCGAATCCTCGTTGAGCGTTGAATTTTTCAGGTTGTTCTTAACCGGTCTGGCCGGACCGTGGTGCTAGCCTTGAGGGCATGAAATTCATTTTTTCAATCTTGCTTGCGTCAGCGTTGAGCATGGCCGCGGCGCAGGGGCCCGAAGGGACTTATCGGGTTCGTCCCGGTGAATCCCTGGCGGCGATTGCAAATGCTCTGGTTTTGCAGGAGGTCGTGGCCGGCGCCGAGAAGCCGAGTGTTGCGCAGCGGATGCTCGCTATTTATCGGGCTAATCCGAAGGCATTCTCGGGGTCAATGAATCAGTTGCTTGAGGGGTCGGAGTTGCGGCTTCCTAGTGCAGCGGAGATCGCCGCGATCAATCCCGTATTGGCTCGTCTCGAACTCGCCGACCAGACCTCCAACAACATCACTCAAATCGCTCAGCCCTCGGACGAGGAAGTGATCGCCGGACTTCAAAAAGCCCTCCGACGCAAGGATCGAGAGTTGGTCGCTCTACGGGCCGAATTAGAGGGGCGGCGCGAGCCATTGCCGGTGCCGGGTGCTGCACCTCAGGCGGCTGCCCCCGCTCCGCTGACGGCCCCTGTCGGGGAGCGCGTCACTGCGAGCGCTGCACCGATCGCAGCAGGGCGGGCTGCGCAGGGTGTCTTTTCGCCGGGTGGACTCGCCGTCGCTGGTGCGGTCGCGTTATTGGGTGGATTCGGCCTGCTTTGGACCTTGCGAGGACGCGATCGGGGTTCTCGTGGTGTCGCTGAGTTCACCGAGATGACCCCGGTGAGCGAGGTTGGGGCAGCCTCGAATTCAGTGGTCCAGGCCGAGGTGTTGCAGCGCATGCCTGATTTGTCGGGGTTCAGCGGTTTGGGTTCGACGACGCCGCGAGCGCGTGATCCGAACGTATGAAGATTGCACTCGGTCTCGCCTACGACGGTTCGCCCTACCAGGGCTGGCAAACGCAGCCCGGTGGTGGGGCGGTGCAAGATTTTCTTCAGTCCGCGTTGGCGGAGGTTTCAGGCCACCCGGTGGCGACCATTTGTGCGGGCCGAACCGATGCTGGTGTCCATGCAACGGCTCAGGTCGTTCATTTTGAGACAACGGTTGATCGCCCGCTGACGGCGTGGGTCCGGGGGGCCAACGCGCATTTGCCCGGCGAGATTGCAGTGCAATGGGCGCGTGTCGTGGAGGCACATTTCCATGCCCGCTACTCGGCCCGGGCGCGCAGTTATCGCTATCTGATTTTGCGCTCGCCGGTTCGTCAACCCTTGTGGCGTTCGCAGGCGGCGTGGGTCTTTCGGCCTCTTGACCTCGAGTCGATGCGCTCTGCGGCCGCGCGTCTGGTCGGGGAGCATGATTTTTCTGCGTTTCGAGCGGCTGCGTGTCAGGCAGCCACCCCGGTCCGTCAGGTCTACGATTTAACGATCGCTGAGCGAGATGCTTTTCTCGCCATCTCGATTCGGGCGAATGCGTTCCTGCACCACATGGTCCGTAACCTTGTCGGTGCGTTGGTCGAGGTCGGCTTGGGGCATCGCTCTCCCGACTGGATCGATGAGTTGCTGAACCTTCGCGATCGCCGTCTTTCGGCTCGAACTTTTCCGGCCTGCGGCCTCACCCTGGTTGGGGTCGACTATGCGCCGGAATATGATTTACCGAGGCCGGGTGCTACGGCCCCGGGTCCCTGGTAGGGCGGAGGGTGTCGTGCGCACGCGTGTAAAGTTTTGTGGCTTGGTCGAGTCAGCCGATCTTGACTGCGCTGTTCGTCTGGGCGTCGATGCGGTTGGGTTTGTGCTGTGGCCTCGCAGTCCGCGGGCGCTGACCGTTGAACAGGCGGCCGCGTTACGGCGCCAGTTGCCCAGTTGGGTGATGGCGGTCGGCCTGATGGTGAATGCGAAGCCCATCGAAGTCGCGGATGCGGTCAGTGGCATCGGCCTTGACGTTGTTCAGTTCCATGGCGATGAAACACCCCAGGAATGTGGTCTGTCGCCGATCCCCTGGTGGCGGGCCGTTCGTATGCGCTCTGCGAATGATCTGGCTCACGCCCTCGACCAGTATCCACAGGCCGAGGCTCTGGTTCTCGATGCCTTCTCGGATGCCTATGGTGGGAGCGGTCACTCGTTCGATTGGAACTGGGTCGGGGCGGGAGCTAACGGCGCGGTGTCAGCCGGTAACCCCGCAGTCAAGGGCTGCGGGCCGGCGCGGATTCTCTCTGGCGGTTTGCATGGCGGTAATGTTCGCGAGGCCATTGTGAAGGTTCGCCCGGGTTGGGTCGACGTATCCAGTGGGATTCAGGTCGAGGGTGCTCCGCGCGTAAAATCCGAGTCACGGATGCAGGACTTTATGTCCCAGGTGTTCGCGGCAGATTGCGCGGCAGATTGCGCGGTACCCTTGGAGTTGCGGCAACTCGCTGCAAGCGACGATTGATGTGTGAACTATGAAACTTTATGACTTTCCCGATGCACTCGGGCATTTTGGTCCCTACGGCGGCAGCTTCGTTTCCGAGACATTGACTCATGCGCTGGACGAACTTCGGGCGACGTATGCGCGCTACAAGGACGACCCTGACTTTGTTGCAGAGTTTCATCACGAGCTTGCGCATTTTGTAGGCCGACCCAGCCCGCTTTATCACGCCAAGCGGTGGTCTGAACAACTGGGTGGCGCGCAGATTTTATTCAAACGCGAAGATCTGAATCACACCGGTGCGCACAAGGTCAACAATACGATTGGACAGGCAATGTTGGCCCGCCGTATGGGCAAGCCTCGCGTGATTGCAGAAACTGGCGCAGGTCAGCATGGGGTGGCCACAGCCACCATTGCGGCGCGCTACGGCATGCGCTGTGTGGTTTATATGGGCTCGACGGACGTGGCGCGTCAGGCGGCCAATGTTTATCGCATGAAGCTTCTGGGGGCCGAAGTCGTGCCAGTCGAAAGCGGCAGCAAGACACTCAAGGATGCGCTCAATGAAGCGATGCGCGATTGGGTAACGAACGTCGAAGATACCTTCTACATTATCGGTACGGTCGCCGGTCCACACCCCTATCCGATGATGGTGCGCGATTTCCAATCGGTGATTGGACGTGAGTGTCTGACTCAGATGCCGGAGCGCTTCGGGCGCCAGCCTGATGTGGTGGTCGCGTGCGTCGGGGGCGGATCGAATGCCATCGGGATCATGCATCCGTATATCGATGTGCCGGGGGTGCGCCTGGTCGGCGTTGAGGCGGCGGGTGAAGGGGTTGAGACTGGTCGCCATTCAGCTTCGCTCTCCGCGGGGTCACCGGGCGTTTTGCATGGCAACCGGACCTACCTGCTGCAGGACGAGGATGGTCAGATCCTGGACACCCATAGTGTGTCGGCCGGACTCGATTACCCCGGGGTTGGCCCTGAGCACGCATGGCTCAAGGACAGCGGGCGCGCGGAGTACGTTGCGGTGACGGACGCTGATGCACTGAAGGCCTTTCATGAATGTTGTCAGATCGAAGGCATCATTCCAGCGCTTGAAACGGCTCATGCCATTGCGTACGCCACTCAGTTGGCGCCAACCATGACCCGTGATGCCCTCATCCTGGTCAATCTTTCGGGGCGCGGTGACAAGGACATGCATACCGTCGCCTCTGTATCGGGGATGGTGCTGTGACCGATCAAACCACGCCTGGCGTGACTCACCGGATCGCAGAACGTTTTCGTCGGCTCCGTGCGGCTGGCAAGCGGGCCCTGATCCCATACGCGGTGGCTGGCCACCCAACGCATGATGCGACCCTGGCGATCATGCAGGCAATGGTCAAGGGGGGAGCCGATATCATTGAGCTCGGCGTTCCGTTTTCTGATCCGATGGCCGATGGTCCGGTGATTCAACGGGCGACCGAGGCCTCTCTGGCCAACGGGACCCGACTGCGCGATGTGTTGGCTGCCGTTGCTAGTTTTCGGCAGACCGATTCGCAGACCCCTGTGGTCTTGATGGGTTATCTGAATCCAATCGAACGGATGGGTACGCATGCCTTTGCGCAAGCGGCCCAGGCCGCTGGCGTGGACGGCGTCTTGGTGGTGGATCTGCCGCCCGAAGAGGCCGATGAACTCGTCCCGGTCTGGCGTGCGCACGGTATCGATCCGATTTTTTTGCTCGCCCCAACCTCAACGGCTGAACGGATCGCTGCGGTCGCGAAAGCCGCTTCCGGCTATGTGTATTACGTATCCCTGAATGGTGTGACCGGGGCTGCGCTGATCGATCTCGACGCGGTCCTCGCCCGGGTGGAACAAATTCAGGCCGTCACCGGTTTGCCGGTGGGGGTTGGGTTTGGGATTCGGGATGCAGCAACGGCCAAGGCGATTGCCGCCCGTGCTGATGCGATTGTGATTGGGTCGAAGTTGATTCAAATCATTGAAGAGGGTCCGGTGGCGGAAGCACCGGCTCGAGTGACACAGTTCCTGAGCACGATTCGCCAGGCCATCGACACGCATTGAGGAGTCCACGATGAGTTGGATCGAAAAGCTGTTACCGCCCCGAATCAACCGTGCACCTGTTGATGGGCATCGGCGGTCAATGCCCGAGGGGCTCTGGATCAAGTGCCCGGCTTGCGACGCGGCTCTTTACCGAACCGACCTCGAGGCGAACCAGTCGGTTTGCCCCAAGTGCAGTCACCATATGCGGATCTCAGCCCGAGCGCGGCTGGAAGGGCTGCTGGATGCCGAAGGGCGCTTTGAGATCGGCCAGGAAGTGGTACCGGTCGATGCGTTGAAATTTCGCGATAGTCGTAAATATCCGGATCGTCTTCAAGAGGCGATGGAAGAGACCGGTGAAACCGACGCGCTGGTGGTCATGGGAGGGGCAGTTCACAGCATTCCGCTGGTGGCCGCAGCGTTCGAATTCGCGTTCATGGGCGGTTCGATGGGTTCGGTGGTCGGTGAGCGCTTCGTGCGCGGGGTCCATGCGGCAATCGATCAAAAAATACCGTTCATTTCGATCTCGGCCAGCGGTGGCGCACGGATGCAGGAAGGCCTGCTTTCGCTCATGCAGATGAGCAAAACCACGGCCGCATTGGCCCAGCTTGCAGAAGCGAAGTTGCCATACATCTCGGTCTTGACCGATCCGACGATGGGTGGCGTCTCCGCGAGCTTTTGCTTCCTTGGCGATGTGGTTCTTGCGGAGCCTAAGGCATTGATTGGTTTTGCCGGGCCGCGGGTGATCGAGCAGACCGTCCGTGAAAAGCTGCCCGAGGGCTTTCAGCGGGCGGAGTTCCTCTTGGAAAAAGGGGCCGTGGACGCGATCGTTGATCGCCGCCTGATGCGGGAGGAAATCGCACGCTTGCTTGCGCTCCTGATGCGCCAACCTAGCGACGCCGTTGTCTGAGTCAACCCTCACGGCGCCGTCGGCATTCACGTCCTGGCTGCAGCGCCTCGAGGCGCTTGATCCGACTCGGATCCGACTCGGCCTCGAGCGAGTCGCAGCGGTCGCAAAAACCTTGGGACTTGGGCGGCCGGCGCCGACGGTGATCACGGTTGCCGGGACCAATGGCAAGGGTTCGACCTGCGCCATGCTCGAGGCGATCCTTCGGGCCGCCGGGTTCCGCACGGGGCTCTACACCAGTCCTCATCTGCTGCGATTTGAGGAGCGTGCCCGGATCAACGGCGTCTCGGTGACGCCTGAGTCCCTGGTTGAGCAATTTGAAGCCGTTGAAGCCGCTACGCTCGCGACAAAGGACGGCACCAACATTGCCACCAACGGTGCCACTAATGACGGCACGGCACTGACGTATTTTGAATTCACGACCCTTTCGATTTTGCGGCTCTTTGAACAGACCGAACTCGATGTGGCAATTCTCGAGGTGGGTCTTGGTGGCCGTTTAGATGCGGTCAATTGGGTCGACGCGGATTGTGCGATTCTGACCTGCGTCGATATCGATCACGCGGCGCTTCTCGGGCCAGATCGGGAGTCGATTGGATTTGAAAAAGCCGCTGTTTTTCGGAGTGGTCGGCCCGCCATCGTTGCGGATCCGGTGCCGCCACAGTCCGTAACCGACTATGCCCGCAAGATTGGGGCCGATCTCTGGCAGTTTGGCCAGGACTTCAACTATGCCGGCGATCGCCAGCAGTGGGGTTATGGTGGACGGTTATTGCGGCGCAATAGCCTTGCCTATCCGGCACTGCGCGGTGCCAATCAGCTCATCAATGCGTCGGCAGCGCTAGCCGCGCTCGAATCGCTGCGCGATCGCCTACCCGTCCCGGTTCAGGCCATCCGCGAGGGCTTGGCCTGCGTTGAACTGCCAGGGCGATTTCAGGTGCTGCCAGGGCGTCCAACTGTCGTGCTCGACGTCGGCCATAACCCCCATGCAGCGGCACATTTGGCGGCCAATCTGGACCAGATGGGATACCACCCGTTCACCTGGGCCGTTTTTGGGATGTTGAAGGACAAGGACGTCGATGGCGTGATCCGCGCACTGGCGAGCCGGGTCGACCACTGGATACCCGTCGATCTGCCGGGGCCCCGAGGCGCAAGTGCTGAGTGGCTGACGGCGCGACTCCAGGCACTGGGGGTCGGTGCTGGCTCCGATCGAAGTATC
>Ga0114976_10001735_pt1 | contig 13615 bp, 11 predicted proteins | sample S_130805_EF_Meta_FD_87319 | JGI IMG/M metagenome (GOLD analysis project Ga0114976, IMG submission 87319) | Freshwater microbial communities from Lake Simoncouche, Canada to study carbon cycling - S_130805_EF_MetaG | ecosystem: Environmental > Aquatic > Freshwater > Lake | place: Lake...
AGTTTCACCTTTTTTGCGAGACCAAATTGTTGGACCAAAGCCCACCATGTACTGCGGAACTTTGACCCCAAATTTCTTTGCCGGTGTCATATGGCCTAGCTCGTGCAACGCAATCGATGCAAGTAAGCCAAATGCAAAAATCAATATTCCTAACAGGCTCAACATGTGGTTTTCCTATTTCTTGGAATCAAGTAATTCACGACCATAATGTTGTGCCCAATCTGCAGCCCTTAAAACTTCCTCTATTGTCAGGTCGTGGTCTGACACAAAATTAGTCTTTAAGTGAACGTGAAGTACTTCCGAAACAAAATCAACTATTTCCAAAAATGGCAGCTCACCTGCAAGGAAGGCTGCTACCGCAATTTCATTTGCGCCATTTAGTACTGCAGGGGCTGTACCCGCCTGAGTTCCAGCAAACTTTGCAAGTTCAACCGCAGTGAAAACTTCACTGTCTAGTGGTTCAAAGGTCCAAGTGGTGGCTTGATTCCAATCACATCCAGCCGCCAAACCCGGAATCCGATTTGGCCATCCCAAACTGAGCGCGATTGGAAGTCTCATGTCCGGCGGACTTGCTTGGGCGATCGTTGATCCGTCAATGAATTCAACCATTGAATGGATGACGGATTGTGGATGAACTACGACGTCTATGTTTTCGAGGGCGATATCGAACAACAGGTGAGCTTCAATAACTTCCAAACCTTTATTCATCATGGTGGCGGAATTTATGGTCACGACTGGACCCATAGTCCAAGTTGGATGATTTAAAGCTTGCTCAGGTGTGACATTCTCTAGTTGCTCACGCTTCATCGATCTAAACGGACCACCGCTTGCAGTTAATACCAAGCGTTTAACTTCACTTGCCTGACCTGACCTTAAACATTGTGCAATTGCAGAGTGCTCACTATCAACAGGAATAATTTGTCCTGGCTTAGCAAGTTTGGTAACGGCTCTGCCGCCTATGACTAATGACTCTTTATTCGCAAGAGCTAGTACTGAACCAGCAGACAGCGCAGCAACTGTTGGAAGTAACCCCACGGCTCCAGTTATTCCGTTGACAACCACATCTGCAGAGACGGCAGCGAGTTCAGCTGCTGCTTGGGGGCCAATTAACATTTTTGGAAGTGTGAAATTGCCCTCTGCGTACCCAGCTATTTTTGCCTGAGCGTAGATCGCTAACTGCACATCTTGAGCTGCAGTGGCACTGGCGATTGCTAAATACTCGACATTGAATTCCAATGCTTGCTCCGCAAGCAAACTTGGATTACTTCCCCCAGCCGAAATTCCAAGTACCTTAAAATCTGAACTGCTTTGTCTTATTACATCTAAGGTTTGAGTTCCAATACTTCCAGTGGAACCCAAAACAATTACTGAACGCATAATTGATTCACGCCCGGTTAACTGAAATTCTTAGCATCAACTAAAGCGCGAGATCACTAAGGACCAAAATGCGCTCATGCGTGAGATCGCGCATGGCATGCAGTAATCCTTCTTTTCCTACGCCAGATGCTTTAACTCCACCGTACGGCATTTGATCTGACCGGAATGTTGGAACGTCACCAATTATGACGCCGCCAACTTCAAGTTCGGAATGCGCCAAGAATGCAGTTTGCAAATTGTGAGTGAATACACCTGCCTGCAAACCAAACGGTGAGTCATTAACAATGTCGAAGCCTTCTTGGGTAGAGGAGATCGAATTCACTAGCATTACTGGCCCAAATACTTCATTGCAGGAAACCTTGGCGTCAACCGGAACGTTGGCCAGCACAGTTGGCTCATAGTAGGAACCGTTGCGCTTGCCGCCGGTTAGTACCTTTGCTCCCGCTGCTACTGCTTCGTTAACCCATTCCTCAACTCGGATGGCTGCTGCTTCATTGATCATTGGACCAACAACAGTTTTTTCATCACGGGGATCACCATTCGGAAGCGAAGACACTGCACTAACAATTCGGTTCGTCATTTCTTCAAAAATTGAATTGTGGATTAGCACTCGTTGAACCGAGATACATGATTGACCAGCTTGATAGTTTGCAAAGGTAGCAATGCGCGAAGCCGCCCACGTCATGTCCTTTTCGCTATTCCAGTCTTCAAGAACAACCGCTGCTGCATTCCCACCAAGTTCCAGCGTGATGTGCTTACTTGGAACTGCCTTTTGGATTTCAAAACCAACTTTGTCTGAACCTGTGAACGAAACCACTGGTAAGCGCACATCTGCAACCAAAGCTGGTGCTGCTTCGTTACCCACCGGAAGTACTGACCAAGATCCAGCTGGCAAGTCCGTCTCAGCAAGAATCTCACCAAGAACCAATGCGCTCAACGGCGTACTTGGGGCTGGCTTAACGACGATTGGTGCTCCTACGGCAATTGCTGGCGCAACTTTATGTGCGACCAAATTCATCGGGAAGTTAAACGGCGAAATTCCAAGCACTGGACCATCTGGGAATCGACGAATGATCGCCATTCGTCCGGCAGTTGCAACTTCGGTGTCAAGCCTTTGTAGTTCGCCCGAAAATCTGCGCACTTCTTCGGCAGCCCAACGGAAAACTAATCCAGCTCTGCCGGCCTCGGCGCGTGCCCACATCAGCGGCTTGCCGTTCTCGTCCAAAATCAACTGAGCAATCTCTTCTGCTCGCTCTGTTAACCGCTTCGATACATGCATCAGCGCGTCAGCCCGCTGTGCTGCGGTGGTACGACGAGCTGCATGGCGAGATTCCCAGGCGGCAGCAACAGCTTCCTCAACCTGCGCAGCATTAGGTACGTAGTACTGCCCAACGATTTTTCCATCACCAGGGTGAATTACGTCCGCGATTACATCGCTAGTGGCAGGCTTTCCGGCGATCCAAAATGGGTAAATAGCGCTCATATCCTCATAGGTTACGCCCATATCCGTTCTGCCACTAACTGTGGGTCTGGTCAGATTTGGATTTCTAAGGGCCAACTTGTAGGAACGCCTATCGGGTCTAACATTGTGTCTATGACTGCTACAAATATCTCAGCCCCAGTAAATGGCATCGCCCAAGAGCGAAATCTAGTTACATCCTTACCAGGACCAAAATCCTTGGCTATGCAAGCTCGTCGCACTAGTGCGGTTAGCGGCGGCGTAGGTGTAGCTCTTCCTATCTATATAGATCGTGCCGCTGGTGGCATCGTTGTAGATATCGATGGTAACTCACTGATTGACATGGGTTCCGGTATCGCGGTCACTGGCGTTGGTAATGCTGCTGAAGATGTAGTAACCCGCGTACAGGAGCAGGTAGCAAAGTTTACGCACACTTGCTTTACAGTCACACACTACGAAGGCTATGTAGAAGTTTGTGAAGCATTAAATCGTTTAACACCTGGCGATCACGAAAAGCGTTCAGCACTTTTCAACTCAGGAGCCGAAGCAGTAGAAAACGCAGTCAAAGTTGCCCGCTCCTACACAAAGCGTCAAATGGTTGTGGTTTTTGAACATGGATACCACGGTCGAACTAACTTAACCATGAGCATGACAGCCAAAAATATTCCATACAAGCAAGGCTTTGGTCCGTTTGCCCCAGAAATTTATCGGATGCCAATGTCGAATCCATCTCATGATGGATTAACTGGCGCGGAAGCTGCTGCCCATGCAATTAGCAAAATGAATAAGGAACTTGGTGCTGGCAACATTGCGGCAATTGTGATTGAACCAATCCAAGGTGAAGGCGGTTTCGTGGTTCCTGCCACTGGCTTCCTTCCTGAACTTGTTAAGTTCTCAAAGGACAATGGCATCGTATTTGTTGCCGACGAAGTTCAGACTGGCTTCTGCCGTACCGGACAGTGGTTCGCTTCTGAACATGAAGGCATAGTGCCAGACATGATCATCACTGCTAAAGGTATTGCTGGTGGACTTCCGCTAGCCGCCATTACTGGTCGCGCCGAAATTATGGACTCAGTCGAAGCTGGTGGCTTAGGTGGAACTTATGCCGGCAATCCGATTGCTTGTGCGGCGGCCCTTGGTTCTATTGCCGTCATGGAACGTGAAGATTTAAATGCAAAGGCCCAGCGCATCGAAGAGATCATGAAGCCTAGATTGCAAAAAATTGCGGAAGACACAGGAGTGATCTGCGACGTCCGTGGTCGAGGCGCAATGATTGCGGTGGAGATTGTCAAGAAGGGTTCAATGGAACCAGATCCTGATATGACGAACAAGGTTGCCAAAGCCTGTCATGCAAATGGCGTTCTAGTCCTGACTGCTGGTACTTACGGAAACGTACTTCGCTTCCTACCACCAATGGTTATGCCAGAGCACTTGCTTGAAGATGCGCTCACCATTATTGAGCAGCAATTCAAAGAAGCTACCGCCTAGGAAACTTCGGCTTAGGTTAATTCGTACATGACTCAGCAAACTGAGCATGCCTCAGTAAAGCGAGTTCGCACTGCACTCGAGACTCATGGAGTCGAAACCGAGATCAGACACCTTGCTGATACGGCGAGGACTGCAATTGACGCAGCCAATGTTCTCGATGTAGAAGTTGGACAAATTGCCTCGTCGATCGTTTTCAAAATCGACACTGAACATGGCGAACGGCCACTGTTGGTAGTTACGTCCGGCAGACATCGCGTTGATACTGAATTGGTCGCATCTGCTCTGCAAGTTCCTAAGCTAGGTCGCGCCGATGCTGACTTCGTTCGATTGTGGAGTGGATTTGCAATCGGTGGTGTCTCCCCTGTCGGATGGATACACGAAGGCAAGGTATTCCAACCACAAACAATTGTTGACCTTGCGCTAAAAGACTACGAAGTTGTGTGGGGTGCTTGTGGGCATACCCATGTAGTTTGCCGCCTTGACTATGAATCGTTACTCAAGATCACTGGTGGAACCGCACTCGTCGTCGCAGCAGACTAAAGTCTTAACTGTGTTTGTCCGCCTAGATATAACGAGAGTGCGAACTCGTCATGTTCTAATTGCCTTGACGTTAATGGCGCGCCAAAGGCTTGCAATGCGCAAACTTCCCGGACTTACTTTCTACAAATTAATGGGTACCGGTTCGGGCAAGACCTTCACAGTTCGAGACGCTGACATTCATCACTGGTGTGTTTTGTCAGTCTGGAAAACACATGAGGAATCACTGGAGTACTTAACAAGTAAGCCTGCTAAGCAGTGGGTAAAGATTGCTGCCGCGCAAGCACACATCGAACTAGAACCGCTATCCGCCAAAGGCACCTGGGCAAAGCGAGCACCATTTGGAAACCCGGTTCCTGAAAAATGGGATGGACTTACCGCTGCCCTAACCCGAGCTTCAATCAAACCTCGATGGTGGCGGGAATTCTGGCGCAGCGTGCCACCAGTTTCAACAGATTTGAATTCAACTGCCGGATTAATTACTAGTTTGGGTATTGGTGAAGCGCCAATCGGGTTGCAAGGAACATTTAGTATCTGGGAATCAAATGAAAGCATTACGGCATTTTCAAGTAAGCAAAAACCTCATGCGGCCGTGATAGCACGTACTCATGAAACCGGATGGTATTCCGAAGAACTGTTTGCCAGATTTAAAGTCACCAAACTTTCTGGAAACTTTGCTGGGCTCGATTTTTCTACCTTGGAAAAGTGAAGTTCAAATGACTGAAGTTGAACATTCTAAAAATCAGCTCCTACTAGTTTCGATGGTTGCAGCCGGCATTACCGTACTGGCTCAAATTGCGTGGGCGCTCACTTCGGATGGCCTGCGCGATGCCACAACCATCATTGGGGTTTTAGCCTTTGCTACAGCGTCGGGTTTTCATGCCTACGCGGCCTTTGGTCGCGAATTTCTAGTCAAGTTCCTGTTTATCGCGCTGCTACTGACGTTTGGCATCGAAGTGCTTGGAGTTACCACGGGCTTACCGTTTGGTACCTATGAATACGATCCAGAGCGCCTTGGGTTATCAGTGCTTGGAGTTCCGCTGTTGATTCCATTCGCGTGGTTTATGATGCTTTATCCTTCGTGGCTGATTTCGCGAGATCTGGTTAAGTCTAGATTTCTCGCGATACCTGCGTCTGCACTGCTGATGTCGACTTGGGATCTGTATCTGGATCCGCAAATGGTAAACGAAGGGTATTGGACTTGGTTTAACGATGGACATGCAACTAAAGACATCCCGTTAACTAATTTCTTTGGCTGGTTCGTTTCCACAGCCACAATTTTCATTCTACTTTCGCTTTTCTTGAAACCAACTCAATCGGAAGTTTCCAACAAAACTCCTTATGCGCTTGTGTATTGGGTTTGGTTAGGAAGCTTCTTGGTCAACATAGTTCCGGTTTCACCATTCTTTAATCAGCCAACGGTCGCGATTACTGGATTTGTTGGTATGGGCATCGTGCTAATCCCCTGGTCTTGGATGCTATGGCAACGACGTTATTAACAATTTCAGTAGCGCTTTCGTTGCTACTTTCGCTCAACGTATTTTTAAATTATTTTTTCTTGATTAGACCTGAACCGAGTCAGGTAACTGAGAGAGTCGCGATTCTGATTCCAGCACGAAATGAAGAGAATTCAATATCTTTTGCGGTCCAAAGTGCCTTGAACCAAGAGTTGCTAACTGATTTTGAAGTTATTGTTTTAGACGATGCCTCAACTGATGCCACATCTGAAAAGTTGCTGGCCTTTTACGACTCGAGATTGAAAGTCATAACTGGTGCTCCGGAATTACCACAAGGGTGGCTTGGTAAAGCTTGGGCTTGTCATCGACTTTCGGAAAGTGTTGATGTTGATTTCTTGGTATTTATTGACAGTGACGTGACTCTGGCGCCTAACGCAGTAGCTAGTGCGATTACTACGCTCAAGAAAAATCAGTTACATCTCGTCAGTCCATATCCTCGACAAATTGCTCCCACGTTGTTGGCAAGAATTGTCCAGCCGTTATTGCAATGGTCTTGGCTTGCCACCGTCCCACTTCGAGCAACTCGGTCATCACGAAGAGAAAGTCTGGCTGTCGCTAATGGCCAATTTTTAGTTTGTCGAAAAGATTCTTACTTAATCAGTGGCGGACACCAAGCCATTAAGGGTGAAATACTTGACGACATCGAATTGCTGAGGTCTTTCTATCGAAGCGGATTCTCTGGATGCGTAATTGATGGATCCCAGATTGCAACCTGCAAAATGTATGAAACCAATCAAGCCTTGATCTCCGGTTACTCAAAGAGTCTCTGGAATGCTTTTGGTGGCGCGATTGGCTCTTTGGGAGTAACCGGATTTTTCTTGTTTGTCTATGTTTACCCACTTACTGGATTTTTCACAGGGCACGAATTGTTAGCCGCTTTAAGTCTGCTTCTTGGAACTATCGGCCGACTGATTTCTGCAAGTGCTACGAAAAGTAAGTTGATTCCTGATGCTTTGCTGCATCCCTTGTCTGTTTTAGCATTTACGTTTCTCAATGTTGTTTCATGGTGGCGACACCTAGCGGGAACGAACACTTGGAAATCAAGGGACCTAAAGTAGGGCTGTGGCAAAAATAGTTGTTATCGGTGCCGGCATGGGTGGAATGGCTTGCGCCGCCAGGCTTGCGAGCAAGGGCCATGAAGTTCAAGTTTTAGAACATAACAAAACGTGGGGCGGCAAGCTTGGTTATGCCGAGCACGGTGGACATAAATTTGATACCGGACCAAGTCTGCTAACGTTGCCCGCGGTTTATCGTGATTTGTTTCTCAAGACCGGCGCAGCACTTGAAGACTCGATCGAAATCGTTGACTTGGATACCGCGTTTCGATATCAGTTTGCTGATGGCACAGTGTTGAAAATGCCTGGAACTGGAATTGGAAAATGTGCCCAAGCAATCGGCGACACATTGGGTGGTAATAGCGCTGATCAATGGCGACAATTCATGCGTCGGGCCGCTGACATGTGGGCGGTGACGAGGAAGCCATTTTTGGAGTCTGAGCTTCACGGTCTAAAGAGTTTGCTTGCATTGACTTGGCGAGTTAATGACATTCGGACAATCGCACCAACCAAAACCCTTCGTGACTTGGCAAACCACTATCTAACAGACCCTCGGCTGATTACCCTGGTGGACCGTTATGCGACCTACACCGGATCTGACCCGCGACAAGCGCCAGCAGCTCTAGCGACTGTCCCCTACGTGGAACAAATGTTTGGTGCATATCATGTGGCCGGTGGACTACGAGAACTTGGTCGAGCACTTTATGAACGGGCAACTTCTATCGGTGTAACTTTTGAGTTTGATTGCACGGTTACCAACATTGCCACCGAACCAAGAGTTTCTGGGGTAACCCTGGACGATGGGCGCTTCATTTCTGCCGACATTGTTGTGGCGAATTCTGATGCTTCTAATGTTTACCAATATCTGCTTAGTCCAGCTGCGCAACTGACCGCAAAGTCAGCTAGGAAATCACTTGCCAAAGCAACTCCATCACTTTCAGGATTCGTTATTTTGCGAGCCATGTCGGGCAAAACCCCCGACCTTGAGCACCACAACGTATTTTTTCCAGAAAATTACGATGACGAGTTCAACTCAATTTTTGGAATCAATAAAAAGATTTCTCCGGTTGCCGAACCTACGATTTACATCTGCTCGCCTAGCGATCCCAAGATGACGCCAAGAGGTGACGAGTCTTGGTTTATGTTGATTAATGCACCTCGTCATGATCCAAATGATGGCGTTGATTGGTCGAACCTAGAGCTTAAGAATTCCTATACTGAGCAGATTTTGTCAGTGCTTTCAAAACGAGGATTCGAAAGCAGAGATCGAGTTACTTGGCAGGACACCATTACGCCAGCTGATCTTGAGAAAAATACTTTGGCTCCGGGCGGCTCAATTTATGGCACATCAAGTAATGGAATGCGGTCAGCATTCTTAAGGCCAGAAAATGTAACAAAGATTCCGAATCTATATCTCGTTGGAGGATCTTCCCACCCCGGTGGTGGTTTACCGCTAGTGGGCATGTCGGCTGAGATAGTTGCAAGCCGAATTGGTAGGGCTTGAAACTTTTACGCCTTTAAATTTTTCCGAAACGCTCGCATCAGCATTGCAAAACTTATCGCGCCTAATGCTAACCACGCTTGAGATGCAACTATTGCCAGCTGAGAGGTTTGTTCTGGCAACACGCCACAGGCAAATAAGAACATTGTTCCGATGGCAATTCGAGTTGGTTTTTCTGCTGGCGTGATTACACCAACTTCGCGAAACCCTAAGCCACTAGCTTTAGCCCTCATGTATTCATGAATCAGAGCAATAGTGAAAGCAAGTACCGCGATTTCAATTGGTGCTCCTAAAACAATTAACAGTAAACCAATTCCGGTATCGATTAATCGATCAACAATGCCATCTAAAAACGCGCCCCAAGAACTTGTTTTTGAAGTTCTAACCGCCACAATTCCATCAAAACTATCCACCAATCCAACAGCAAACACAATGATGCTTGCTAAGAAATAGTTTCGATTTGAAGACTCTGCAAAATAAATCGCTACCAACATAAGTAACGGCCCAAAGGCGGTAATGACATTGGGGTTAAGCCGAGTTAATGGCGTTGAAAGTGTAAATGACATTCGTAGCCACACTAAAACTAGGCCCGTTGGACGCTTTGTGCCATGAATCTGCGCCCAGCTAACGAGGTATTCGTCAAACGTCATGTCCCTATTGTTCTACCCTTGTCCTACCCGACCAAAAGTGCAATAAATCCGCCCAGCCAATAGCCTGAACTAGTGGAAATTCATCCGTTAGATGCAAACGGGCTTCGAGAGCGCATCCAACTCAGTCTTAATAACTTTGTTTCTGATCACAAAGCCATGATGGTGAATGTTTCCCCTGATACCTTGCCACTGGTTGAGTCACTTGAAGGTTTGCTTGTAGGTGGCAAAAGATTGCGCCCAGCTTTTGCTTACTGGGGATTTCTAGCAGCTGGTGGTCAGGATTCTTATGAGATTATTCGAGCGTGTGCAAGCTTAGAATTTCTACAAGCATGCGCCTTAATTCATGACGACGTTATGGATGCAAGTGATACCCGCAGAGGTAACCCTTCGATCCACAAGCAATTTGAAACTAGGCATATGTCTAACCAATGGAGTGGGTCAGCAAAGCTTTTTGGCGAAGGAGCTGCGATTCTAGTTGGTGACTTAGCTTTGTCTTGGGCTGATGAGATGCTTCTGACAAGTGGGTTAACAACCGACGAACTGATTCGAGCCAAAGCAATTTACGACATAATGCGTACGGAATTGATGAGTGGGCAATATCTTGATCTTTTAGAACAAGTGCGAGGTGACATCACCCTGGCGCGCGCCGAGACCGTTATTCGCTTCAAGAGTGCCAAGTACACGATAGAACGACCACTTCACATGGGCGCAGCAATTGCTGGGGCGTCGCCAGAATTAACCCAGGTGTTGTCCCAATACGGCTTGGCGTTAGGTGAAGCATTCCAACTCCGCGATGACCTACTTGGAGTTTTTGGAGATAGTTCAGTCACTGGAAAACCTGCAGGTGATGATTTGCGTGAAGGTAAGCAGACGATGCTTATTGCATTTGCTAATGCAAACGCTGCAACTACCGAAAAGAAGTACCTTTTCGAAAAATTAGGGAACTTGTCGCTAACAAGTGATGAGATTTCTGAGCTTCAAAGGATCTTGATAAGTTGCGGGGCGCAAGAATTCGTAGAGAATCGAATCACGAGCTATTTAGAAGCGGCTTTAACATCACTGAATGCCCTTTCAGGAGAAACTGATGCTAAAGCGGCCTTGATTGAACTTGCAATTCTCGCTACCAACCGATCGGCATAACTATGAGTAACTTTTCAAGATGGATTCCAGGTTTACCAAGGACCGTTTCTGGAAAGACTAATGACGTAGTTATTGTCGGTGCAGGTTTAGCCGGGTTATCAGCTGCCATGCGATTGGCAGGCGCTGGGCGAAATGTCACGGTCTTAGAACGCGAAAGTATTCCAGGGGGACGAGCTGGGCGAATCAGCGATCGTGGTTTTGAATTTGATACTGGGCCAACGGTTTTGACGATGCCAGACTTGATTGCTGATGCTTTTGATTGCCTTGGTGAGAACATGAATGACTGGCTGACTTTAGAGCCAGTTGCTCCCCTTTATCGGGCGTTTTATCAAGATGGCAGCGTGTTAGACGTACATTCTGACACCACTGGAATGGCTGCCGAAATTGAAAAAGTTGTTGGCGCTAGCGAAGCGGCTGGGTACTTAAAGTACGTTGATTTTGTTACCGATCTCTATAAATATGAAATGAAGAACTTTATCGATCGCAACATTGACTCCCCTCTCGACTTATTGTCGATGGACTTAGTCCGTTTGATTAAACTCGGTGGCTTTCGAAAGTTGGCACCAAAAGTTGGTCAATATCTCAAAGATGATCGAACTCAAAGAGTATTTTCATTTCAATCTATGTATGCCGGCCTGTCACCGTATGACGCATTGGCAATTTACGCCGTAATTGCGTACATGGATTCGGTCGCTGGGGTATTTGCGCCAAAAGGTGGCATGCATGCTTTACCGGTTGCCATGGCTAAGGCGGCTGAAAAGCATGGCGTCACTTTTAAGTACGACACCGAAGTGACCAAAGTTCGAATGAATGGCAATCGAGCCGTAGGAGTCGAAACCAGCACTGGTGAGTTTTACGCCGCTGACGTAGTGGTCCTTAATCCTGATCTGCCTGTTGCCTATCGTGACTTGCTTGGGAAAGAGCCATGGAGTGTAAAACGACTTACCTACTCACCATCTTGCTACCTGTTACTCGCTGGATCTACTGCTAAGTATGACCACATCGCACATCACAATATTCATTTTGGTCACAGCTGGGCCGGCGTATTCGAGGAGCTCATCAATAAAAAACAATTGATGTCAGACCCAAGTGTGCTCGTTACAAACCCTACATATAGTGATCCTGGTTTAGCACCCGATGGAAAACAGGTTTACTACGTTCTGTTTCCGACCCCAAATCTTGATGCCGATATCGACTGGAAGAAACAAGCTCCGGCTTACCGAGATCACGCGATTGAAACTTTGCAGGCTCGTGGCTATACCGGATTTGGTGATGCAATCGAAGTTGAACACATCACAACTCCGCAGGACTGGTCGGATCGTGGCATGGAGCGGGGAGCACCGTTTGCTGCGGCACATTCATTCTTACAAACTGGACCATTCCGTCCCGGAAACATGTTTGGCGAGAACGTAGTTTTCACCGGATCAGGTACTCAACCTGGAGTTGGTGTTCCAATGGTCCTAGTTTCTGGCAGATTGGCTGCGGAACGTATTACCGGTCCAGACAAGTCTTATGTATCGCGCGCTCGACGTTAAGGGGCGTATTCTGAAGTAATGCCAAGCCGCCGGATAACCGCAGATCCCGGTTGGTTTGGGCTTTATGCTCTGCCAGGTTTTCTCGGGTCGAGTTTTATAGCCGTTGGTGCACTCGGAGTTGGTTGGTTTCCGCTGTCTGCTGACATATTGCAGTGGAAGATTATTGACTTTGTTCAGACTGAAACTATTGGGCTAGCACTCACCCGTTCATTTGTAGTTGTCGGCGCTGCACTATTGCTGCAGGCCTGGCTAGTAGTTGGTATCGATGCACTACATGGGAAAATTCTGCGGATAGAAACAATTTATCTGTCACTTGTAGCTTGGCTGCTACCGCTACTTGCAGCACCGCCACTGTTTAGTCGAGATGTTTATTCCTATTTCATGCAAGGACGAATGCAGCTTGCTGGCTACAATCCATATGAATCTGGTGTTTCTGTAATACCTGGATGGTTTCAAAGTGGTGTTGATCCACTGTGGGGCGATGCACCAACACCTTATGGGCCGGTATTTCTCTTGGTTGAAAAGGGAGTGGCAGCAATCAGCCAGGACTCATCACTTCATGCTTCCTACTTATTCCGACTAATTTCAATCATCGGCGTGGTCTTCATCTGCCTAAGCATTCCTTACCTTGCTAAAGCTCACGGCGTAAATCCAATCTCAGCCGCGTGGATTGGCGTCATGAATCCGCTGGTCCTTATGCACTTTGTGGCAGGATCTCACAACGATGCACTAATGGTTGGCTTGGTGTGCCTTGCCATGATGATCGCATTACGTGGGCACTTTGTTGTAGGTGTAATTTTTGCAACAATGGCACTTGGCATAAAGCCAGTTGCCATTGTTTTGTTGCCATTTTTGGCCCTCGTAGCAGCAGGAAGTGGAGCCAGCTTCAAGCGTCGTGCGAAGTACGGCGCAATCGCAGGGCTTATCGCTATCTCTACCCTTTTCATAACCTCTGCGTTAGTGGGTACTGGACCATTTGGCTGGATTGGCTCATTATCAACTCCTGGCACAGTCAAGAGTTGGCTATCCCCTACTACAGCAATCGGAATGCTGTTTGGTGGGGTGCTCCGGCTATTAGGATTTGGAAACTTAATCGACACTTCTGTCGGCATAACTCGCTTAATCGGAACCATACTTTTGGCGATCGTCCTAGTTATGTTGATACTTCGCCCCGCGGGTAGAAGTGCAACGCGTGGAGTGGCACTATCCTTTGTTGCCCTCGTGGTCCTTGGACCGGTGGTGCAACCTTGGTATCTACTCTGGTCTATCCCACTGCTAGCAGTGACTGGACTCAGTCATAACCAAATTCGAATTATGGTTTTGGCAATTGCCGCATTTACGATTCATGGAATTGCA
>Ga0114976_10001736_pt1 | contig 13612 bp, 9 predicted proteins | sample S_130805_EF_Meta_FD_87319 | JGI IMG/M metagenome (GOLD analysis project Ga0114976, IMG submission 87319) | Freshwater microbial communities from Lake Simoncouche, Canada to study carbon cycling - S_130805_EF_MetaG | ecosystem: Environmental > Aquatic > Freshwater > Lake | place: Lake...
AGGCTGGCGCCGAGCAGGGCGAGGGAAGCAGGCTCGGGGACCGCGACGATCTGGAAGGTCCAGAGCGTGTCCTGGGTGTTCGCCCCGTTGTTCGCGGTCGGCGGTCCGTTGGCGGTCGTGGTGAAGGCGATCGAGTCGCCCGCGCCGAGGATGACGGTCGGCGTCCCCAGCGCCGGGCCGGTGAAGCCCCCGCCCGTGAACTGCCTCAGCGCCGCGAAGGTGGTCGAGGTCACGCCGCCCTGCGCCAAGGTCGCGCCGTAGGCGGTCGTGGTGCCGCCGATGCTCGTGGTGATGAAGACGTTCACCGACTGCCCCGCCGTCATGTTGGGCGCATTGATCGTCTGCGCGCCCGCGAAGCTGTAGGAATAGCCCGCGAACGCCGTTGCCGCGGTAAAGGCAAGAACGGCCCCATTCGATCCCGGCCTCGGGGTCGGAGATCCCGGCGTGCCGGTAGTTGCCGCGATTCCCGCGCGGAGATCCATCGCGCCCGGCACGCCCGGGCCAGATCCGGAGGGGATGATCCGGCCGACGAGCACTTGGGGAATCGAGCTGGGCGGCGTCGCCAGACCAGAATAGTCGGACCCCGGCGGCGTGTAGACCCAGCGCTCTGCAGTACCGAAGGGGACGATGTTCGATGTGGTGAAGGCCGAGTTGGAAGCGAATCCCAGGGTCTGCGTCGTGTGACCGTAGGCCCAGACCCCGTTCGGATTGCTGCTCGTCGAGAATTCGGCATAGGGGTTGTAGGTGATGCTGCCGGCCTGCACGGCACCGAGCGGCAAGGCCAGCGACATCGCAACGGCAAGGGTCAGTGCGCGCATCGGGCTGATTCTCCGGCAGGTCGGTCTCGGATGGAGCCTTTATCCCAAGACGGCGGTGTCGTCCTTGCGGCTCCAAGCAATCAACGTGCCATCGCATGAGACCGCTGATTTCGCTCAAGATTCCTTGAGGCCGCCGGATTCAGGTCAAGAAACTGTAAAGATTCCCGACAGACATCGCGTGCTCCGGCACCTCGCGCCGCCGCATGCTGACGCCTCGCCCTGACCACGACCGCCAGCACGATAGTTTGATTCGAGTATGATGTTGACATCCTTGGGCTTTGGCTTGGTCGTTCCCATGGCGCTACGTCTGCCGCACCAGCCACGCTCCGTCCGCACCCGCGGCGTTGTAAAGGAACCCGACACGCCCCCGCGGAACGCCGACAGCTACAGCGTCAGCCGCGTCTCGACGACCTCAGGATCGTCCAGCAAGCGCTTCACCGTGAAGCCGAGCGACTTCACGAAGGCCAGCATCGGCGCATTGTCCACCAGCACATGGCCCATGATCGCATGCAGCCCCTGCTCCCGGCCCCATTCGACCAGCCGGTCGAGCAGGTGCCGCCCCAGCCCCTGCCCCTTCATCTCGGAGGCCACGATCACGGCGTATTCCGCCTCGAGCCCTGCGGGGTCGCGGATCAGCCGGCCGACGCCGAGCGTCTCCTCGCTGCCATCCTTCAGCCGGCGCGAGGCGATGAAGGCGATCTCGCGGTCGTAGTCGATCTGCGTCAGGCGCGCGGTCATCTCACGCGACAGCTCGCGTATCGGCGAGAAGAAGCGGTAGCGGATATCCTGCGGGTCGAGCCGCTTGAAGAACTCGCCATGGGCCGCCGCGTCCTCTGGCCGGACCGGGCGGATCACCAGCGTCTCGCCCGACTTCGCGGTCCAGGGCCGCGCCAGTTCGGCCGGGTAGGGCGGGATCGCCAGCCGGCCCGTCTCGCCGGCGGGCCGCAGCACCAACTCGGCATCGGCGGCCAGCACGCCATCCGGGTCAACGAAAAGCGGGTTGATCGTGAGGGCCGCAATCTCCGGGAAGTCGACCGCGACCTGCGACAGCCGCACCAGCGCGTCGGCGACCGCCGCCTGGTTCACCGACTGGTCGCCCGGCAGGCCGGCCATCAGCCGCGCGACCCGCGCCCGCCCGATCAGGTTGCCGGCGAGTGCGAGGTTCAGCGGCGGCAGGTCATAGGCCTCGTCGCCACGGATATCGGCCGCCGTGCCGCCCTCGCCGAAGCCGATCCAGGGGCCGAACATGGCGTCGTCGCCAAGCCTCAGGCGCAGTTCGAGCGCGCGCGCCGCCTGGCGCTGCACAAGGAAGCCCTGGATTCGCGCCATGGGCCTCACGCGCGCGAGCCGCGCCAGCATTGCTGCGGCCGCCTCCTGTACCGCCTCCGCCGAGGCGAGGCCGATGGCGACACCGCCGAGTTCGCTCTTGTGCGCGATGTCGGGGCTGAGCACTTTCAGCACCACCGGGAAGCCGAGCATGATCGCGGCATCCGCCGCATCGCGCGGCCCGCCGGCGCGACGGCCCGGCACGGTCGGCAGGCCGTAGGCGCCGAGCACGGCGAGCGCCTCCTCCTCGGTCAGCGCCAACCGCGCTTCGGCCCGCACGCGCGCGAAGATCGCCCGCACCGCGGCGCGATCGGGCGCCAGGTCGAGCACGTCGCGCGCCGGCAGCTCGGCCGCGGCGGCACGGTTGGCGCGGTCGCGCGCCAGGTGCAGCGCGCCGCGCACCGCCGCCTCCGGCGTCTCGAACACCGCGAGCCTGGCCTCGGCCATGGCGTGCCGCTGGCGGCCGGCGGTCGCCTGGCCCGCCCAGCCGACCAGGATCGGCGCGGCGCGGCCGGGATTGCTGCGGACCGCGGCGATCATCGCCTCGGCCGCGACATCGCCATTCTCCTCGGCGGACGGCGCGTGCAGGGCGACGACGGCATCGACCTCGGGCAGTGTCGCCATCATCGCCGCCACCTCGGCGAGCCGCGCCCCGGCATCCTGGCCGAGTGCCACGGGATTGCCGGGCAGCACGCGCGGCGGCAGCAGCAGGCCGAAGGCGCCGAGCGATTCCGGCGCGAGTTCCGCCAGCCGACCGCCCCAGCTCAGCACCGCATCGGCCGCCAGTTGCCCGAGCCCGATGCCGTTGGTGACGATGCCGATGCGGTCACCCGGCCCGGCGCTGCCGGCGCGCGGCTTGATCCGCGCCAGCGTCTCGGCCGCGGTCAGCAGGTCGAGCAACCCGTTCACCCGCAGCACGCCGGCGCGCCGCAGCGCCGCCTCCATCACCGCATCGGCGACGCCGGTCGCATCCGCCGCGCGGCCGCCGGCGCGGATCGCCACGACCGGCCGGGTACGCGCGACGGCGCGCGCGGCCGAGAGGAAGGCGCGGCGGTTGCGGATGCGGCGGATGTCGAGCAGCACGGCGCCGGTACCGCTGTCGCGCGACAGCCAGTCGAGCGCCATCGCAAAGCCGATCGAGGCATTGCCGCCGATGCCGATGACATGGCTGAAGCCGACCGCCTCGGCCTCCGCCCAGTCGAGCACGGCCCGCGCCAGCGCCGCCGATTGCGTGACCAGCGCCAGCCGCCCCGGCCGCGGCTTGAGGTGCGAGAGCGTGGCGTTCAGCCCGATCGCCGGCACCGCGACGCCGAAGCTGCCCTGGCCGAGCGCCTTGACGCCGGTGCGGGCGGAGATCGCGGCGAGGTCGGGCGCCGCGCCCGGCACCACGGCGGCGAGGCAGCCGAGCGCGGCGAGCGCCTGCATCGCGGGCTCAAGCGCATCGGGCCGCAGCGACAGGATCGCGAGGTCGGGCGGCGCCGGCAGCGCCGCGATGCTGTCCGCCATGGTGGCACCCGGCAGTTCGAAGCCCACGGCCTGCAGCGTGCCCTTGAAGCCGCCGGCCGCAAGGTTGGCGGCCAGGATCGCGGTCTCAGGCAGCGCCGGGTCGCCCACCAGGAGGACGGATTTCGGCCGGAACAGCGCCGTGTCGCGGAAGCCGTGGCCGGGCTTGGCCGGGGTGATCATGTCCATGGTGCAGTGCAGCATGAACCCAGGGGCGGGCTGGTGCAACGCTGAACCCGAGATGTTTCCGAGACACTGACGGGCGCGAACGGGACAACCGGCACACTCCTGGTATCGCCAGCGAATGTGCGACTCGAGCGGCCGTCGTAGCCTCGCCGGTCTGGACGAAGGGAGATCGGCGTGCGGCATATCTTGGTCTTGGCGGCCGGCCTGGCATCGGCCGCGGCACTGCCCGCGGCGGCCCAGGCACCGGAGCGCGGCATCACCACGGCAACGCTGGCACAGGCCTGCGCCAGCACCGGCAGCGACGCCGCCGGCGCGACGGCGGTCGGCTTCTGCCGCGGCTTCATCACCGGCGCCGGGCAGTATCACCGCGAGATCTCGGCCCACCGGGCGCCGATCTTCTGCCTGCCGACGCCCTCGCCCAGCTTCGAGGCGGCGCAATCGAGCTTTATCGCCTGGGCCGCGGCCAACGCGCAGTACGGCGACGCGCCGGCGCTGGATGGCCTGCTCCGCTGGGCCGCGGCGACCTACCCCTGCCCTACCCAGGCACCCACCGCGGCGCGTCGGCGCTGAGCGAGGAGATCGCAGCATGACCCGCATCCTCGCACTCGGCATGATCCTGGCGCTCGGCGCCTGTGCCGATCTCAGCCCGACCACCCAGCGCACCATGACGGGTGCCGCCGGCGGCGCTGCCGGCGGCGCGCTGATCGGCGCCATCGCCGGCAATGCCGGGCTCGGCGCCGCGATCGGCGCCGGCGCGGGGGCGGCCGGCGGCTTCGCCTGGGACCGCCACCAGCAGAGCCGCGACCGCGCCTTCCAGCAGGGAGTCGCGGCCGGCCGCGCCGGCCAGTGACCGCGCGCGGGCGGCTCGGGCTGGCGCTGGCGCTCGGTCTGCTCGGCGCGCCGCCTGCGTTGGCGCAGGGCAATGATGCCGCGACCATCGCCGAGTTGCGCCGCCAACTCGACGAGATGAAGAAGCGCATCGACCAGCTAGAGGCGCGCGGGGCAAGGCGCCCGCCCGCCGCGCCGGTCGTTGCCGCCGCGCCCACGAAGCCGGCACAGCGCCCCGCGGCCGAGCCGCGTGCCGCGCCGGCCGCCGAGATCCGCGCCGCGCAGGCGGCCGCGAACGAGGCCCGTGCCGCCGCCGCCGAGGCCCGCGCCGCGCAACGCGAGGCGCAACAGGCCCAGGCCGCCGCCGCCGCGGTGGTCGCCGCGACCGGACCGGTGCAGGGCCTCGACCCGCCCGAGCCGATGGGCCGGCGCGACTATGTCGGCGAGGGCGGCGATGCGCTGCGCTCCGACCTGCCGGGCATCGCCTTCCGGGTCCCCGGCACGGAAAGCCAGGTGCGGCTCTACGGCTTCGCCAAGGTCACCGCCTGGCAGGATTTCGACGGCCGCAACCAGACCGATGCGCCGCCGCCGTCGCTGATCCCGCTGAGCGCCGGCCCCGCCGCGCAGCAGGGCGGCGACTTCGGCATGACCGCGCGGTTCAGCCGCTTCGGCATCGACACCCGCACCTTGACCGGCTGGGGCACGCTCGAGACCCGGATCGAGGGCGATTTCGGCGGCGGCTCGCCGACCTCGAACAATGCGATCTTCCGCCTGCGCCAGGCCTGGGGCGAGCTCGGCACGCCGGCCTTCCGCGTGCTCATCGGCCAGGCCAACAGCCTCTGGAACGAGGGGCTGTTCGAGACGATGATCGACGCCACCAACCTCAACCAGTCCTTCGTGCGGCAGGCGCAGATCCGCGTCACCGCGCGGCTGGCGCCGAGCCTGCTCGGCCAGATCTCGCTCGAAGCGCCGGAGACCAATTTCGTCTCGGCACTCGGCGCGGTGAACCCGAGCAGCGCCGTCGCCAATGGTCCGAGCCCGGCCTTCAACGCCATGCCGGATTTCCTCGGCCGGCTGACCTGGCGCGAGGCGGGCTGGGAGGTCGGGCTGCGCGGCATGCTGCGCAACCTGCAGGTGCGCACCGTGGGCACCGGGCTCGACACCTTCCCGACCAACCGAAGTGCCACGGCCTGGGGCTTCGCCGGCCATGTGCGGGTGCCGCTGCGCATCGTCTCGCAGCGCTTCGGCACCGACGAGCTGATCGGCATGGCCTTCTACGGCGAGGGCATCGGGCGCTACTTCTTCGGCAATACCGGCGGGCAGGATGCGGTCTCCAACCTCGGCCTGCCGGGCGCACGCACGACCCTCGCCTTCGACCCGCTGCCGGTCTACGGCGTGACCGCGGCCTACCGGCGGTTCTGGTCGCCTTCCTGGCGGAGCAACTTCTCCTATTCCTGGACCAGGCAGGACTACCCCAGCTACGCGCTCGGCTTCGCGCCGGGCTCGGCGGCGGCGCTGTCGCTCAACCAGGAGCTCCAGCAGGTCTTCGCCAACCTGATCTGGAGCCCCTTCGCGACCGAGCGCGACGGCGTGGTCTCGACCAGCTGGCTCGATGTCGGGCTCGAATACCTGTTCACCCGGCGCGACCTCTATGGCGGCGCGGCGGCGGCGCAGGGCGCGGGCGGCGTCGGGCATGGCATCGCCAACCGCATCCTGCTCGGCGTGGTGGCCCGCTTCTAGCCGCGCCGGCCGCGTGGTAGTGGCAGGCCGCCAAGGAAGGACCCTGCCGGGCATGTCGCCGCTTCGTCGCCTCTCGCTGCGCGGGTTTGCGCTCGTGCTGGTCGTCATGCTCGGCGGCTGCGCCAACATCATCCGCCTCGATGCGCCGCCGCCGACGGCCACCATCGACCTGCCGGTGCTCGGCATCCCGAATGCCCGCTTCTGGCCAGACGGCCCGCCCGAGCCCCTGCAGCAGGAGGTCGCGCAGCTGTTGCAGCGCCAGCGCGCGGGCACGACCGGCCCGCTGCCGCCGGCGCATTTCCTCGCCCTCTCGGGCGGCGGCGACAACGGCGCCTATGGCGCCGGGCTGCTGACCGGCTGGACCGCGACCGGCTCGCGGCCGGCGTTCAACGTCGTCACCGGCATCTCGGCCGGCGCGCTGATCGCGCCCTTCGCCTTCCTCGGGCCGGACTACGACCCGCAGCTGCGCCAGGTCTTCGCCGAGGTCGGCTCGCGCGACCTGCTGCTGATGCGCTCGCTGCCGCTGGCGGTGCTGTTCGACCTGGCACTCGCCGATACCTCGCCGCTCTACCGGCTGATCGAGCGGCATGCCGATGAGCACATGCTGGCGGCGATCGCGCGGGAGTACCAGCGCGGCCGGCTGCTGATGATCGGCACCACCAATCTCGACCTGCAGCGCCCGGTGGTCTGGAACATCGGCGCCATCGCGGCGAGCGGGCATCCGCAGGCGCTGATGCTGTTCCGCCGCATCCTGCTGGCCTCCGCCTCCGTCCCCGGCGCCTTCCCGCCGGTGCTGCTCGACGTGGAATACGATGGCCGGCCGCGGCAGGAACTGCACGTCGATGGCGGCGCGGCGACGCAGGTCTTCTTCTACCCGCCGGCGCTAGAGCTGCGTGGGATGCCATTTGCCCGTGCCAACGCGCGGCAGCGGACGATCTGGGTGGTGCGCAACGGCCGGATGGATGTCGAGGCGGAGAACGTCAATCGCGGCCTCTTCAGCATCGCCAGCCGCTCGATTGCGACCCTGCTGCACTTCAGCGGGGTCGGCGACATCAACCGGATCTTCCTGACCGCGCAGCGTGACGGGCTGGAGTTCCGGCTGAGCTACATCGGCTCCAATTTCCGCGCCCAGCGCGGCGGCGCTTTCGACCAAGCCTATATGCGCGCGCTGTTCGACTACGGCGAGGCGAAGGGCCGCTCGGGCGCGGCCTGGGCCATGGTGCCGCCGGCGACCGGCACCCTGGCGGCGACGGCGGACCGCGCGCCGGGCCGCTGAGCCCCGGCTTGGGACGCAAGGCACAGGCGCGACATGGATCACCCGTGCAGCGGCCACCTGAATGACCTAGGCTCACTTCGGATAAGGGGAGGAAGGCCGTGTCCAGCCTGGACCAGGTGCTCGCGCAGATCGACGCCAACCTCGAGCCGGCGCTGCAGCGGCTGACCGCGCTGCTGCGCATCAAGTCGATCTCGACCGACCCCGCCTATGCCGCGGAATGCCAGGCCTGTGCCGAATGGCATGCGCGCGACCTCGCCGAGATCGGCTTCGAGGCGACGGTGCGCCCGACGCCCGGCCACCCGATGGTTGTGGCGCATGACCGCAGCGCGGGCGGCACCTCGGCGCTGTTCTACGGCCACTACGACGTGCAGCCGGTCGATCCGCTCGAGCTCTGGGACCACGACCCCTTCGAGCCGCAGATCGTCACCCGCCCGGACGGCAGCCGCATGATCAAGGGCCGCGGCTCGTCCGACGACAAGGGCCAGGTGATGGTCTTCATCGAGGCCTGCCGGGCCTGGAAGCAGGTGACGGGCAAGCTGCCGATCACGGTCAGCCTGCTGCTGGAAGGCGAGGAGGAATCGGGCGGCGTGAACCTGCCGCCCTTCCTGCGCGACAACGCCGCCGAGCTGCGCGCCGATATCGGCCTGATCTGCGACACCAACATGTGGGACCCGCGCACGCCGGCGATCCAGACCATGCTGCGCGGCCTCTGCGGCGAGGAGGTGATCATCCACGCCGCCAGCCGCGACCTGCATTCCGGCTTCTACGGCTCGGCCGCGGCCAACCCGAACCGGGTGCTGGCGAAGATCCTCGCCGAGCTGCACGACGAGAATGGCCGGGTGACGCTGGAAGGCTTCTACGACGGCGTGCCGGAACTGCCCAATGCGCTGCGTGCCGATTGGGACACGCTGGGCTTCGATGCCAAGGCCTTCCTCGGCGAGGTGGGGCTTTCGGTGCCGGCCGGCGAGCGCGGCCGCGATGCGCTGGAGATGGTCTGGTCGCGCCCGACCGCCGAGATCAACGGCATGGGTGGCGGCTACCAGGGCGAGGGCTTCAAGACCGTGATCCCGGCGGTCGCCTCGGCCAAGGTCTCCTTCCGCCTCGTGTTCGACCAGGACCCGCACAAGGTGCGCGCGGCCTTCCGCAAGCATGTCCAGGCGCGGCTGCCGGCGGATTGCCGGGCCGAGTTCATCGAGCATGGCTCGGGCAGCGCGATCCGCTTCCCCGTCGACGACCCGGCCTTCGGCAAGGCGCGCCAGGCGCTTTCCGACGAATGGGGCAAGCCGGCGGTCTTCATCGGCGGCGGCGGCTCGATCCCGGTGACCGCCCAGCTGAAATCGGCGCTCGGGATGGACGTGATCCTCGCCGGCTTCGCGCTCGAGGATGACCGCATCCACAGCCCGAACGAGAAATACGACGTGCACAGCTTCCACAAGGGCATGCGGTCCTGGGCGCGCATCCTCGACGCGCTGTCGCGCTGATCCCATGGCCGACGTGACCGCCGCGCCGAAGACCGGCATGCAGAAGCTGCTCGACACCGTCGAGCGGGTGGGCAACCAGGTGCCGCACCCGGTGATGATCTTCGTCTACCTGATCGGCATCATCATCGTGCTGTCGACGATCCTGTCGATGTTCGGCGCCGAGGTCAGCTACCAAGCCTACAACCCGGCAACCGGCAAGATCGAGCCGGCCTCCACCGCCGCGCGGAGCCTGCTGACCATCGAGGGCATCCGCCTGATGTACACGGGCGTGGTGGCCAACTTCATGGGCTTCAACGCGGTCGGCGTGATCATCGTGGCCATGGTCGGCGTCGGCGTCGCCGAGGAAGCCGGCCTCGTGAAGGTGCTGATCCGCAAGCTGGTGATCGTGGCGCCGCGTTGGGCGTTGAGCTGGATCCTGACCTTCGTCGGCATCCTATCCTCGGTTGCCGCCGATGCCGGCTACCTCGTGCTGATCCCGCTGGCGGCGGCGGCCTTCCTGTCGGTCGGGCGGCATCCGCTGGCCGGCCTCGCGATCGGCTTCGCCTCGGTCGCGGCGGCGTTCCTGGTGAACATCCTGATCGTGCCGGTGGACGGCATCCTGACCGAGATCACCAACGACGCCATCCGCCTGGTGGACCCGAACAGGTCCATAGATCTGGCGGCGAACGTCTGGTTCTCGATTGGCTCGACGCTGATGCTGACGGTGCTGATCGTGCTGATCACCGAACGCGTGATCGAACCCCGCCTCGGCACCTATACCGGCGACTACCAGGTGCCGGGCGAAAACGTGCTGAGCGAGGCGGAGTATCGCGGCCTGCGCTGGGCCGGCTACGCGCTGGTCGGCGTGCTGGTCTTTATCGGGCTGCTGCTGCTGCCGCCCGGTGCGCCGCTGCGCAACCCGGCGACGGGCGCCATCGTCAGCGGCTCGCCCTTCATGAACAGCCTGATCGTGACGATCGCGCTGATCTTCATGGTCACCGGCGCCGCCTATGGGCGGGGTGCGGGGACCATGAAGGGCGCGAACGACGTGATCGCGGCGATCCAGAAATCCATCGCCGGCCTGGCCGGGCTGATCCTGCTGCTGCTGGTGATCAGCCAGTTCATCGCCTTCTTCAACTACACCAACATCGCGACGCTGGCGGCCGTCTCCGCCGCCAAGTTCCTGGAATGGTTGAGCCTGCCCTCGATCGCGCTGATCATCGGCTTCGTCATCGCGGTCTTCGGCATCGACCTGATCATCACCGCGGCGATCGCCAAATGGGCGATCTTCGCGCCGGTCTTCGTGCCGCTACTGATGCAACTCGGCGTCGAGCCGGAGGTGGTGCTGGCGGCCTATCGCGTCGGCGACAGCCCGATGAACGCGATCACGCCGCTCAACGCCTATTTCGCGATGATCGTCACCTTCGCGATCAAGTACCAGAAGGACGCCGGCGTCGGCACGGTGATCGCGCTGATGCTGCCCTATGTGATCTGGATATCGGTGATCTGGACCGCCTTCCTGGCCGGCTGGTACCTGCTCGGGCTGCCCTGGGGGCTGTAGCCGGCATGGCCGATACATCCCTGCCGGTGCAGCTCCTGACGGCCTGGCTGTTCGGCTACTCGGCACTGTTCAGCATCATCAACCCGCCGGCCGGCGCGCTGATCTTCCACGGCATGACGAAGTGGCTGACCCCGCGCGAGCAGTCGCGGCTGGCGCGCGCCATCGCGATCAACAGCTTCGTCGTGCTGCTGGTGGCGCTGTTCCTCGGTGCCCGGGTGCTGGGCTTCTTCGGCATCTCGCTCGAGGCGCTCAGGATTGCGGGCGGGCTGACGGTAGCGGTGGCCGGCTGGAAGATGCTCGACGAGGCGCCGGCGCGGGAGCGCCAGGCACCGGCCGCGCTCGACACCGCGCCGGTCGACCGCATGGCCTTCTTCCCGCTCACCCTGCCGCTGACGACCGGGCCCGGCACCATCGCCGCGGCCATCGCGCTGGCCGCCGAGCGGCGCGCCGCCGGCATCGGCGACCTGCTGGTGAGCGGCATCGGCGCCATCTTGCTTGCAGCCAGCGTTGCCGCGACGATCTGGCTCGCCTATGCCCATTCCGGCGCGCTGGTCGCGCGGCTCGGGCCGCGCGGCACGCTGGTCGCCAACAAGCTCGCCGCCTTCCTGCTGCTCTGCATCGGCACCCAGATCATGCTGACTGGCGCCACCGATGCGCTGCGCGGCGCGCTGCCGAGGCCGGGCTGATGGACGGCAGCAGGAACCCCGCGCCATGAACCAGGACCTGCTGATCGTGCTGCTGCTGCTGGCGGCGGCGATCGCGATGTTCGTGCTGAACCGACCGCGCATGGATGCGGTCGCGCTGATCATGATCGTCATGCTGCCGCTGACCGGCGTGATCACGCTGGGCGAGGCGCTGGCCGGCTTCGGCGATCCGAGCATCGTGCTGATCGCCGCCCTCTTCGTCGTCGGCGAGGGGCTGGTCCGCACCGGCGTCGCCCGCCGCATCGCGGATTGGCTCGGCCAGGCAGCCGGCGGCAGCGAGGCGCGCGCGCTGGTGCTGATCATGCTGGCGAGCGCGATCCTCGGCGCCTGCATGAGCGGCACGGCGGTGGTCGCGATCTTCATCCCGATCGTGCTCCGGCTCTGCCAGGCGACCGGCGCGGCGCCGCGCGCGCTGATGATGCCGCTCTCGGCGGCGGCGCTGCTGAGCGGCATGCTGACCCTGATCGCGACCGCGCCCAACCTGATGGTCAATGCCGAGCTGGTACGCCAGGGGCTCGATGGCTTCGGCTTCTTCGGCATCACACCCTTCGGACTGCCGCTGTTGGCACTGGCGATCCCTTACATGCTGCTGGCGCGCCGGCTGCTCGCGGGCAAGTCGGGCCAGGCTGCCACGCGGCCCGAACCGCGCCGGGCCCGGCTCGGCGACTGGATCGACCTCTACGACCTGCCGGATCGCGAGTACCGGCTGCGCGTCGCCGAGACGTCGCCGCTCGCAGGCCGCCAACTCGGAGCCCTCGACCTGCGCGCCGGAGGCCTCAACATCCTGGCGATCGAACGGCCGCATCGCTTCGGGCAGGAGCTGGTCCGCCCGGGCGCCCAAGTCGAGTTGCTGCCGGGCGACGTGCTGCTCGCCGACCTGCAGGCGCAGGTCACCGATCCGATGATGCTGTTCGCGGGCCATGGTCTCGAGCCGCTGCCGCTCGGCAATGGCAGCCGCTACTTCACCGACCGTGCCCAGGAGATCGGCATGGTCGAGGCGCTGGTGCCGGCGGAGTCCTCGCTGGTCGGCCAGACCATCCTGCAGGCGCGGCTTCGTTCGGAGTATGGCCTGACCGCGATCGGGCTGCGCCATGGCCAGCGCGCGGCGGGACCCGACCTGCTGGAGCAGCGCCTCGCGGTCGGCGACACGTTGCTGCTGTTTGGCTTCTGGTCCGACCTGGCGAAGCTGCGCGGTGCGAACGGCGATCTGGTACTGCTGAACCTGCCGGCGGAGTTCGACGAGGTGCTGCCGGCCCCCGGTCGGGCGTTGGCCGCGGTGCTCTGCCTCGTCGTCACCGTCGCGCTGATGGTGACCGGCATCGTGCCGAATGCCCATGCCGCGCTGATCGGCTGCCTGCTGATGGGGCTGTTCGGCTGCATCGACCTGGCCAGCGCCTATCGCGCCATCAGTTGGAAGACGATCATGCTGATCGTCGGCATGCTGCCCTTCTCGATCGCCTTGCAACGGACCGGCGGCGTCGACCTCGCCGCGGCCGGCCTGCTGTCGGTGGCCGGCGAGGCCTCGCCGCGCATGGTGCTGGCGGTGCTCTTCGCGCTGACCGCGACGCTCGGCCTATTCATCTCCAATACCGCGACGGCGGTGCTGATGGCGCCGGTTGCGATCGCGGTGGCGACCGATCTCGGGCTCTCGCCCTATCCCTTTGCGATGATCGTGGCGCTCGCGGCCTCGACCGCCTTCATGACACCGGTCTCCTCGCCGGTGAACACGCTGGTGGTCGCGCCGGGCGGCTATGGCTTCGGGGATTTCCTCAAGGTCGGGGTGCCCTTCTCGATCATCTGCCTGATCGTCAGCGTGCTGCTGGTGCCGCTGCTGCTGCCGTTCTGATTTGGGACGGCGCGCGCAGCGCGGGGATGCAGTGCTCATCACCGGCGCGCGCGATGGCGGTAGCTTCCGCACCATCGGCGCGCGGCACCGCCCGCCGGGTCACAAAACAAAGGAGGATGCCATGACGTATCGTCACCTGCCTGTCGCCATGCTCGCCCTCTCGCTCGGCGCCGCGCCGGCGCTCGCGCAGTCGAGCGCCGGCTCGCGCGAGTTCCAGGCCGCCGAGCTCAGCGAGGTCTCCCCCACCATCCGCGCCGAGGTCGAGCGTCGCCTCGCCTCCAGCCCGGGCAATACCGTGCGCGGCATCCTCGAGACGATGCTGCTGAACGAGATCGGCGTGCGCTGGCCGGGCAGCCGGCTCGTC
>Ga0114976_10001737_pt1 | contig 13610 bp, 16 predicted proteins | sample S_130805_EF_Meta_FD_87319 | JGI IMG/M metagenome (GOLD analysis project Ga0114976, IMG submission 87319) | Freshwater microbial communities from Lake Simoncouche, Canada to study carbon cycling - S_130805_EF_MetaG | ecosystem: Environmental > Aquatic > Freshwater > Lake | place: Lake...
ATTTCCTTCTCAGGCGCGACCTTGATGGTGGAAACTTCACAGAAAGGATAGTCCATAGACTCCTTGCCTGAAGAAATGGTTGCGGAGTTAGAACCGAACTCGATCTCCGGATTCTCGAACATCGACAACGCGCCGATGAAACGATTGACCTGATAGATACCATGGGCACCGGGGAACTCATCCGGAACAGTCGCCTTAGCCATAATCGTGCTGCTTGGCGAAATGGTAGAAATCACCCCACCGGACTTCAGGACAATCGAAGAATTAATTGTCGAGAAGTTCTTCAGGATGTTGATAGTCTTGGCACTAAGTTGCATTATATATCTCCAATGTTCACTGATATTGTCATTATAAAGCCAAAAGACAAAAAAGTCAAGACTTTTTCTTGTTCTTGCCCAACTGATTTATGTCAGCAGTAGCAGGCGCTCCGATAGAAGCAAGATCAATAAGAGAACCGCCGAAGATGTAAGAGCCTACGTGCTGTAGCTTCATCCATGGGCAATACCAGACCTTACCGCCGATCTCAATCATCTTCTGACAGAACCAATAGTCTTCCGAAAGATAACGCTTAGAAGCAGGATCAATTTCAGCCTGGAAGTACTGCATAATCTCACGCGAACCATCAAAAGCTTCGGTGCGGACATGGTCAGGCTTGTAGCTGTATTGTGGGAATGCCTTTTCAAACTTCTCGAAAGCTGAACGGCGAGTCATCATAAATCCGGTGCCGACTTCCATAACCTCGACCGGCTGATCGATACGGATGTTTCCGCCGCCACCCTTCGGGTTGAATACATAGTCACCAACATACTTTTCAAGAACGTTCGGGTCTTCGTCAGCAACACCCTTGTCGACAGCGAGCTTGATCTTTTCCCAGCTGATGCACTTCTTAGGATACGGACCAGCAAGAACGTCATATTCTGAATCATCACTCTGTAATGCAAGCATTGCAAGAACATCACGCGGATCAAACCCGATGTCCGAGTCAATAAACATCATATGAGTGCAGTCAGAACGCATAAACTCATCAACGCAGTAGTTTCGCGCGCGAGTGATGAGTGATTCGTTGAATAGGAAGTAAGAGCGTAGCTCGATACCGTTTGAGGTGCAGATAGAAGATAAGTCTGCTACGGACTTGGCGAACATACCAGCACATTGACCACCATACATTGGTGCGGCAAGGAACAGCTTACGCTTGCGAAGTTCTTCAATTTGAATAGAGATTTCCATGATCTAATCCTTCTGTTTGTAGTGATCATTATACATCATCAGTACGATGTAATGCATAGCTTTTGTTAAGTCGGCTTTGTTGTTTCCGTTTTTCTTTCCGTAGCGCCAAAGGTATTTGATTGCTGTATCTCGGAAAGTAGTGGTGGCATCGCCTAACGCGATCCAGGCATCAAAACACTCAATGTTGTCAGATGCTTTGTAGTGCTCACCGTACGTCTTATCTATATAGGCAAGAAAATCCTGAAGAATCAACCCTTCGTCGTACTTATAGTCAATTTTTCCCATCAATCATCCCCATAATTTCGTTGTATATGATTTCCTGATCTACAAGGCTGTTGTTCTTGTACTTGATAACGCTCCAAGTCAGAACCAGATTTCCAAGGATGTTTGCAACCTTGCTTTCTCTACCCGCCAGCCAAGTTTCATTTTGATTGCTTCCGCGTTCTGCGTATCGTTCCTTACGCACATCTTTTGTTGTAGAAAGATAGACAATCTTTAGATCGTATTTGTCCAAACAATCTTCTAGGAAAGAAGCAGTGAACAACCGATCGCCTTCATACAAAACGATTGAGTCTTCAGGGAGAGTGGCGAGGAATTTAATGGCTTCTGGTTGAACAGCCATACTCATACGGTCGGTACCAGCGAACACTTCACCTTCCTCATACTTACCGAGCACGTATACGTTGTCCTTTTGTAGATAAGGAACGAGCTTGACAGCATCATACTTAGGTTCTACACCAAGAGATGCAATCAGTTTTTTCATCAGTGTAGTCTTACCAGCGCCAGGTTCGCCGCCGATTGCAATCACTTTCATTTATGCCTCACATTCTCTTTTTCAACTAGATTAGAAACTACGTGCACAATACGTACACCTGGCACAATCTTTCGGATTTCTTGGATTTGGATTTCGTCATCTTCAAAGTGGATACCATGCTGGTATCCTTGACTGATCAAACTTTCAATGATCCTACCTTTGAATTGCCCAGAAGTGATTCGAGACTTGTTTTCAAACTTAAGCGGATTGAAGAAGACTTTGTTACTTATACCTTTACGTAAAAGCATAGCGTAAGTCTCTGGTTCTTCTTCAAAGCTTCTTCCGGTGATGATGATATCATCCTTACCTGGATAGATACCATCATACTCACCGAAATTGATCACACCATCAATATCAAAAGTGTTGATCATTGATAAGAATTGACTGCCTTGAGTTTCGCAATATCACGAGCAGCGAAAGCAATGCACTCTGCCTTTGCATCCGAATACTGCATCTGTTGTGGGGGAGTTTTTTGAGTCCAAGCTGATGGACCACGAAGCGCACCAACAATACCCATTTCCCTAGCTACCTTCAGATAACGGATGGCATCAATAACAACACCTGCTGAATTTTCTGAATCTTGAACAGAAAGCTTGCAGTCAATAGTGATAGGAGCATCACCAAATCCGCGCATGCGAATGTTTAGATAGGTAACCTTGTTGTCTTTGAGATAAGGAATGAATGTAGACGGACCAGCAAACAAAGCTTCGGAGTCAATTGGAATACCGCGAAGATCATTCTGCGCGCGGATTACATTTTCCTTGGACTTCTTCTTAGAGTCCAAACGACTTTGCACCATCATATTGTTGAAGTCTGCGTTGCCACCGATATTGATCTGCTGGTGGAAGTCAACAACGGCACCGCGATCAAAAGCCAGTTCCTGTAGAACCTGCGAAAGAATGGAAGCACCAACCTGTGAACGCATATCATCGCCAATCAAAGGCAAACCTGCGTCAATGAACTTCTTTTCCCACTGCGGATCAGAAGCGATAAACACTGGGATACAGTTTAGAAAGGCAACGTTGGCATCAATACAACATTGTGCATACAACTCACTTGCTTCCTGGGATCCAACAGGTAGATAGTTGATCAGGATGTCAGCCTTTGTATCCTTCAGAACTTGAACAATGTTCACTGGAGTTTCGTTGGAAATACGAAATCCATACTTCTCAGGCTGCTCTTGCATGTATTCACTGACACCATCAAAGATGGGAGCCATTTGCACAACTGGACCATCCGGAACATCTTCACAAAAAACACGAGCACAGTTCGGCTTTGCGAAAATAGCCTCACCAAGAGGTCGACCAACCTTTCTGCGATCAACATCAAAGGCAGCTACAATCTGAATGTCAGCTGGATGATAACCACCAATCCTGGTAAGCATAATCCCAGGAATGTTGTTTTCATCGTGATCTTTGTAGTATTCAAGTCCTTGATAGAGAGAAGAAAGACAGTTTCCAACACCAGCGACCGCTACGCGGATTTTCTTTGCCATTTGTTGATCCTTTATGTTATTAGAGAAGAAACGAACTCAAGTTATAGTATCATTATACTATGAAACCATGAATTTCGCAAGACCTTTTTCATCAATGTGGTCATTTTTATATGTATCGATCGCCTGCACGATCATTCGATCTTTGTCTCGGTCCATCAGCCATTCAGAGTCCAGACCAATTTCAAGGTAAAGATTTGGCATGAAATTATGATCTTGATGCATATTGATCATCTGCCCTGTCTTGAGACAAAGATCTCTTAGAGCTTTACTTTCTCTTTTTCCTCTAACAAGAGGATGATGATTCATAATAGCATCTTCGAAAAATGCATCAAAATTGACTTCGTTGATCCATTTCTCTCGAAGATGTAACGCTCTAGAGACATGGTCGCCAGAGGAATGCCCAGCATAATCACCACCAAGCATAAGTTTCTTGTACTGGCAGAGATGCGACTCCAAGAGGAAGTTTGAAAATATTTTCTTATTACTTGGTGAGATGTAATCTGCTGCTTCTTTGTAGAGTTCTTTTTCTTTTACGGCAACGAAAGCCATATCATCCTTACTAAGAGACTTCTTAGTTTCGGATTCAATAATGTCATTTCGATTGTAAAGGTAGCACAAACCAGACCTGACTGACCAGCTAGAAGGGTCGGTGCAGAGCATCGTATCTGGTCTTATGGGAACATTGGCTGTTTCAAACAATGCTTGCGTAAACAACCAAGAAGTCATTCTACCGAATTTATGCAGTTTGAGTGTTTCGTTGTAGACATTGACGAACGATTGACTTTCATCATCAACTAACTGATTATCGACCCATTTTCTTATTGAACCGTATGGCTCAATAATATCTCTCATCGACTTAACTTGTTCTACGATACGACCCTTGTTATACTTGGTGTCTTTCGCGTAAAGTTGCTTGTCTAGATTTGCTACATTCCACTTAGCAAGATCATCAAAATCAATCTCCCAGAAATTCGGGAAATTGTAGTATAACACCCATGCCATCTCAGTTTGATATGTGCATCCGAAAAGCAAACAATACCACAGAGTTTGCTCATCAGTCATAGGTTTCCCGGTGGGTGACTTTAGTCCAGTAGAATTTCTATAGGTGTTCGCGACCATGTAGTGATCAAGGTCGTTATAAGTCAATCTCCAATCCAACCACAGCAAAAATCCCTTTTTACGATTTTCGGGCAACCGCCAATCAATATAGGGTTTGTCTCGGTTTTCTTGATGCACATAACTCATCGTTTGTAGAGACAATCCAACCCCCAAATGTTTCTGTAACTAATCTCACTTCCGTTGAAACTAGCAACGTTCTCGCCTTTTACGTAATTCAAATTTTCGTATACAGGTTTGAAACCCTGTTTCAAAAGTTTTTCTAGGTAGGTATTGTAATCCAGGATCTTATCTTGCCAATGAAATTCTAGAGCTAGCTGTTTTACGCAAGAAGGAATCACCCAATCAAGATCATCGAAAATTCGATACTCTTCACCCTCAATGTCACATTTCAGATGGCTAGGTTGATACTCTTCAATTATTTGTTTGGCATTTATTGTTTTGACAGGGATACGAATTTTCCGCAAACCCTTGGCATTGTTATTTTTCAAATTGATTGTACCAGAACAAAAGTTCTGTTTGCTTGTTGTCAGATAGAGATCAATTTCATCGACCTCCAAGGTAGTGACAGCTGCATTGAGCAATTTGTAGTTAGAGTAGTTTCCAAGATTTTTGGTTGCAACTACAAAGTTTTCCGGATGACATTCAACACCAATGTAACTCTTGATTGGTTTGGTTGACATCAGCTTACCAAAACCACCAATGTTCATCCCCCAATCCATGACAACTGCATTTTCCAAATCGTCAAAGTCTTTGTAGTTGTCAAAGCATTGTTTGATCATCTGTTTGTCAACAGACAAACCCTTTCTAACAAAACAATCTTTGTATTTTGTGTATTCAATATCCATTATTCGAAAAATCCAGCAAGACTTGAAGCTTCTTGCTTAGCGTAAGGATCCTGCATATTGTGCTTCTTCATATAGTCATACCACTCTTGTTCTTCCCACATAGCAGGAGAAACACCGTTCCAAAGCGGACGATAATACTTGTGGTCACGATTGGCACGACGCTCTTCGATATACTGCTTACGGAGCTGTTCATAATCCCAAGATTTCAGATCAACCATCTTCTCGCGAAAGTAAGCAACAATGGTCATACGATCATTATCGTCGCCAATCAGCTCATCATTGCCGTGAATACCTCCGTGATTGTTAACAAGAAGCATATCACCAGGTTGAAGGTTAATAGCAACCCGATACTCAGGAAGAATGAACTGGCCACCTTTCCATCCTTTACCTTCCGGTCCAGTGACTCCACAAATATTGCTGAAACCAACAGTGAGATCGCCAGCATCACGGTGACAGGCTGTGCGCCAATTATGATTGACAGTAAGAGTAGTAAACACAGTGTCATCAATAAGAAATCGCGGATCAAGCTTGTCAGCTTCATTACGTTGAGCCTTCCATCTTTCGGGGATTAGTTCCTTGAATTGTTGATTCAGTTTGCGGAGATAAGGGTAGCAAAGTGTAAACTTTTCGAGATTCTTCTCGGTGTAAGAAGTAGCACGACCGTGCGGAATACGCGGATAACGATCGAAGTAACCAGCGATACCAGACATAACCGACTGAGCGTAGTTGGTCTCTGAGATGAAATTGTTGAAAACATTGGTTGCTTCATTTCTCTGGTCTTCACGAGACATATTATGAAGACCATCGACCCACTTGTCAAACCAACCATGGTATTCCGGATAATGTTTGCAAACTTCGGAACGAAGCCAAACACGACCACGAGTTTCTTCCTTCTTTGGGTTGTTGCGGTGTTCAGCACGAATTGATTCGATCGTATCTTCTTGAAAGATAGCATTATCGGGGCGAAGCAGGAAATCAAGAATGTCTTGATGATACTCGGTCACCCAATCGCGATGCTGACGACCCTGAGATCCGAGGATTTCTCCACGTGGACCGGCAGCAAGACCACGGTTTTGCGACTCAGTTGCTGCTTCTCTTAGACCAGCATATGCAGCATCACATTCTTCTTTAGTAAAAACATTCTTGCGGAACTTGAAAATGATATTGTCTTCAGTAAGATCGCCTGTAACTGATTCGGCGTACAGATCAGTATCTTCTTCAATCACCATATCGTATCGATCTTTGGTGATGAATGTCCCGAGTGTGTCGTCAGCATTGATAGCTTTGATTACGAGTGTCTTAACCATATGAGGTCTCCTTATTGACTAATTGTATTATACTACGTATATATGGAAAAGTCAAAACTTTTTTCCGCCAGCAGCCATGCGATTTTGTAATTGGTGATCTGCGCGATTTGCATTGTAGCGATGCTTCTCGTCAAGAGCGCCAGCCACGTCAAGACCCTCGCGAGCAGCAAGATCAAGAATGCGAATGATAGTGTCAGCGAGCTCAACTTCAAGCATCGTGCGTTCTGTGAGATGATCGTCCATAAGGTTCTTACGCGCACCTTCAAGAGCCTCGGAAAGCTCTGAGTGACAAAGAGCAATCATTGTGCCAATTTCGCGCGGATTCTTGTGCCAACCCATCGCAGTAGCTTGACCGTGTAGCTTTTTTTGAATGCTACGGAGAGCGTGGATTTCATAATCTTCAATTTCATATGTCATAATCAAATAATCCATTCAGGAGGTTGACGGTTTTTCCAGGAGTGCATGCTTGCCTTCCCGATCTTGTAGTAATTACGGTAGTTGACGATTGGGTCTTCGCTGACAACGTATTCGGGAGCCATAGCAGAAGGCATTGTCGTCATATCATAGTTAGTCAAATTCTTAGGAGGAGATTGCAGCTGATAGCTGAGTTCCCCGAAACACTTATGGGTCTTACCATAGCGATAGGTGTACTCTTCCCCGAGAGCAAAAAGGTGCTCTGCAAGCCAGTTGTAGTTCTCGACCGACTTGCGCGCCCATACGGCAGAAGGATGGTTGATGTGTGTAGCTTGATACAGGACAGCATCGCGCGCATCATCGAGAACCCAACGTTTCGCGTTGCGACCAGTCTTTGACTTACCCGCAACTTCCCTACCGTCTAACACTCGATGCGCAGTCGAAAGCAACTGCGCGGATTCTAGAATCATCTTTACAACGTGTTTGTCGACCATCCACTGAGCAGCTTGCACAGGGTCAGGAGAGACATAGAAGATGTTCACTTACGTTTCCATTTCTTCAAAGCTTGTTGACGATGGATCGGATTTGCTTTTTGATAGAAAACCTCACCATCTAGAAAATCCATACAATGTTGAAACGCACGAGCTGTCATACCGGTATACGTTTCAGTTCTGATTTCACCACTAGGAGTAGCGAAACGAACCTTACAGTGCTGCGGACGCTTTATCTTAACCTCTAATCCAGGAAAAGTCAAGCTAATTTCTTCAAGACGAACTTGATCTTCGCTAGGCATAACAATCCTAGGGTTGAAACAAACAAAATTCTCTGGTGCGCCACGCATACCAAAGATTCTTAGAGGAATCCCGACTTGAGGTGCGGAGAGACAAATCGCGTTGTTATCATACATGAACTTGATAAGATCTTGAGAGAACTCGACCGGATCAAACGGTGGGTTCTTGAAATCAAAAGGTTCAGACTTCTCTTTCAGTTGAGGGTCTCGGTAATCAATAACTTTCATTCTGCAATCCTACTAAAAGATTTTGTCTTTACGAACTTGATAACATTCTCGAACTTGTCGTGTAGAGTGTCTCTATGAGAAATGATGAACACGTTAGAATCTCTGCTGATGTTCTGTAGAATCTTGAGCAAATCCTCAGCCGAGTTACCATCAAGAGAACTATCGAACACTTCATCGAGAATCAAAAGGTTCGTACTAAGAGAGTTACGAAGTTTAGCTACAGCTCTCCAGGTAAACAAAATAGCCAAGTCAATTTTCTGCTTTTCACCTTCACTGAAGGATGCGTAGCTAAACTCGTCGCGGTAACGAGACTTGATGACTTCGTTGAACTGCTCGTCTAGATTGAACTCAACAAACAGATCGAACTCAGACAGATACTTATTGATCAGCTTGTTGATGACTGGTATGTATTGATTAACGATACGAGTCTTGATACCACCATCTTTCAACAACAAGGCTGCAGCGTTAAGGACACGCTTGTCCTCCTGTAGTATATTATAATGGTTTGACAGATTTGTCAAGTCTTTTTCTAGGTCAACAACCTTCAAATCGGAATTTTCTTTTGAAGTTTTTTTAGCTTCATCAAGCTCTTTTGATATTGTTCTAACTTGATCGTTGAACATCTGAATCTTCAGAGTTTCATGAGATGCCTTGGTTCTAAGATCATCACATTCCTTATCAATTTCAAGTATCTTGCCGAGCTCTGCGTTGGTTTCTTCATACTTGTTCGCCAACTGCGACAGACCTGACTCAACTTCTTTGATTTCGTTCTCGCGTTTCTCTACGATCTCGCAGCTAAACTCAGAACTGATCTCTTGTTTGCAAGTCGGGCAGTTGTCGTGATTATTGAAAAAATCAATCTCTTTCGAAAGAGAAGCAGTTTTGATCTCCATCTGCGCTCTCAGAGTTTTCAGCTTCTCGACTTTATTCTTAACGCTACCAAGGTTTGTAAGATAATCTGATTTTGATTTGATTGCGTCAGATAGCTCGCTTTTAGTCAGTCTAGCCTCTTCAATCTTCTTTTCAACGTCAGCAAGAGCGATTTTCTTCTCTTGAATGAATTGTTCGTTCTTGGATTGAACTTCTTTCAGATGTTCTCTGACCATCTTGATCTTGGCTTCAACAATCTTTCGGTCGTTTTCATTATCCTGAATGAGACTTGTATTGTCCTGCACCTTCTCTTTCAGCAGAGTATTCATTGTCGTGAATACCTGCAAGTCGAGTAGGTCTTCAATGATCGCTCGACGCTGCGAAGCAGGAAGCTGCATGAAAGGAACGAAAGAAGCAGAACCAAGAACAACAACCTGACAGAAGGATTTGTAGTTGATCTTCAGAACGTTCTTTTCTAGAACTTCCTGATAGTCTCTCATTTCAGCTGATTGGTTGACTAGGTTATCGTTACAATAAACCTCGAACACAGTAGGCTTGATGCCTCTGACGATTTTGTAATGATTGGATTGAACGGAAAACTCAAGCTCTACAACCAACTCTTTACGAGTGATTGTGTTGAGTAGCTGTGGCTTGTTGATGTTTCTGAAAGTCTTACCGAACAGAGCAAAAGTAAGAGCGTCAAGAATGGTTGACTTACCTGCTCCATTCTCGCCTACGATCAGAGTGGTCCCCGGAGTAGACAAGTTTAGTTCTGTGAAGATGTTTCCCGTTGAGAGGAAATTCTTCCATTTTATTGTTTCGAAGTGAATCATTCTACAGTTATCGCCTGATTATATAGATCGACGATCACTCGTTCAAGTTTATCCCTGTTCAGATTAGGAGTGTTAACTTGATCGATATGTTTCATGAAGATGTCAAGAGTGCTTTCGGCTTCGTTGACGATTTCACTATCTTCATCGAGATTCAGGTTGAGGTGATCATCGACGATCTGAAGGTTGAGAATACCTTGTTTTTCAATACTCTCGCAAAACTTGTCAAACCAAAACGGATTCGTCTTGTTGGTGACGATCAGCTTTACGTAGGTTCCTTTGTGCTGAGTGAAGTCATAGTCAAGCAATTCTTCCATCGTTTTTGAAGAATCGTCATACCAGACCTTACTGAACATTATATAAGGATTCTCAATAAAAGTCAAGTCTTTTGTTTGAAGATCCAGTATGTGAAACCCGCGAGAATCGCCGTAGTCAGACCAAGTAAACTGACCATGAGAACCAACGTAACTAATACTACCATCAGTGGACCGATGATGAAAATGACCAGAAAGTACGCAATCAAACTTGTCAAAAAGTCTACGATCTTCTCCATGTGAACATATACTCCCCTTGAACATTTGGAAACCTTGTAACTCAAGATGTCCCATACAGATTGTTGATCTTGATTTTTCAATCATCTCTAGAGCGTGTTCTTTATTATCAGAACAGATCCAGGGAACGAACAAAATAGGTGCCTCGTGAATCACAACTTCGGTCGCGTTCTGGTAGATATTAACAGACTCATCACACAGTTCTTGCACCGAGTTGACCGAGTTTGTGTTTTTGTAATATGTGTCGTGATTACCCAGGATTTGATGCAGCTTAAGACCCATATGCTCTATCGGCTCTAGGAAGTCTTTACGAAGGCGATTTGCAGTCTGAATGTTGATGTACTTACGGCGGTCAACTAGATCACCAAGATGCACTATAGTCTCAATACCTTGATTATGAATCTCAGGAAAGAACACATTATCAAGGAATTTCTTGAACATGTCCATGAATGCAACGTTATCATTTCTGATACCGGCATGCGTGTCTGCGATTATAGCAATTTTCATTCAGCGACGCTTCAAATGACGGTTACCGAAAGAAAAATACTCTTCGGCACTTTGTGGTTCCCTTTCCGAGACCTCCATACGATTATTCAATACGTCTTCGCAAAACTTTTTGATATTTTCCAGGTGCATACGCGAATTCTGCCTAACGTTGACATTAGGATGAGACAGAGCATTTGTAGCAAAATCAATTACAATTTGCGGTAACACGTTTAACTTAGGGTTTTTGTCATTGTCCATTCGATTCTTCCTCCACGAACTTCTCTACACCCTTTATATTACTACTCTTTTTCGTTTTAGTCAACTTCTTTTCGAAGGTATCGATGATTTCATTTGTGATGTCATTGTACTCGCTCTTTTTCCCCATAACGTGGTTGAACGTATCTTCATCAAGCTCCGAAACTAGCATGTTGTTGACCATGTTCTTGTGCTTGATGTACTGCTGCTTCTTCTCTTTTGAAATTCTTCTGATAAAAGCATTCCAGGCAATTTGAGTGAAATAAGCGAACGGGTTGCTTGACTTCTCTGGATCAAACCCATTGACAGAAGCAATGCAGTTCTCGATACCATCCGCGATCATTTCATCTCTGAAAGAGTAACCGATGAAATTGGGCTTGGTTGAGAGTTTGTTACAAATTGCTAAAATACATTGACCGATGTAATCGGAAACTTGAGTGTTCGGATTCTCAGAAAGTTTTTGTTTGTAAACAACGATCGCTTCGTAGAAATCTTTGTTATTCACGTAGTGGCGCTTGGGTTTTGCTGACATAATGCTTGACTTCTCCATAAATGTAGGTATAATCACTAGTGTGTGAATGATAATGGTTACAGTAGATCTACACTGTATGTCTTGTAGGGAAACTTCTCCTCGCTATAGATCTTGATTCGCTCGACGAAATGAAGGATAGTATGGTTCTTTTTAGACTTCCAAGTCAGGTCATCGGCGATGTCATACAAAGTAGCTTCCGATTTAGTATCAGAAGTTCTAAGACCTCTACCGATCGACTGGAGGTTCCTTACCCTGGACTTTGAAGGACTAGAAAATACAACGTTGTGCAGATTGCGAATGTTAATACCGGTGGAGCTAGTTCCGTAGCTAGCAACCACAATAGCATTTTCTTCTGTCTCAATGATTCTCCGAATTTCTTCACGTTTCTCTCCATCAATAGCGCCAGAAATGAAAAAGACCTTACGATCAACAGCTTCTTTTGATATAAGATCATATAGAGTTTTGCCGTGTTTTTCGACAAACTGGAACAGTAACAGAGTGTTACCATTCAAGGAAAGAGCAAGATTCTTGATGAATCTATTGCGGGCTTCGTTTCTTACAATGAAGTCTATCTCGGTTTGATAGTCAGATCCAGCCATAAGTTTTCTTACGTCTTCTGGATACTTGAGAACGATAGCCTTGATGCTGAAATCAGCAAGATGTTTTTGTTCAATCAGATCGGCAGTTGTTGTAATTTTACGAACTGCGCCAAACAAACCTTCGAGCACAAGCTTGTGAGTTTGAGTGCCGTCCAGAGTTCCGGTGAAACCGAATCTGTATTTACAACCAGTCATCTTGCCCATGATCGTTGATAAAGACTTGGCTTTGAACAGATGCGCCTCGTCACCAATAACAACATCAAACTGATCAAACCACTTCTTTGGCTGTTTGTAGATTGACTGCCAGGTTGAAATGACGAAAGGTTTGTTCGATTCTTTTTCTTCGCCGGACATGATCTTATGAGTCATTCCCTTCGGTAGACCATAATCTTCAAAGTCCGAAGCCATCTGATGAACGAGAGATGTTGTTGGTACGATTACCAGAGTCTTGGATTGATACCAACAAGCCAGGAGGTAAATGATGAATGACTTACCAGAACCAGTCGGAGACAGTAGGACACCTCTACGTTTTCTTACTGCATGCACGAATGCATCAATCTGATAGTCTCTAGGCTGATGTTTTGGTTGTAGTTTCTCTATGAATTGTTTCGCTTCAATCAAAGAGAATTCTGTATCAGAGAACGGACCTTCGTATTCTAGCTCGTAATGTCTGCTCTTGCAGAACTGCTCTAGATGATGATTCAAGCCTGCGTAAAGTAATGAAACAAGTGGGTTGAAGAGTCTAATCTTTCCGTCCCAGACTTTGTTTCTGAAAGATGGCATAAACTTAGCGCCAGGTACTTCAAACGTGAAATGGTCCGCTAACTCCATGGCTAACCCGGAGTCGCAGACTATTTTGTTGTATACTTCGTCGTAACGTACCACTCTTATAATTTCACTCATCAACCACCCATTGTAAACTTCGTGCATGTATAAATATAGTTGTCAGTCGCGAGTTCCCGCTCCACTGACTCTAACGCATTCAAGGAGCGCCAGCTATGAGTATTTATCGTAAAATCTACGAACAACATTTTGGTTCTATTCCCATCGATGAGTTTGGAAGGTCTTATGACATACATCACATCGATGGGAATAGAAAAAACAATAATCCATCAAATCTAATAGCATTGTCGATACAAGAACACTACAACGTGCATTATAATCAGTGCGATTGGGGTGCTTGTTTTGCTATATCCATGAGAATGCAAGTTTCTTTAGAAAACATTTCCGAACGACAATCAGAACTAG
>Ga0114976_10001739_pt1 | contig 13601 bp, 17 predicted proteins | sample S_130805_EF_Meta_FD_87319 | JGI IMG/M metagenome (GOLD analysis project Ga0114976, IMG submission 87319) | Freshwater microbial communities from Lake Simoncouche, Canada to study carbon cycling - S_130805_EF_MetaG | ecosystem: Environmental > Aquatic > Freshwater > Lake | place: Lake...
GAACTCACATGGATTCCGAGTTCAGAGTAGCGGGTCTTTACGATTTCGCGTATAGGACACGGTGTATTGATGTCCGTAGCGTGTTGTGCCGCCCCTGCTGCTGCACGTAGCACGCGCTTCTTTGGAACTGCTCGCACGGACGTTTCAGTGGTCGTGGGTACGTATTCGTCAGCGACGGACACATCTGCCACCGTATCTGCGTCTGTATCCGCATCCGCATCGGCCTCGGCATCCTCGACAGTAGGAACATCATCATCCTCGTCGTTCTCATCCACCTCGTCCTCGTCCTCGTCGTCGTCATCCTCGTCGACGGTTGTCCAATTCGAATAAATCACCTCATATTCTGAAGGTTTCATATTGATGTACGCCGACGGAAGTTTGTCGTAGTTGTCGGAGTTTGAATTGGGTGTGAGCATGACGACAATCGACCCTACAAATATCTCGTCTTGGAAGTTTCCGCCCAGGACGTGCTGGTTGACCTTATCATCGTCGTCATCGTCGTCGCTGCCCGATTCTGCAAACACCGCAACCCACCTCTCTTTGCTCTGTATCTTTCCGTGAAACTGAAGATCAGGCTGCTTCGTCTTTGCACGCAGCCATGCGAGCACGTCCACAGTCTTTGTCGGGATAGTAAGTTCCGACAGAGACCCTGAGGGGTGCACGAGTGTAGCAGTGAGGACCATTACTCTCTATATAAAACAGATGTGCGTAATCTGTTTTGAACTATCCAAAACGGATGTGTCCGTACCCACACGAAACTGCTGCATATCAAGATGTCTCTGTCGTCAATCAATTGGCGCGCGCGCGAACAAGCGAGAAAGCAGGCAGCAGAAGATACGGCCCGCCGACGAGCAGTTGAAGTAAGCGAGATCAGTTTCCCGTCGCTTACACCGAGTACAGAGTGGGGAACGTCTGCAGAAGCAGCGCCAGCACCGCGAACGTGGGCCCCGCCTGCTGTCAAGAACGACAAAGAGCAGGCAGAGCACGCCTTATCATCGAAGCCGTCAGCGCGGCCCTCGTACGCCCCGACAGTGGTTATCTCGCGCGCAAAGATTGCAGAGGAGATACGAAAGAGCAGCATGCAGTACGAGGACAATGACTCATACTACGAAGAGCCTGCTGTGGCCCAAAAACCTCTGGACGACGACGACGGAGGTTGGAAGGAGGTTACCGTGCGCAGACGCTCCGCCGCACAACCTACTACGAAATCGCGTATGGCAGAACCACCGCAGAAGCAGCAGTATGATGACTACGAGGACGACTACTGAGGCGGCGAAATAAACTCGTGAAGCAGGTTTGGAACTGCCACATACCAGTCAAACATTTCATCCAGTGTATGCGACCACAGAGTGTTCAAAAGGACCGCAAATACTGCACTCAGGAGGATCAGCAGAATTCCCCACAGTCCTCCGAATTGAAGGTAGAACGAGTATACGCGCGCCCAGAAGTTTTTCGCGTTCTGCTGTGTCTCGGCGTCCTTCTTCTTCCGTTCGGCACTATTGACGTTCCCCGACCGAATTACGGGGCGAGTAGGCGGAGGCGGAGGATTGTCTAGACCTTCGATGGCGCCGCCGAAGAACCCTTCGCGCATATTTGAAAATGTCTCTTCTCCTGCTATCTGCCCCTGAGTATTCAGGCGGCGGCACTTCATATACACCTTGCCGTCGCGCTGCATGTACGCGGGATTCTCCTGCTCCTCGCTTCGGAAAAACACCTTGCGCTCGCTGGACGCGCCTGGAGGACTCAGTTGTTGAAGCGGTTTCTTCCATGCGTCTGTAAGCACTCGCACAATCGTCGCTTCGTCCGTCGTGTTGATCTGAATAGAATTCTTGTAAACGATCCACATCACAGACTCCTCGCATGCAAACGTCCGTCCTTCGTAGACAAAATACGACATATCTTGTGGGAGAGCATTTTGCAGCGTCCACGACGATCCTAGAGAAATTGCTGCTTGTGAGTCGGTATGCCCGACGAACGCACTGAAAAAGTTGGTGGACGGACTCCCCGTAGTCCCGCTGCTGTTTACAGGAACCGACATCATCACAGTCTTGTACCCAGGACTCGTGAAGTGCGCCACAAGTTCGTGCTGACTAAACGAGTTGTCGTATGCGTGCTGGGCCGAGCGATAGAGTTCAATGCGGTCGCACACGTAGCGCACGTTGTTGTAGGTCGCCGTGGGCGGGGGGGATAAGGATGACAAATGAATCATGAAGCCTCTGACTACAATCACCTTCGCAGACTGCGTTTCAATAGGGTCAACGGAAAAATCGCACGCCCGCTGGCACTCTTCTGCGGTTGACTGGACTAGATTGACTGGGCTTTGATAATTGGCAGTGCAATTTGCCGATGAAGGGTTGTACCCACTTGGACCGCTAGACGCCGACATTATTACACAGGCATACTTATATATTCCGCAATTGTCTTTGGCGCGTCTCCAGTCCACTCGAGGCTCTGCTCAAACTTTTCCGACTGCCTCCCCTGAATGTACGTATCGATGGTCCTCGCGAAATACATCGAGGTGACGCGAACGTCGTGCGTCGACGTCGCCCGCAATGCGCGATACGACGCCTGCTTCTCCAGAAACGGATTCCAATCGGGAGACGTGTGAATGACGTGGTCGACCCACGGCAGCGACAACCCTACCCCACCCGCCACGATCTGTAGCAGGAGAACGCGCGGTGCGACGAGGAAACTCTCGACGATCTTCATGACGTCCGTCGGGAGCTGCCGAAACATCGCCTTGCGGCAGACCTCCAGGTTGGCGGCGTCGCTGTTTATCGTTTGCATCGCCGTGCGATCCTTCGCCTTGGTCTTGCCGTTGATAACGAGCGGCGTGATCCCTGCGCTCTCCAGACGCGCCTTGATTAACTGCAGCTCCGTCTCAAAGTGCGTCACAATCATCGTGCTGCGCTTCTTCGCCCGATCCGCGCGCACCATCTCCATGATGTACCGAAACTTGGTGACCTTGCTCTCGTCCCATGCGCGCAGATCTTCTGGGTTTCCAAGCACGTCGGGCATCTGGGCGCGCCATACCCGCTCCGCGTCCAGAACGATCTGCGGATGAATCGCCGCCTGCCGCTCGCGCAACTGGAGCAGCAGCAGCATCTGCCCGCGCACGTGCCGCGGCAAGCGCCGCGCGTTCGCCTGAATCCACGCGTTCGCCTCATCAATGCGTCCCGCGACGTACTCGTACATCAGGCGCTCCTCGGGCGACTCAAACTCGTAGACGAACTTCTTGGGGACGATCTTGGGACAACCGTCCTCGAAAACCTCCTCGCGCGTCTTTCGCAGCATCCACTCCCCAAACTTGCTGCGATCCTCTGTCGCCGCGCCCTCGCAGAGAAACCGCATGTACGACGAAATGTCGCGCGCGCTGTTGTTGAACGGCGTCGCGGTCAGACCCCACCGCAGCGCCGCAGGAATCTTCGAAACGCCCGCCTGCAGCACTCCAGGATTCCGCAGAACATGAATCTCGTCGACGACGATGCGATCAAACCGCCGCGCCTCGAACCACTCCGCGTTTCTCTTCAAAATGGAATGGTGAGTCGACACCAGAACCGTGTTTCGCTCGGGGTTGATGTACGTCTTATCCTTCTTGTACTCGCGCACGTCGAACGCGAACTTGGACTGCTCGCGCAACTCTGCCAGCCATCCGCCCATTGTCGACTTGGTCGTGAGCACGAGCGTCAGCGGAAGCATGTTCTCGCGCAGCAGCCGACACATCATCCGCGTCTTACCCAGACCCATCTCGTGGCACAGCATACCGCCTTTCCCTGCAAATTCGCGCGCCTTCATCCATTCCACTGCATCATCCTGGTACTTGAACATCTTTCCTGTCGTTTCGTAGTAGTCTTGTCTTCTTATTGCCTTCGCCCCTATACCACTTCGTTTTAGTGGTATCAATCCGTTTTCGTGTAAAAGGTCCATCCGTTAGAAGGGTTCATTATTACAGGAACTGGAAAGTTCGCATGCACAAACGTAGGGAGCTCATCGCGAAACCCAGAAAATACAGCATCGCCTTCCGTGATACCCATAACACTCGTCGCACGGTAATGGTATGTCACACCAACAACTAGGTTTGAAATACTAACAACGCTCATTTTATGATAAAACACGAATGTCTTTAAGTCATTTCTTTCTTATGGAACTATAATGGAAACCGCCGCCTCGTACGGCAGCGCCGCACTGAGCGGTGTATCGACGTTCATAGTACTCCTCGGCGTATTTCTACCTGAGATTGCTATTTTGGCAGGATTCCTATCCGATTTGATGAACGTGCAGGTGCGCCACATGCCGACCAGCGCCTTCGGAGTTCTGGCAGCAGTTCTCAATTGGGGCGTGGCGCTCCTCATCGGACCCAAACCCGCAAACGCCTCCTTTTTCTCGCTTCCCGAGCGCAACGCGGTCAGCGCGTCATCGTCGCCCGAGGCGGCAGCGATCTCCAAACTCACGAGTCTCTTCCCACCGACCTTGCTTGGCGTAGCGTCGCCGCTCGCGATGGGCAACGCGACTGCCGCCGCCGCCCCAACTCCGACCAACACCGTTCAAGCAGCAAGGCAGATCGTGGCGGCAGCAAATCCCATTCCAGTTCCCGTTCCCGCGCCACTTGCGGGTGTGACAGGAACCCCGCCAGACACTGCAAACGTCTCCAACCGACCCGACGGAAATACTCCCAGTGGAAGCGTGTTTCAATTCAATTTTTCAGGATACCCTGCGTCGGGTGTTGGCGGTCCAAACCCAAGCGCATTTCCAATAGACTCCGAAGCCAAAGCTTCACAGGCAGCCAGACGAGACGCCTCAGCAGCAAACGCAGCAGGTGTAAACCAACTCAAGAATCTGAATAGAGTGAAGGTTGGTTCGGTAAGTCAGGTTGGTGCGCCAGAGGGCGGTGGGAAGAAGAAGTCGCAAAAGGGCGGCGGCGCCCGACTCACGGATATTGTGAACGACCAGTTCAACCCGTGCGCCGTCCGCGGTCTCGGCGCCTTCGACGTCGCCAAGCGCCCCATGGGCATTGCCGTTCTGACCACGATCTTCTTCGTCTACCTCCTCGACATGTCTGTCAACAAGAAGCGCAACACAAACGAACAGATCGCATACTGGGGCGTCGCGATCGCCGTTCTCGGGGTGAACATCTACGCACACATGAAACTCAGCTGTGTCGACGGACTGTTTTCTGCGTCGGTGTTCGTCCCCCTCATCATCGGTCTTGTCGTGGGCGGAGCTGCCTTCGGGATATACCAAAACCTCGGACCTTCGTACCTTCCCATGGACTCTGAAACGCCTTCGGGATCGAGCGTCAACGCACCGACTGGACAGTACTCGGCGTGCGCATCAGGCAACGGCGGCGACTTTGTGTGCGACGCATACTTGAACGGTCGCCGCATCGGTACCGTATCGCCATCTACAGGGGAGATTGCGTAAGGAGCAGAGCCTTTGCTCGTCGTAGCAGGTTAAAATAACCAATGAGCGACGACCCCTCGTGCTTTCCAAACTCCGTACCATCTGCCTTCAAAACAACCATTGTCGGAACTAGACGCACGCCCATCTTGAACGCCGTCGCGTTGAGATCTTTGGTCGTGTCGATGTTGACCCACTCAAACTGGGTGTAATCATCCTGCAGTTCGGCAATCGTGGGTTTGATTGTATTGCAGGGCCCGCAATTAGGTGACGTAAACATCAGCACTTTCGCCATATTATGCATCTTCCGAGCGCTCAATCGTTAAATGGCTTTTTTCGATCAGGCGGTACGCGATCTGTTTATGAATCTTGGTTTTCTCGAGATCGTACGCACGTGCGTTCAGCGTCTTTTTAAGTGCGGAGATGAGCGCAGACTTCAGGAATTTCGGGTCGATGACGTCGAGATGTTCGCGCAGCGCCTTTACGAGATCGTCTTCCGACGCGGGACCGCCCATCAGGGCCAGCGGAATGCCTTTCAGAACTTCGTCCGTCGGTTCCCCCGTCCGCACGATCTTCACCGCCAGATCTTCGTAGGGAACGCGCTTGCCGTCATCCACCGCCTTGCGCGCCAAGCGGTCGCACACGTCGTTCCACTTGCTATCCTCGTCGTCGGCACCCGTGTGCGCCTTCACGTGCACGAACTGATGCCCTCCAAACCCTTCGAGACTCTTGAGAATCTGTTCCACCGCGACTCGGTGGACCACATCCTTGCCCTCTGCCGTCTTCCACCCCTTTTTCCTCCATCCCGACACCCACTTTGTCAGGCAGTTTATGGAATATTCAGAGTCGGTGCAGATCCGCACGACGCGTTCGGGAGCGGCAGTGATCGTCTTGAGATATTCAAGACCGTCGTAGATGGCGTGCAGCTCGGCAGATTGGTTCGTGGGGTGCATGTCGGCAGGCAGGGGAGCGCCGTAGGACTCGGCAGCAAAGTCGGGGTAAGCGACCCCGATACCGCCCTTGCTCCCGACCTTCTTGCCGTTATTAATGCACGAGCCGTCCGTGTACATGCGCAGCATCTTTCTGTTATATTGTCTCCTTGTAACTTTCTTGCGAGACTATCCGTTTCCACAAACTTATCATTTCCGAGGTTTCACCGCCCTCGCATATCGGAACAACGACCGCGGTGTGTGGCGGCGCGTTCAGGTTTCGAAGAATGCACCGACTCTGGATCGCAGGCTGAATGTTGTTCACGTACTCGGCGTGAAACCATACGCGCACTCTATAACTCTTTGTTTCCAACCAGCGCCGCAGGGATTGTTGGCACGCGAGGCTGAGAAAGTGTGCGTGCCATACCATGAGCAGTTTAATGCGCTTCGATGATTTTGACGTCACCCAAATCTCAAAGAGGCGACCGAACTCGTCGACCGAACACACATCGGCGGCGTCGATTTCACACGTGTCGAGTTCTGCGGCGTATTTTATAGTGTAGTCTTTCCAGGTCCGAATCATTTCACGATCCTCCATCGGTTCGTGAAATAACATGTGCGGCGGCGGGAACTGCATTATATTACTCCCCCTTCAACTCTGAAACAATCTTACGGACGGGAATCTCCTTCGAGACGACGTACAGGCTGTTCTCCGTCAGAACGATGAAGCACCCCTCCAACTGAAAAATGTTTTGAATGGCAGACGTATACTCTGAATCCGATTTCACGAGATGTTTTTCTTTATCGCGCACCCCAATGCAGCACTCTTTATTCTTGCTCTCTTTCCAGTAATCCAGAAGGATTGGGCGATCCTCCTCGATCGCAATGCTTGCCGCGCGAAGTAGAACGTTTTGAGGCGGAAGAACTGCTGCCCCGCCAGTGGATGCTGCTGCTGCTGCCATTTGTATCACACATGGAATTCTGCTGGTAAATAGGAACGCGGAGAACAAGTCCTCCTTGTGGGACGTACTACTTCACCTTGCCCTTCAAGAGGTCCTCGAGGCGGAAGCGCGAACGCATGCCGAGGCACTTGGCGGTCGCCTTCGGGATCGTCAGAATCTTCTCGATCTGCGTCTTGATGATGTGGTTACCAACGACCTTCACGACCTCCGTCATAAAGTTCACGATCTGGTCGGCGCGCTCCACCATCTCCGTCTTGACCGCCGCGTCGTCGTTGCACACCGCTTCCTCGAGGTCGTCGATCGCCGTCTTGATCGAGTCGGAAATCATTTCCTCGGACACGACGCCCTGTGCGAACAACTCGAGCGCGATCAACCCGAACCCGCGCCGCACCTCGCGGTGCTTGTGCCACACGCACACCTTGTCGCTGTACCCCTCCTCCGAACACTTGGGGTAGGGAATGATTTCGCCGCCAAACATTACGTTGAACGTCTCCACCGAGCAGAACACCGCAATGTCCTCCTCGACCTCGGGAACTGACCCACTCATTCCCTTGATGAGACCCGCGAGCACGTTTGCGTAGAAAGGCGTCCGCACTCCGCGGTCGAAGATAAAGTTCACGACGCGGATGCGGAAGTCCGCGTCGCGCGTTCCGAGTATAGCTACGACATCTGCCGTCTTGGCGACCAGCGTCGAAAGCACAATCTTGTTGACGATGGCGATAATTTTTTCGTAGTCCGCATCATCCTTCTCCCGCGGCGCATTGCGGATCGCGTGGATCTTCGAGCGACGCCACGAGGCCTCCGCATCTGCTGCCGAAACTGCCCGTGCTGCTGCTGCCTGGGCCCGTCCTGCGCCTGCTGCGGGCGCCCGCCGTACATACACGGGCGCCACTGGCAGCGCCTCCATACCTGCAATCACCGCGCGCACACTGTCTGGGATATCCAGCATCTCTGTCATCGTCATCTCATAGTCGTAAAGGTTCTTGGGGGTCATTGCTACTGCTGCTGCCATTCTCTCTGTCGCCGTGATGTGTCCTACTGAGAAGAAAAACGGATCCGTTTTTACGAATACTTCAAAACGGATTAATGAACTCTGCGAACACGTTAGAGACGGCGATACAATATACAGACACAAGATAGAACCCACGACCAGAATGGCAGCAGCAAAAGGAGCAGGAGCAGATACGACACAATTCAAAGGCATTTGGACTCTGTGGTATTTCAACCCGAAGAAGACAGACTGGGCGCTTACGAACTACGAGAAGGTTGCAGATATTTCCAATGCAGATCAATTCTGGACGATCGTGCGCGCGATCCCCAAGGACGCCATAGAGTGCGGCTACTTCTTCTTCATGCGGCGCGGCGTGCGTCCGATTTGGGAAGTACCCGAGAACGAGAACGGCGGGTCGTGGAGCAAGAAGATTGCGACCAAGGAGATTCACGAGATCGCTCTGGACTTGATGGTCCACGCGGCGACCGAGGCAGTCGTCATGTCGCGCGGCGAGACGTTTGTGGGCGTTTCGACGTCTCCCAAGGGCGACTTCAATATTGTCAAACTCTGGAACACCAGCGCCGCGATAAACTCCAAGGCGCTTCTGAATACCGAAATGAAAATGACAATCACCGATGACGTGGTGTATACGCCGCACAACAAGCGCGGAACGGGCGGCGGAGGTGGCGGAGGCGGGTATCATCGCGGCGGTGGTGGCGGAGGAGGGGGGTATCGCGGCGGACGGCGCTGAACTAATGAAACTTTGCGAGTAATGTTATTGCATCCTGGCGTTTGCTTGGGGGTATTTTAAACTCCTTGTCGTGTATTTTTTCCCACAGACTCGTCTCGCCAAACATGGTCGAATACTTGTGCGTTGCTGGACTCGCGACCCCCAGTTCGTTCCGCAGAGTGTTCAAGATGTTGTAGAGTTTTCCGCCGTCGTCCGTCACAACGCAGAACCACGCATCATTCAGCAAGGTCGTGGGGTCGTAACGCGGTTTTTCCTTGCCCACGTGTCCGTACATCGACGTCGACAGAGACGAGTGGTTCAGCAGGTCAAAGTCCGTACTCATGTAATCGAGGTTTTGGACATGACCGACCATTCCGTAGTCGTACGCATTCACTTCGGGCGCCTCCTCTGCCGATTTACGCGAGAGCATTATCTGCGCTCCCGTAAACGACCTGTCCATGTAGGGAGGCGGTACGTGCGGTTTCGACGGATCGTTCATTATTTGAACGCCATGGTTTTCTTGTAAACTCTTTCTTTGTGTTACACGGTCTTCGGCACTGGGTTGATCTTCTGGAATGCAATAGCAATGAATCCAAGAATCACTGCGTTCTTGAACGTCACCGATAGAATTTCGAGCATGTAGAACCCTGCGATGAGACCCATGATCGGAAACGGTCCAGGTTTCTTGATGTCGTACGATTTTATGAGAGACCCTACGTATTTGCGCGCGCCTTGTAAGACGCCCATATGCGTCGTAATCGGGGCGTTGATCATATCGGGAACAAAGCCCACAGGCAGGTGTTTTTGAAATTGCCGCACGTAGACTGCGAGTTGTTTTTGCTGGTCGTTGTTGGTCGATTCGAGTTTCGAAGGGTCCTGGATAAACATCATAACTGGAATTTCTGCAAAGTCAACTGCCTGCGGGTTTTGCAGTGCCGCATTCAGCGCCTGCTTCCCTGTAGCAAACACATCTTTTTCGCCTATCTTGGCAAACTCCGACAGGTCGTACGTGTAATACTCGTCGAAAATTGCACCCACTTGTCGCTGAATCTCGATCCACGGAGGGTAATTGCCCTTCATGGTCGTAAATTCCTCCTTCCGCCTCCACGTTCCGTAGAGCAGCGCCCCTACAAAAAGAAGCGCTACACCGAGAATAACGTACTCGATCATTATATCTAGATTGGTGAATTTGTGCACGGCATCAGACACAACTGGATCTCGCCCAGGTTGGCGATTACGTACTTGATCATGAGGAACCAATCGTTCTTCATGTACAATTCAAGATTGTTCGAGAGGTTCGTGCACTTGGTAAAGAGCACGAGGTGCGGTAGGGAAAAACTGCCCGAGATGATGGCGTTGGGCTCGGCCTTCTTAATACTGAACTCGCTCGCGGAATCGCCCAGAACGGTTTCGCGGTTGGCGAACTGCCCCTTGCAGGATAGAACAAGTGTAGTTCCAATACTTTTGATTTCGACCGTCTTGGCAGTGAGGAGCGTCATGTCGCGGCACTTCTTCTGAAAGTCGATCGACGGCATCGTGATGCGCGCACTGAACTCCGTGGAGGGCATGTCGATATGCGGCTCGTCACGGTCCAGAAGGGACAGCGTGTATCGCGTGACCTCCTTCTTCTCGCCGTTCTCCAGCAGAACCCGCAGGTGGTTGTGGTCTCCTTTCTCGATATAGAACGTAAGAATATCGTCGTTCGACGCCGTCTTTACGATGCGATAGAGGTGGTCGGTGTTCAGACCAATGACGGTGGGGGTCGGACCGCATGCGTACTTTTCGAACTTGGAGGCGTCTAGGCGCATGTGCACGAGAACCGTCCGAGTATTGTCCATGGCCATCATCTTGACACCGTCCTTGTCGAACGTGAGGTTCATCTCGACCAAAATGCACTTGAGCGCCTCAATCAGCGTGCGGATCGCTCCCGTCTGCACCGTCTTGGCCTCAACAAGGTAGTCAGACGCTGGCATATTTATGCTGTTTCGCGAAGAGTCCCTAAATCGTAAGAACGAAGACTCCGCAGGCGACCAGATGCCCCGCCAGGAATTCGAGGATGTCTACGAAGACATTCACCTCGTAAATGTCGAGAAATTGGTATACGATGAAGATCGAAACAAAGATGGGATACTGAAGAGCGAGGTATCCGAATACAAAGTGCCACACCGAGTTCCAACCGTCCGTAAAGATTGCTCGGTGCTGAATATATGTCGTGGGTCTACTTTTGGCCGTCGCTGGTGTTTCTGGGGACGACAATGCTGGGACTGCTGGCAGCACTTCTTTCGGTGAATCTTGTACTGGGACTGCTGGTGTTTGTCCTGTACAGTCTGTGCCCAAAAGATCTTCTGTTTGACACGATTTTTCAGAAGTTGCGCAATCCGCAGATTGAGGAGAATCTGCAGGAGTCGTTTCAGTTGCACGTAAAATCTCCTCCGACATCCCCTTGTCTCTTTGTCTGGCAGCCACATGGTTTAATCAGCATTTCCTCCCTGTTTTACAACTCGGGTCTCTTGTCGGCAAAAGGGTACGCTCGAAACCACAGCGTCCTCATTTCGTTCTGGCACTACATCCCCATCCTCGGCGATTTCGCGCGGCACCTTCATAGCATTCCATCCGACGCATCCAGCATACGGAAAACGCTGAACGCCCGCGAATCCGTCTCCGTCATGCTCGGCGGCGTCCGCGACATGCTCGACAGCCGACCCTACGTCATCACCGTCCCGAAACGCAGGGGCATATACCGAATCGCGCTGGAAACAGGAACGCCGCTGATCCCCGTCCTGACATACGGCGAAAACGAGCGCTTCCCCCGCGGCGATCACTGGGTATTCGATGCGATAAACAACTGGCTGTACGATAACTTTAGGGTCGGAATTCCGTTCCCGAGTTGGGTCGCTCTTCAAAACTGGTCTGAACTCTCGTACAAGTCGATCAAACCAATTCATTCCCACACTGGCGCACCCATCGAAGTTTCCAAGGTGGAGAACCCTACAGACGCAGACATTGACAATCTACGCAAACAGTACATTGCGGGCGTAGAGGCGCTGTTCAAAGAGACCGCACCGCCCGAGTATTCTCTTGAAGTACTCTAGTACCGTGTCTTCACCTTCCTGTGTAGTTTTAAATGTGCCTATAATTAAAGGATGTCAATCATTGATAGATTATTAACCAATGTGCGCTTACCACCCCCGATCTCTGAACTACCTAGTGATATAGAAGAGATTCCTTGTAAGTATGACCCCGGTAGGTTGTGTTTACAATGTAAAAAATGCGGAAGCGTAAGTGGAACCAGTCGCGAAATAAGCCATTTTTTTGGTTGCCAATACAAACCTCCAGAACATGACCCCGCTCCCTATGTTATGGGCGCACGAAGACCACCTAGCAAGAGAATTAATCCTGAACTATGCGAATGTATCTTACAAAAAGAATATGCTATAATTTCAAACAATTCTGTAAAAACAATAGTAGGAACACACGGAGCAGGTCCCTGTATTATTTTGTGCATGCGTGATAGAAGAAATACAAATACTATATTGGCCCATATCGATGCTACAACTGAAAATCCATTAGAGCCATTTTTATCGTTCCCGCCTGAGCATAGCGATGTCTATATGATAGGTGGATCTAATGAATCCAGAACAGATGCGACTGGACTACTTTTTGGACTGAAGAGTGGAGGGTACACGTTAACATTCGCACATATTATTGACGACGACTCAAATGCATTTGCCATTGATTGTCTCACCGGCGAAACATGGTTAAATCATGAAATCTCTATGAGAGACCTTCCTATCGCTATTGATAAAGGGTTGAGGGAAGGAAGAATGATTGCGGTTGCTGTAGGATCTGGACCACTTGTCTCTGTAAAAATACCAAATAAACCAGCAGGAGCGGGCGCAGGAGCGGGCGCAACGACTGCTGGTGGAAAACGCAAAAATAGACGTAACACTAAACGAAATTATCGCAAGCGTAGACAAACGTTTAGGAAACACTAAACTAATTAATTTATAGTCAGAATAGGGTTATTACTAACTATAGTCTAACTACAAACGGGCATTTGTTATACGACGACATTTACTCTACGATCTCCTCCCCTTCGCCGCCGCCGCGGCGCTTGCCGCTCCTGACCTTGACGGGTTTGCCGTGCTTGATCGTCCACTTCATGCCCGTCTTTTTCTCCCACTTCCGAAGCGTGCCCTTCTTCTTCGCGAGTGCCGACTTGCGCGCCGAAACGATGCGACCGTACTTGTTGTACTTGAGATCCTTCTTCGTGAGACCGCCCGAGGTGTGGTGCGCCGTGCCGTTCACGACCTGCACGCGCGAACCGACCGCATGCTTGTGTCCTCCTCCATATGTCTCCATCCCATCCATCCCTTGGTTCGACATTCTGTTTATCTTACGCTCCCACATTTTTACGCGCTGCCAGAGGGTCGCACGATATTGTAGACGTCTTCGTCCGACAGAATGACTTCGTGCGGGAATTCCAGATAGAGAATGCTGCTGAAGAACGGCGAGGCGCGGTTCTCGAAAATCACGCCGCGGATCTTGTCGTTGCTCACGAGCGTGGACAGCAGACGCTTTCCAATAACGTC
>Ga0114976_10001740_pt1 | contig 13598 bp, 13 predicted proteins | sample S_130805_EF_Meta_FD_87319 | JGI IMG/M metagenome (GOLD analysis project Ga0114976, IMG submission 87319) | Freshwater microbial communities from Lake Simoncouche, Canada to study carbon cycling - S_130805_EF_MetaG | ecosystem: Environmental > Aquatic > Freshwater > Lake | place: Lake...
AATAAAGGTGATGTTGATGAAACTCATTCAACTATGCCAGAAACCAATGAATTTATTAAAGAATTAATTGGAGCTAATGAAGAGGTATTTCAAAATGCAGTTATTATGACTGCTAATAATACATTACCTTTTATGGCTCAAAAGAAGGTAGATAAGAGAAAATTTGTAGAAGGTATTTTAAATCTTGGTATTTTCGGCCAAATGCTTTTACAAGCAAGATCGGATTATAATGATGTTAAAAAAGAAAATGATATAATTGCGACTAAATTTATAGATCAACAAAGAAATTTAAAGCTCTATAAGAGCCAAGCAGATAAAAATGAAGAAGCAAAAAACAATAAAATACTAGCTTTAAAAGATAAAATAGAAGTTAATAATCAAAAGATTAAAAATGTATCCAATCAAGATTCGGTAAAGAAGAAGATTGATGATTTGGACACAGAGTTAGAGAGCAAAGAATCTGATTTAGTAGCTCTAGAAGAAGGTTTAAAGAAAGTTAAAAAGTCTATATCAGATATCAATACAGAATTATTACAAACCAATTATGAATTGGGTAATTTAGAAAGACAGAAACAAAAATTAAAAACCGATTCTTCTTGTCCTACGTGTAAAAGAAAGTATGATGAAAATGCTAATTTAGAAGATTGTTTAAAAGAAATAGAAGACAAATTAATACCTCTTCAAGATAAAAAAGAACCTTTAAGAAAATCTTTAGAAGATTTAAATAAAAAAGAATCTAAAGTAGAATCTGCTATTACAACTACTAGACAAAAGATAAAAATTCTTAATAAAGACAAGGGTGACTTAGCTCTTGCTGTACAAGAATTAAGTCAATTAGAAAAACGAAATAATGAGATTCTTGAAGAAATTTCTATATTAAGAAATGAAAAAGATGGTATATTAGAACTTATAGATAACATAGAAGTAGAAATTTTAGAATCAGAAAAACAAATACAAGCAATACAAAAGAAATTAACTATTTTAGACACTGCTAAATATGTTGTTTCGGAAGAAGGTGTAAAAACTTACATTATTAAAAAGATGTTAAATCTTTTAAATTCCAGACTTAACCATTATTTGCATATATTGGAAGCTCCTTGCAAATGTGAATTTAATGAAGTATTTGAAGAATCAATACACAATGATCAAGGCAAGGAATGTTCTTATTTCAATTTTAGCGGTGGTGAAAGAAAGCGTATAGACTTGGCTATTCTTTTTATGTTCCAGGATGTATTAAGAACACAAACAGGCACATCCTTTTCTCTTAGTATGTATGATGAATTATTAGATTCTGCTGTAGATGAAAAAGGAGCAGAAAAGATATTAGAAATATTAAAAAATAGAGTAGAGGATTACGGAGAGTCTATTTATATAGTATCACATAATAAATCCGTTATCAAAAACGGTTTAGATAATATTATTCAACTAGAAAAGATAAACGGCAAAACACAGTTGATGTTAGATTAAAATATATTAAAATATGACAATGAATTCTTTAATTGATATTAACCAAGAAACACTATTCCTATCGGATGATAAAATATTTTATACAATTGAAGGAGAGGGAGAGTATATAGGAGTACCTTCAGTCTTTATGCGTATGTCTATGTGTAATCTTACTTGTATAGGCTTTGCTTCAGAAGACTCACCAAATGGTTGTGATTCATTTGTTTCTTGGACGGTGAAGAACAAGATGACGTTCGCAGAAATCTTTCAACTCATGGAAGATAATGGTTATATTGATCACTTAGCCCATAATGCTATTTTAAAGCTTACAGGTGGAGAACCCCTTATTCAGCAGAAGCAATTGATTAAATTTATTCAAGCCTTTATAACAAGATATAAAATTGTACCACGTATAGATTTTGAAACTAATGCTACTCTATTACCAGATACAGTTTGGAAAGATGCTTTTAAAGCCACTTTTACAACCTCTCCTAAACTTCGTTCCAACGGAGACCCAGAAGACAAAACCTATAATCCAGAAGTCCTCAAATGGCACGCAAGGAACGGTTCAGGATTTAAGTTTGTTATTAATAAGTCAGAAGATATTGAAGAAATTTGGCAAAAGTATGTTCAAGATCCTAATTTCATTAACGTGGATAGAGATCGTATTTGGTTTATGCCTTGTTGTGGTTCTAGAGAAGAACATGTAAAAAACGCACCAGCAGTTGCAGAGTACGCAAAAGCAATGCATGTTAATTTTAGTCCAAGATTACAATTGTTAATTTGGAATAAAGCTCTTAAGGTCTGATTGATTTTTAGACGGTAGCTTATAAATTTAACATATGGCCTTAAAAATTAAAAATGCGGAAACAACACCACCTGTAAATTTACAAAATAAAATTGTATTTGAATACAAGGCTGTTAATACAGGACTTCCTTTAAATCCTCCTTCTCTCCCTCCTGGGATGCCTTCTTATTCGTATGTGGCTATTAATCCAGTACACGTCCCCGGACCTCCTCCTATAGAAATGCCTGAAAGCTCTTTACCTAGAGCTTTAAATTATTATGCAGATTATGGTGGTTGTGGTTTCTGGAGAATGATTTGGCCAGAATTTGCTTTAAATCAATATCAGAAAGCTTGTATTTCTGGTTTGACTTGTATGGTAATGGATATTCGTTTCTATCAAGGTATAAAGGCGATAAGAATGCAAAGACAAGCCACTCCAGTACAGAAAGAATTCATTACAGAACTTAAAAAAGCTAGTGGTCAGATGGGATTTCGTTTGATTTATGAAGTAGATGATATCGTATTCAAGGATGATATTCCAGATTACAATAGATGTAAGGATGCATTCGTCGATGAAAATATTGTAAAGAGTATTCTTGGTATTATGGAAATGATGGATGAAATTACCGTCACTTGTAAATACATGAAAGATTATTATATTAATAAGACAGGTAATAAAAAGATTACAGTTATACCAAATTACGCTCCTAAGTTCTGGCTTGATAGATTCTATAATAAACAACGTGTTATAGATCTTTACGAAAAGAATAAAAAGCGTCCAAGAATTCTTTATGCTGGATCTGGAACTCACATTGATGTAATCAATAGAACTGGAATGAATGATGATTTTGCTCATGTAGTGCAAGAGATTATCAAAGCTCGTAAGAAATTTAAATTTGTTTGGAAGGGCTGTTATCCATTAGCTCTGAAACCTTATATTGATAATGGTGAAATGGAATATATTGATTGGTCGGCTCTTCCTGATTATCCTCAAGGCATTTATGATACTAATTGTAATGCATCGTTTGCTCCCTTACAAGATAATGTATTCAATAAGTCCAAGAGCAATATTAAGATGATCGAAGCAGGTGCATTTGGTATGCCAGGCGCTTTCCAGGACATTTGCACTTATGAAGGTGCTGATGTTAGTTTTAAAAATGGAAGTGATCTTATTCAGCAATTGGAATATATAACTTCTGATTTTGATCGTTATATGAATCTTTCGGATAAAGGACGCAAATTTGCTGAGGGTCTTTGGTTAGAAGACCACTTAGATGAATACGAGGCTTTATACTTTACTGAATGGGGTTCAGAAGAAAGAAACAAGAAGAGCCCTATATTGATTGCTAATAATTTAGATCAGAAGGTGTAAGATTTTCCTTGGTTTTCCTCTTATTATATCATACTATTAATGTATGAGTAATACATTAGACCTTCGTCAGAATAAAAAAGTATCTATGAATCGACAGCCTTTACAGGAGTCGCCATTCTTTTCCACAAGAGGTGTAAATGTAAAATGGCCTACCTTGCGCAAGGTGTATATGAATGATAATAATGTTAAGGCATTAAAGGATCATACAACATCTAAAGGTCGCTCTATTATCTTTTTGGATGGCGAATATATTACTAAATTAAATCGTTATGTTGGTAAGGCTCCAGAAGAAAGAGCAGTTTTCTTTGAGTATATGGTTAAAGATAAAGAGCTCAAGGGAGCTATTTTTCTTCTGTGTTGGATTGGTAATTTCCATAATGGATGTATCTTTCATGCTGCACCTCAGTATCCACAAATGAATTGTTGGATTGATACATTAGGATTTGAGAAGGCTACGAATTTTTTTGAGAGAAAAGCTTTTGATTTATATAAAACCGTTTCTGATATTCTTCATGAGGGTCAGCCTATTATTGACGATGAAGTGAAGGAATTTATTGAAAATGGTATTAAAGTAGTGTAATATTTTAGTATGGCATGGAGAAATATTTTTTACGATGGAAGACAAGGAGTCATTCATTTATGGACATGGGATGAGAACGGTAATAGGATTAAGCTTGTAGCAGATTACGAGCCTCATTTATATATTGAGTCTTCATCGGCTCATGATGCTACTTCGATTTTTAATACACCCTTAAAAAAAGTTACATTTAAAAATCAATTTGATAGGAGTAAATTCGTAAATGAAACTCCTATTAAGAGATTATTTCACAATCTTAGTTGTGAACAAGATTTCTTATTGTCTACCTATAAGAATGATATTAATAAAGCAGATTTCGGTTTACATCCACTCAAGGTTTACTTTTTGGATATTGAAACCTATTCACCTAATGAATTTCCTGTACCAGAACTAGCTAAAGATCCCATTAATCTCATTACTCTCTATGACACTATAGAGAAGAAATATTATTCTTTTGGTATTAAACCTTACACTCCTACGGACAAAGATGTAACTTATTTTTATTATCCCACAGAGACAGCAATGCTTAAAGGTTTTATAGAATTTTGGGAGAAAGATCCTCCTGATATTCTTAGTACTTGGAATGGAGAAGGTTTCGATATTCCTTATATTATGAATCGTCTTCATAATCTTTTTGGAGCAGAGGATGCAGCTAGACTTTCACCGGTTAATTCTCTTTATTATAGAGAGAATGTAGCCATGAATAAATTTGGTAAGATGATTAATCGGTGGTATATACGAGGTATTAGCAATATCGATTATATGGAAGTTTATAAGACTTTCTCAAGAGGTGAACGAGAATCTTATTCTTTGAATTATGTCGGAGAATATGAATTAAAAGAAGGAAAGATTGATACAGGTGGATCCAATCTTGCTCAATTATCAGTAGAAGATTGGAATAAATTTGTAGATTATAATATTCAAGATGTAAGAATCTTGGTTAAATTAGATGAAAAGCTTAAATTTATAAAACTTGTAAGAACACTTTCTTATAAAGGTTTCATTCCTTTTGAACAGGCTATGGGTAAAGTATCCATGATTACAGGAGCTGTAGCCCATCAAGCAGCTATTCAAGGTTATGTTATTCCTACATTTAAGAATGACGGAGTGAGAGACGAATATGTTGGAGGATATGTGCATGAACCAGAGCGTGGTTTGAGTAAGTCTGTTGTTAGTTATGATGCTAACAGTCTATATCCTAATACTATTATTACGCTTAATATATCTCCAGAGACTAAAATTGGTAAAATATCCACTATTGAAGATAAGCAATATACTATTAAATTAGCTAATGAGAAGACTGTAACTCTTTCAGAAGATAAATTTAATAAGCTTGTCCAAAAAGAAAATCTTTCCATATCCAAATATAACGTATTATATACACAAAAATTTAAAGGAGTTATTCCTAATCTCATTGATCGCTTATATAAAGAGCGTGTTGAAGCTAAGAATGAAATGATTAAGAGAGAAAAGTCTTTATCATCTATTAAAGATAAAAAAGAAAAGGATAAAGTAGAACAAGAAATTCTCAATCTTGATACACAACAAAACGTTTACAAGCTTGTATTGAATTCTATATATGGAGTATTTGCTCAAAAATTCTCTCCTCTTTTTGATATAGATCATTCAGCCAGTATCACTTTAACCGGACAATCGGTTGTTAAACAAGCAGCAGAGATTGTTTATGAATACGCTTTAAAGAAAGGATGTAATGTACAAAAAGAAAAAGTATATCTTTATGGAGATACAGACTCAGCATACTTCTCTATACAACCAATTCTTTCTCATTTAAATATTAATTTAGTTAAAGATGGAAACCTAACAGAAGAAGCTAAGGTTATAACTAAAGAGATTGATAACTATCTCAACACAGAAATTCTAGTTTGGGCTAGAGAACAATTAAAATCTTCAGATCCAAGATTTGTTTTCAAGCAAGAAACTATTTGTGATGTAGGTTTGTTTATGGAAAAGAAGAGATATATTCTTCACATCATGGACAAAGAAGGTTACAAGCCTAAAGATCCTTTCAAGTATGTTGGAGTTGAAGTAGCTCGTTCATCTATTTCTAATGAAGTTAAAGGATTAATTAAAAACGTAATCGAACTAGCTATGCTTTCAGAAGATAAGAAGAGATCTAATGAAATCTTTAGAGATGCTTATGAAAGATTTAAAGAAATGAAAGCAGAAGAATTAGCTATCAGAAGTAAAATTTCAGATATAGAAAAACAAGAAGCTAAGATAGATAAAGATGGTAAGATTGGTAAAGGAACACCTATTCATGCTAAGGCGGCGATCTATTATAACAATCTATTAAAACATTATGGAATAGATCACTTGTATGAATCTATTCCAAGTGGTATGAAGATGAAATATTTCTATGCGGCTAAAAATCCTTTTAACTATAAAGTTATGGCATTTATGGATCATTATCCTGTTGAACTTAATGAACATATTAAAATTAACCATCAGGTTATGTTTGACAAGATAGTATCACCACCTATTCAGAGAGTTTATGATTGTATTGGATGGGATTTGCCTACTATGGGAGCAGAAACACAGACAGATTTATTTGATTTGTTGAGTTTATAATATATAATTAACAAAATTATGTTAGTAGCACACGAAGCACCATTACAAATAATGAAAAGAGTTAGAGAGTTGACTGATTATTGCTACTGTCTAGTCCATTTATTAGAAGAAAATAAAGAATATAGAGATTTTTTCTTTGAATCTAAGAAAATGGGACGCAAAATTATATTAGATAACAGTCTTTATGAGCTTGGCGAGGCATATAATCATGATTTATTTTTTAATTGGGTTTTAGAATTAGGACCAGATGAATACATAATTCCAGATGTATTTCAAGATTATGAAGCAAATATTAAGAGTTTTGAAGAGTTCCTAGGTAAATTTGATACTCATTCTGTTAGAGGCAAGCGCATAGGAGTTATCCAGGGGAAAAATTACCAGGAATTAAAAGATTCCTATTTATTCATGTCACAACATGCAGATAAAATAGCAATTAGCTTTGGATATGACTATTATTGGCAGCAAGCTTTAGAAAATTGTGAAGAATCAATCTACAAAACAATCACTAATAATACTTTAAATAATCAAAAAAGAATTAAAGAAGTTTGGAAACCAACCGCATTTGCCACATTTAGACCAAAGCTTTTAAAACAACTAATTGATGATAATATTATAGATTATAATAAACCTCATCATTTATTAGGATGTGGGTTGCCAACAGAATTTATAAATTATACAGGTGATCTTTATTCTTTTGTTGAATCTATAGATACATCTCATCCAGTATTAATGGGATATAATCTTAAGAGTTATGAATACGCGGTTAATTTAGAACATAAGATTAGTGAAAAAATGGTAGATATATTCAACAATAACATATCCGATATACAATTAGAATGTATAGAAAATAATATTAGTTTCTTTAAGGAGAATATTTTATGCAAGTAAGACTAGTAAGCATCACAGAACCGTTAATCGAAGGAATATTATCAGCAGAAGATTTTATTAGCTATTGTGCTAGAGTATCTAATCCTTCTAACCAGATTAATACTCAAACAGCACCTAAGCTGTTAAAATATCTGATAGAACATAAACATTGGTCTCCAATGGAAATGGTTAGCATGACTTTTGAAATTAAAACTTCAAGAGCTATTGCTGCACAAATTTTAAGACACCGTAGTTTTTCCTTTCAAGAATTTAGTCAAAGATATAGCAATGTTACAGATTTTGAATCGTTTGAAATTAGGAAAAAAGCAGAAAAAAACAGACAATCAAGTGAAGATCTTTTAGATTTAAGCAAAGAAGATAATGAAGCTATAAAACAATATCTAGTAGCCGGAGCCACCTTATATGAAAATCTTTTAGAAAAAGGAGCTGCAAAAGAATGTGTAAGAATGATTTTACCTCAATGCTCTCAAACTACTCTTTATATGTCTGGCAGCGTAAGAAGTTGGATTCATTATATTGATTTAAGAACAAAAGAAGATACACAAAAGGAACACAGAGAAATAGCAGAAGATATAAAAAATACTTTTGTTGAAATATTCCCTAATATTTCCGAAGCATTAAATTGGAAATCCAAGTTGCCTAATGAACAAGATTTGATATAATATATTTTTATGAGTGATACAACAACAACAGCAACCCTAACAACAGTCCTCGATGCAGTCGGTCGCACCATTTTAGGTGAGACAGTTGCAGATAAGACAAACGACACAGTATTGGCCATTAAGAACCCAGTCGTTCTTAATGTAGTCCCTCAAGATCAGAGTGGAAGAATGTCGGTTCAATTACTTCCAATCTTTTTTAGAGAGTTCCTACCAGACAAGACAGGTGATGTTGTCTTCTTGTATAAGAAGAACAATATTACGGAGACGGATATTGAGGCTATTGACTTCCGTCTAGCAGCCCAATACAATCAGATGTTTAATAAGAGCAACATCTTCGTACCTCCAGCAGAGCCTTCTCCGGGTCAGGCAGGTAATAGCGTAGTCAATCTTTTTGATGAGTAAATCGTAATCTGATCAAAAGAAACCAGGAAAACCTACAAAAGTCTTTGACTTTTGTAGGTTTTTTGTTATAATATTTTATATGGCATACAAAAAGAAAAACACAGAAGAAATAGAAGAGACAAATGGATCTATTCAAGATGCTTTTAAGGTCTTGGAAGACTTAAATCCTGAAGCAGCTTATCTAGATGAAAATAGTTTGTCTACAGTCAAAGATTGGATTGATACCGGATCCATGGCATTGAATGCTATCATATCTGGTTCCATTTATGGCGGAGTCCCTATGGGAAGACTTACCGGATTCATTGGACCAGAATCTTGTGGTAAGACTTTGATGTGTAATAAGGTTATGGCTAATGCTCAAAAGAAAGGCATGCACATTGCTTACTTTGATACAGAAGGAGCATTAGATGAAGCAACAGCAGCAAGACTTGGTTGTGACCCTTCTAGAATTAAACATATTCCTACAGAAATTACAGAATCATGTCGTAATCAAATTGTTAAATTCTTGGATACAGTTATTGCCAATAAATTACATGGCAAGGTTTTAATTGTTATTGACTCTCTTGGTAATCTTATTACTACTCAAGAAAAGAAGAAGATTGACGAAGGCAGTGATACGCCAGATATGGGTAACCGTGCTAAAGCATTAAAGAGTATGATGAGAGCTATTACTCATTCTGCAGCAAAAGCTAATTGCCCAGTAATCTTTACTAATCATATCTATGAAGATCCTTCTCAGCTCCATCCTTCAGCAATTAAAAAGCAAGCAGGTGGTTCAGGCCCTCTTTATATGGCTTCTGTAATTGTACAGATGGCTAAGAAAGCAGAGCGCTCTAGCGACAGCAAGAATAAAGATGCCAATACAGATGTTACTCCTCTTTCTAAGGATATTAATGGTTTGACTCTTCGAGCTCTTACTACAAAGAATCGATTTGTACCTCCTTATCTTGAGACGGAAATGTATCTTAATTTCCGCACAGGTCTAAACAAATATTCAGGTTTGTTAGAGATGTGTGAAGGTTATGAGGTTCTTGAAAAGGCAGGTCATCGTCATACTTTCAATGGTGAAATGTTGGGGTTCTTTAAGGATTGGAAGACAGACATTAATGTTTGGAATAAGATTCTTCCAGCTTTAGAAGAGAAACTAAAGACCAAACTTTGTTTCAATAATGATTCCTTGATTGAAGAAGAACCAGTTATTAATAAGGTTGAATATGTAGAAGATTCTATAGAAAATATAGAGGAGGAAATTTAATATGTACACATCTACTAAAGTAATAGAATTGGGCTCCTGTGCTTTTCGACAACACGGAGCAACACACAGTCACTGTCATCTGCTTCATGGTTATCAGTTAAAGGCTAAATTTTATTTCAGTGCTTCATCTTTAGACTCTAACAACTGGATCGTAGATTTTGGTGGTTTAAAAGAGCTTAAAACAATTCTTAATGATCAATTCGACCATACACTTTGTATAGCAAAAAATGACCCATTACTTGAAGAGTTTAGACGCCTACATAATTTAGGTGGTTGTGAATTACGAATAATGGATGGAGTTGGTATTGAAAAGACAGCCGAATGGTGTTTTAATGCGGCTCAAGCTTTTCTAGACAAAACATATAGTGGTAGATGTTGGGTAGAAAAGGTTGAAGTATTTGAACATGAAAATAATTCTGCTATCTATTCTAAAGAAGATGTATCATTAAAAATATATCCTTCCGTAACATCTCAAACTTCATCACCGGTTATTACAAACAGACCAGGAGTATAATTTATGACATATCAACAATTAAAAGATATATTAAATAATCTACCACCACATAGATTACAGGATGATGTAGAAATACAAGAAATCGCTAGGATTATTAATCCTCAGCCTCCTAAAGCTGCACAAGTGGGCAATCAACCTACTAATGGGTTCTCTGGTCTTTTTGATGGTACTAGTTGGGGACGTAAATAAGATTGCTTTATTTTTTTTATTAACTATTATATCTGAGTGATTAAAGCTTTACCTATTGATTCTAGTCTTTTTGAAAAGATTGTAATTTACAATTCTTTAATGGATCCAATTTACTTGGAGAGTATTATAGAACATGCTAAACCTTCTTATTTTGAAAATAAGAACATTAGAACAGTATTTGAAGCTTTAGCAACTTATTACTCTACGTATAATAAAGTTCCTAATGTTACAGAACTCAAAGTTCATCTCGTTGATCAGGAAAAGAGAGATGCGCTTAAAAATGTAGCCTTGAGCTTTGGAGATATTGATAAGAATTATGACAAAGAAGTCTTACTAAAGAATACCGAACGTTTTCTTAAAGAGAAGGCCGTATATAATACGGTTCTCAAAACATCTATAGATGTTCAGTCTGGTCAAATTAATTCTTCTCAAATCTTAGAAGACTTTGAGAAGGCTTGTAGCATTTCCTTAGTAGAAAATTACGGATTAGATTATCTTGAATCAGTAGATGCTCATTGTGAAGATCTTCAAAAAGTCTTCAAGACTATTCCATCGGGTTGGAAATGGCTGGATGATAAGATTGGTGGAGGTTTTATGGCCGAGGGTAGAGCTCTTTATGTGTTCTATGGTGTTACTAATGTTGGTAAGTCTATTTTCCTTGGCAATATTGCTACAAACATTCTTAGTCAAAATAAAACCGTTGTCCTAATCACTTTGGAGATGGCAGAGCAAGTTTATGCTAAACGCATTAGTTCCTCATTGTCTCGTATAGCTATGAATGATTTACCTATGCAGATAGACCCTCTCAAGGACTCTCTTAATGCATATAAATTGAGACACCAAGATGCTAAGCTTATTATTAAAGAATTTCCTCCAAAATCCGTTACTCCTATTCAGATTAAAGCTTATTTGGATAGATTAGTAAAAAAAGGTGTAAAGCCAGATGCCATAGTATTGGATTATCTTAATCTTGTTGCTCCACCAGAAAGAGGAACTAATTCTTATGAAGCTATTAAACAGATTACAGAATTGATAAGAGCATTGTCTTATCATTTTTCTTGTCCAGTAATTTCAGCAACTCAAGCCAATAGGTCAGCATATGATCAGAATAATCCTGGATTAGAAACTGTTTCAGAGTCTATGGGACTTGCACATACAGCAGATGCGCAATTTTCTATTTGGACGGAAGAAGAAGATTTTGAATTAGGTATAATTCATTTAGGTATTACAAAGAATCGTTTTGGTCCGAGAGAATGTCATACGGTATTAGAAATTGATTACCCTACTCTTACTCTTAGAGATCCTGATAGTGTAGCCCAATCATTTAATTCACAAAGAAGAACTATTCCAGGTTCTATTAGTGGTGGCATTCAAAGCATAGCAGACACACTCAATCTTATAGAGAATCTAGATGATGAGGGGTGAAAGTTAATAACATGGTATTAAATAATGAATATGTCAAAATGTTACCATGTGTTTACGCACAATGATTTAGATGGCGCAGTAAGCCTTTTAACATTAATGTGGGCTAGGCCCGATGCCACATTTCATTATTTTCCTTTAAACAATCTAGAAATAGAAACTAAAATCAAGGAACATTTTGCTAATACACATAATAATCCGACTACTTTTGTTTTAGATTTGGCTTTAAGAGATGAATTTTTACCATTCTTAGACCAAGAAAATGTTACCTTTATAGACCATCATAAGTCTTCAGAAAGGTTTGCAAATAAATTTAAAAAGGCCAAAGTTTTATATAAAGAATATTCTTCCAATGCTTTATTAACTAGGAAATTATTTGCAGAGTCTTCTCCAGAATTAACTCAAGATCAAAAGATGCTTATAGCATTAGCCGATGATTTTGATTCTTATAGACACCAAACACCAGATTCTTATGATTTAAATATTCTTTTTTGGTCACAGTACCGTAACAAGTTTTCGGAATTTATTAAAGATTATAGTAAAGGTTTTAAAAAAATTACCCCTGATCAAAAAAGAGCTGTAGATTTTATAAAGAGAGAAGCCTCTAAAGAAGCTGATAAAGTTCCTATTTTCATGGGTGATGTAAATATAGGAAATAAAAAGAAGAAAGTATGTGCTGGTTTAGTTGAAAGAATAGTTCCACAAGTAATGGATCTTCTTATTCAAAAATATGCTCCAGATATATTTTTCTTCGTAAATACTAAAACAGAAAAAGTCTCTATAAGACAATGCTCAAAAGAAGATCCTATCGATGTAGGTGCATTTGCTGAGAAAATTTGTGAAGGTGGAGGCCATGAATATGCGGCTGGTGGTAAAATAACACCTCTCTTCATGGAAGTTACAAAAAATTTAAAACCATTATGATTATAACCTCTTCTCAGCAAATTGAAGAATCAAGCAATCCTTCGGATGTGTTTGATCTTTCTGAATTTGAAGATATTACTATGAAATTTGCTTCTTTTGTCTGTATAGCAAGAGGCAAGAAATTTAATTACTTGAATTTCCTCAAATATTTAATAGAAGATAAAAAGACACAAAAATTATATTTTGAATTACTAGGTGATTACAGTCTTCAAAATATTATGCGTGCTTATTTAGGAAGTACTCCTAATATTTATAAAAAGATTTTTAGATCCAAACTTAACAAAAAAAAGAAAAATATTGAACCAGCTGAATAAAGTAGAACAAGACATTTACAATTGTTTTCTTAAACATTTTCGTAATGGCTTACCTTATCAACCTAGAAAAGATTTTTCAGATATAACGTCTGAAAACATTGTCTTATTAAGAAGAATGTATAATTTCTTTTCTAAATTTCCTCATATTAAATGGGATGAATTCTTTGGGGCGCCTCGAGGACTACACCCAGAAGAGAAATGTCCTCCTCTTAAATTTTTTACGACAAGAGCGGCTATTAGAGCGTATATTCTTTATC
>Ga0114976_10001744_pt1 | contig 13588 bp, 8 predicted proteins | sample S_130805_EF_Meta_FD_87319 | JGI IMG/M metagenome (GOLD analysis project Ga0114976, IMG submission 87319) | Freshwater microbial communities from Lake Simoncouche, Canada to study carbon cycling - S_130805_EF_MetaG | ecosystem: Environmental > Aquatic > Freshwater > Lake | place: Lake...
ACCTCAAGTGCCGTGATTTCACCGTTCATGCGGTTCGAGCGTTCTGTAGCGATGTTTGCTTCTCCTGAAAATTAAAAAAAGACCCCTCAGCGGTTCAGACCGCGGATTGGTCGCTTCGAGTGTGAACTTCAGACGCCAAGCGTGCCGTAAACTCTGCGATGGTCATCGACCCTAGATCGACCCCACCACGGGCGCGCACTGCCAGCGTCCCAGCCTGACGCTCTTTTTCGCCCACCACGAGCAAATAAGGCACTTTCTGCAGGCTGTGTTCCCGGATCTTAAGGTTGATCTTCTCGTTGCGCAAATCGGCGTCAACGCGCAAGCCTTGCGAACGCAGCGTTTGCGCAACATTGGCGACGTAATCGGACTGCGCATCGGTGATCGATGCCACCACGGCCTGCACCGGGGCGAGCCAGGCCGGCAGCGCTCCGGCGAACTGTTCAATCAGTAGCCCAACAAACCGTTCCATTGATCCGACGATCGCCCGATGCAACATCACCGGAACCTGACGCGTGTTGTCCGCCGCGACGTACTCGGCGCCCAGGCGACCGGGCATTGAGAAGTCCACCTGCATGGTGCCCACCTGCCACATCCGACCAATGGCGTCCTTGAGGGTGTATTCGATTTTGGGCCCGTAAAACGCGCCTTCGCCTGGCGAGAGAACCACTTCGACGCCAGACCGTTGAAGGCTTTCGATCAACGCACCCTCGGCGCGATCCCAGATGGCATCGTCGCCAATGCGCTTTTCTGGGCGCAAGGCCACTTTGTACAAAATGTTGGTGAATCCGAAGTCGCGGTAAACCTGTTGCACGACTTCGGTAAAGCGCGTGCACTCGTCTGCCATCTGATCTTCTGTACAGAAGATATGACCATCATCCTGCGTAAAACCACGCACCCGAAGCAATCCGTGCAATGAACCAGAGGGCTCGTTGCGGTGCACCTGCCCGAATTCGCCAAATCGCAGGGGCAGATCGCGGTAAGAGCGCAGCGAGCTCTTATAAATCTGTACATGACCCGGACAATTCATCGGCTTGAGCGCGTATGACCGGTTTTCAGATTCGGTCGTAAACATCGCCTCGCGGTAGTTATCCCAGTGCCCCGTTTTTTCCCACAGGGTACGGTCCAGAATCTGTGGGGCTTTGACTTCTAAGTACCCGTTATCGCGGTAGATGCCGCGCAAGTACTGCTCGACTTGTTGCCATAGCGTCCAGCCCTTGGGGTGCCAAAAAACAAGCCCTGGCGCTTCGTCCTGAAAATGATAGAAATCAAGCTCACGTCCAAGCCGACGATGGTCACGTCGCTCAGCTTCCTCGAGCATGTGCAGGTACGCATCCTGGTCTTCTTTGCGAGCCCACGCCGTCCCGTAAATCCGCTGGAGCTGCTCATTATTCGAATCGCCGCGCCAGTAAGCGCCAGCCAGGCGCATGAGCTTGAAGACCTTGAGCTTGCCCGTTGACGGCACATGCGGGCCACGGCACAGGTCGATGAAGTCGCCCTCTCGGTAAAGACCAATCGGCTCACCGGCTGGAATCGACGCAATGATCTCGGCTTTGTAGTGCTCACCGATTAATTTAAAAAACGCGACCGCAGTATCGCGGTCCCATTCCTCGCGGACGACGGGTTCGTCCTTTCGGGCAAGCTCCGACATGCGGGCTTCGATCGCGAGAAGATCCTCGGGCGTGAACGGCCGTTTATACGAAAAATCGTAATAAAAACCGTTGTCGATCACTGGTCCAATCGTGACCTGCGCGTCGGGGAATAGCGACTTGACCGCATAGGCTAAAAGATGCGCGGTTGAATGACGAATAACGTCGACACCCTCTGCATCACGGTCGGTCACGATTGAGACGCGCGCGTCATGCTCGATACGGGCGGATAGATCGACCAGCTGATCATCGATCTTTCCGGCCAATGCCGCTTTGGCTAGGCCAGGCCCAATCGATTGAGCAAGCTCGGCCAGGGTCACAGCAGCATCGAATGAACGGGTCGACCCGTCAGGCAGAGTCAGGATCATGAATGAGTCAACCCCAGCGGAGTTTTGGCGATCGGAATTGAAGATCGGATTTGGCTACCGGATTTCAGAGGAAATCTGGTAGGCGCGATTGGATTCGAACCAACGACCCCCACCATGTCAAGGTGGTGCTCTAACCAACTGAGCTACGCGCCTGCAGAGCCGCCAATATTAACACGCCACGCAAGCCAACCGGTTGGAATGAGCGCCAGCGCGACAATCACCAACGACGGCGCAGCTGCCATCGCGAGGCGTTCATCCGATGCAAACTGATAGGCCACGACCGCTAGCGTGTCGAAGTCAAAAGGGCGCAAGACAAGAGTTGCGGGCAACTCCTTGAGGCCATCGACAAAGACCAGCAGGGCGGCCACCCCTAATGATGGCTTTAACAACGGCCAATGGACTCGGCGCAAAACACCTCCAGGAGCTTCGCCTAAAGAACGGGCGCTCGAATCCATCGCCGGACTAACGCGCTTAAGCCCAGCCTGCAAGGACTGAAACGCTACCGAGAAAAAGCGGACGCTATAGGCCCAGACCAGAACCCAAAGGCCGCCGCGTAACCAAGGCAACCCCATCCAGTCCGCTAGCTGCAGGATCGCCAACATACCGACCGCGATCACAACGCCTGGTAAGGCATAGCCGCTACAGGCCACCCGGGAAGCCCAAACATTCCAGGCCCCCGGTGCAAACCGCACGGCATACGCGGCCAACAAAGCGGCGGTCACCGTGACGACCGAACCGCTCGCACCGAGCAGCGCTGAATTCAGCGTCCAGGACCAGATCCGGTCGTCAAAACCCGTATCCGCAAACCCGGCGGCTCGAACCAGCAAGAGCACTGGCGCAAGGAACCCGAGTACCACTGGGGTAGCACACGCAACAACCGCCCAGAATGCGCTGGCGCCTCGCAGTGGGCGTCTGGGCGCCATCCGTCCGACGCGGGGAGGCGACTCGAGCTGGCTACGGAATCGTCGCTCGACCCAGGCAACAGCTCCCAATCCAACAAGCAATATCACCGCGAGCCGGGCAGCGGCCACCGAATCCCCCATACCTTGCCATGCCCGATAGATGCCCGCAGACAATGTATCAACTGCAAAGTACGACACCGCGCCAAAGTCAGCCAGAGTCTCCATCAGAACCAGCGCTGCACCCGCCACAATCGCCGGTCGAGCCGCGGGGATCGTTACTTTCCACCACAACGACAGCCCGGAGATCCCAAGACTTCGGGCCGCATCGGCAAGCGCTTGACTGCGCTCCGCAAAGGCCACGCGAGCGAGCAAAAATACATAGGGATACAGGGCGAGGCTCAACATCATCGCTGCACCCGCCATCGATCGAATCTCGAACCAACGTCCGGGCCCACCGACCAGCCCGCCGGTTAACTGAGCCAGCGACCGTCGAATGCTCCCCGACGAATCAAGCGCATCCGTATAGGCATAGGCCATCACAAACGCTGGCATGGCCAGTGGCAGTACCAAGGCGGGCAACAGCCACCGGCGCAGCGGGAATTCAAAAGCCGCCACTAACCACGCGCAGCCCACCCCCATCAGGAGCGTCAGGCACAGCACGGCAGCCGATAATTCAATGGAAGCCAACACAAAGCGCGGCAGGACCGTTTGAACCAGATGCGCAATCGTGCCCTGCGGCTCGCCAAGTCCCGCTTGAAACAGGACTGCCACAACGGGTGCGATCACCAATAACGCAGCAGCGGTCGCAACGAAATACAAGGAACGGGTGGCAGTCAAAGCGGGGGCGTTAGAATTTCGTGAATCTAAATTATAGTCATTCGCATTCATGCCACTTCTTGAGATCGATCAACTCACGGTGCATTTCCCCGGAACCACCGACCCCGTGGTGCGGGCGTTGTCGCTCAATCTGCGGCGCGGAGAGATCGGCTGCGTGCTCGGTCCATCGGGATGTGGCAAGACGACGGTCTTGCGGGCGATCGCGGGGTTCATTGCCCCGAGCGCAGGGCTTATCCGTTTAGATGGAGAACAGGTCGCGGGCCCCGACCGTGTGGTGGCCCCTGAGCGGCGGGGTGTTGGGGTGGTTTTTCAGGACTACGCTCTCTTCCCGCACCTGACCGTGGCTGAAAATGTGGCTTTCGGTTTGCGCCACTGGACGAAGATTGAGCGGGCCAAGCGTGTAGCGGAATTACTGGTGCTTGTCGGCTTAGCCGATGTGGGAAAACGTGGCACCCAGGGGCTCTCCGGGGGCCAGCAGCAGCGCGTTGCTCTGGCCCGGGCATTGGCGCCGCGGCCCCGACTGCTCTTGATGGATGAGCCTTTTTCAAACCTGGACCCCGACCTGCGCGAGCGGCTGGCGATCGAGGTGCGTGAGATCCTGCAGGCCGATGGGACAACCGCGCTGCTGGTCACCCATGATCAACTTGAAGCGTTCGCGATGGCCGACACCATTGGCGTGATGCATGAAGGTCGGATCGAGCAGTGGGACGCCCCGTGGATGCTTTATCACCGGCCTGCCAGCCGCGTGGTCGCAGACTTCATCGGACTAGGCGCCTTCCTGCCGGGGCGGCGCGTCGTGCATGGCAGCACAGCGCAACTTGAGATGGAATGTGGGACGCTCCCAATACCCGATGCGGATCGATCATCGCTCGAGCGGAACGCCGATGCACAAGGACGCGTCACTGTGCTTTTGCGACCGGATGATGTGGTCCACGATGACGCCAGCCCTTTGCAGGCCGAAGTGGTCCGCAAGGCATTTCGCGGTGCTGATTTCCTTTACACGCTGCGTCTACGGAGCGGCGCAACCATGTTGGCAATGGTCCCCAGCCATCACGATCACGCGGTGGGCGAACAGATCGGCGTCCGGTTTGACGCCGATCACGTGATTACCTTTTCCCCAACGCCTGCCAGAGCTTAAGGTCCTGCACATCGCCACGACTCGGATCCGCAAACATGGCGTCGACCGGCGTCGCGTCGGGCAACGATGCGCGAATCATGCGAAGACGTGAAATGACCAGTCGGGCCTGCTCGAATGCCAGTTCTGGCTGAGCTGCTAAGGCATCCACGGGGATCGTCATCGCTGGTGCCCCCGAACCGGCTTGAGCTGAACCGCCGGCCCCGCCCTGATCGCCGTGAGCGCTCTCCTGACGGATCTGATTCATCAACTCACGAGAACTCGCTCTCTCATGTTGTTCTTTGACACGATCCGCTTCTTCGCGCGCCTCCTCGACCAGGAGTCGCCTGACTTTCGCGACAACCCGATCCACCTCTGATGGGGCCATGTGAAGGGTTTTGGCTTCGGCCGCGAGCATCTCGCGCTCGATCTTGTCGATCTCGCCGTCGTGCAAGGTCTCGCGGACTTTGGTTTCAAACTCAGCCCGGTCGATTCGCAACTGGTCGGTAAATGCGGAGGCCAGAAGGCCGGCCGGAATCGCGAACAGGGCAATCCCCAGCATCGAGAGGATCGCCGTGAAAGCACGGCCGAGGCCCGTCACAGGCGAAATATCGCCATAGCCCATGCTGGCGAGCGTGATCACCGCCCAATAAATCGACTGGGGAATGTTCTCGAACTTGTCCGGCTGCGCCTCGTGCTCAAACAGGTACCCCAGGCTCGCGGTCAGAATAACGATCAGGACGAGTACGAAATAGGCCGCATTCATTGTTTCCTTTTCGCGCCGCAACACCTTGATAAGGGTCCCCATCGCGCCGCTGTAGCGCGTGAGCTTGAGCAAGCGCAACAAACGGAACACCCGCATGAATCGCAAATCAAACAGGTGGTTTAGGAAGAGCTCGAGGAAGAACGGTGCGATTGCGACCAAGTCAATGATCGCTCCGCCCGTGGTTCCGTATTTAAGGCGCGACATGAACGTAAAGCGATGCTTGAACGCTTCGTCCTCCGGGATGGAATAGATTCGCGCCAGATATTCAGTTGAAAACAACGCGACTGCGATGTAATCGAGGACTTTGAACTCGAAGGCGAGCGGTTCATGAATCGAATGGACCGTCTCCAAAATGACGGCGACAACCGATAACAAGACCCAGAACGCAAAAAAGCTGTCGATCATTGACCCCAGCGCGCCCGACTGCGGAGTCAGGAAAAAGAGCGAATGCACTTTTTGGCGGAAGGTCCGGCCGACATTGCGCTCGCGGAATTCGCGGATCGCTGGAACGAGGATGCGCGTCAGTTTGAGCAGACGCAGCAGACGTAGCGCCCTCAGAGCCCGCAAATCAACCGAAATAAACAGAGACAAATAGAACGGGAGAATCGCGGCCAAGTCGATGATCGACATCGGCTGTGTTGCCCAGCGCAGGCGAGTGAGGCCCTTGCCCTTGAACTCAGGCATCTCGGGCGCTGTGTAAAAGCGCAAAACATATTCGACCGTGAATACCACCAGCGAGAACATGTCGAAGACATGAAACAGTCCGGCGTTGGGCTCGTGAATCGCCGGAACATGCTCCAGCATGAGCGCGAGCAAATTGGCAATGATGAGCGTTGCCGTGAAGCTATCAAATCGCTCCTGGTAGTTGCCGGGGCGATTGGTGTCAAACAGTGCGGCGTAAATCTGCGCCCGAATCCCGAACGGTTTAGATAACTCTGCGGACTGGATCGGTTGGGAAGACATCAACACTCCTGCCGGAAACAAACCAGATTGGTCGATTCAACGATGCATATCATATCCGGGAAAGCTCAAAACCACCGCTAACCCACCGAATTTGCTCGTATTTAATGTCACGGTCGCCCCATGCAAAGTCGCAATCTCCCGCACAATTGCCAAACCAAGCCCGCTCCCCTCGCCCAAAGCGCCTCGACCACGCGTAAATCGCTCGAACACCTGATCGCGCTCATCCGGGGAAATCCCCGGACCCGAATCAGAAATGATGACCCGCGCGGGGTTTTCGGCTAATTCAATGAGAACGCGTCCACCGGTCGGTGTGTAGCGAATCGCGTTATCGAGCAAATTGCCAAGTGCTTCAGACAACAGTTCAGGTTGCATCCGTACCGAGATCGAGTCGCCCAGGGCCACGAGCTCAAGGTCGACGCCCTTGCTCAGCGCCTGGTCGACATGGGCCGCCCCGACATCCTGGACCAAGTTCACCAGGTCACCGATCCGATCATTCAAGTCGTGCCCCTCTTCGGGATCGAGTCGACCGATCGCCAGCAGTTGCTGGACCAGCCGAGCCATTCGACGGGTCGTTTGCTTGAGCTCGTTTAACAGGTCCCGCACTTCGGTGGGTTCCTGCGTTTCGATCGCCCGGCGCAACCCCAATTGAAGTCCGGCCAATGGCGTCCTAAGCTGATGTGCGGCGGTCAACGCGAACTGACGCTCGCGGGCCAACATGGCCCGGATCCGGGCGAGCAAATCATTGAGGGCAGTCGCAAAAGGCAGCAACTCTCTGGGCACGTCATCATCGCGTACCGGTTGAAGAGACGCATGGGCGCTCTCTTTCCAGCGCGCTGCAATGGCTTCAAGTGGGCGCACGGTCCGTCGCACCGCCTCGTAAATAGCGAGCGTGGCCGCTATGACTAGCGCGACCATCGGCCATAAAACCCACTCGAGCTCTTGTCGGGTTCTGTTGCGTTTGATGACGGTCTCAGCCACCAGAATCGTCACGCCATCTTCCCCAGCAGGCCCCGCCAGATTAATTCTCGCGATTCGAACGTCCTGCTGATCAAGCCAACCCGCAAAAGCCTGACCTCGGGTTCGATCACCAGACTCGCGATCGCCTTCGAGGGGTATGTCCGGGCGACCCACAATCAAGCGATCACCCTGATGGACGCTGAAATAGACCCGATCGACCTCGTCATAGAGCAAAACGGTCTGAGCGGCGACCGGTAAATTAACCAATGCACGCCCCTGCTCGAACCGCACCGCAGCACCCACCGATCGCGCTGCATCGAGCAACCAGCTGTCAAACGCGCGGTCCACCAGGCGTTGCGCTGTGTAAACGCCAAGCACTGCGGTGGTGACCATAATGAGTAGCAATGGCAGAAGCAGCCGGATCAGGAGATCGCGTTTCAACCATTGAGCAGGCTTGCCCCGCGGGCTGATCGCCCCCGCACGATCAATCATGCAACACCAACATATAGCCAAAACCTCTCATGGTGCGGATGGCCGTACCTGACCCGATCAGTTTGCGCCGAAGACGCGAAATATAGGTCTCAACAGCGTTTTCACTGGCCTCAAAATCTCGTTCGGCCAAAGCCTCCATGAGGTGCCGCTTAGCGAGCAGACGCGGTGCTCGACCGATCAGCAGCCCCAGTACTTCGAACTCACGGGGCGACAACTCGAGTACTTGCCCATTGGAATAGGCGACACCCTCCCCTCCAAGCCATGACAACCTGCCAAAATGAAGTAATTCACCCCGCGTCAACTGCCCGCGTCGGCGCAGCGCAGCGACCCGGGCATCCAGTTCATTGACCGCAAAGGGCTTCACCAGATAATCGTCGGCGCCGGTCTGCAAACCCAAAACCCGCTCCGAAACCTGGCCCCGTGCCGACAAGACGAGGACCGGCGTGAGGCGATCGCGTGCTCGAAACTGCGCCAACCACTGCAATCCATCGCCGTCGGGCAAACCCAAGTCGAGCACGATCAACTCAAAGCCCCCGGTCTCCGCGCTATGTTCGAGGGCGTTCTGGGCCTCGGCGAGCGTCGTGCACAGGTCAGGCACCCAGCCCTGCGAACGCCAATGCAGCGCTAATTCCCGGGCAATCAACGCGTCGTCCTCAATCAGCATCAGGCGCATGGCTTAGCCAAACCGTTGATGACAGGTTCTTGACAGGGAGCGTTCGTATAGTTCGCCACCTGACGCTGGAATCCGAATGCCCAAACGAATCTCTCCCCGTGTTCTGATCATGTTGATCATTCTGATCGCTGTCGGTTTGTTCGGGGTTGCCTGGCTCGCGAGCGATCAGATGAAGGCCATGATGGGTGTGGGTCGGCCCGTCGCGCCACCCATGGCGCAAGTATCAGCTACTGCGGTCGGGCCGACGACCCCGCCCGTTGCAATTGTCGCCCCGGAAGGCGGGATCGCGCAGGCGTTGCAATTCCCGGTGGGTTCGGCCCAACTTGCAATGATCAAGACGCAGGTAATTCCGTCCTCCCCGCTACCCCTGACAGACTCCCTGAGCGCCCGAGTCGTCTACGATGAGGACGTCACCGCACGGATCGGCGTGGGCGTCGCAGGTCGTGTGGCCGCTATCCGAGCCGCCCCAGGCGATGCCGTTAAAGTCGGACAGGTCCTGGCGGAAATTGATTCGCCGGACTTTGGCACCGCTTATGCCGATCTGACCAAAGCCCGGGCGGAAGAAGAGCGCCGGCTGCAGATTCTTAATCGGGCCCGCAGCCTCGGCGCCGGTGAGGCCATCGCCGCGCGCGACGTGGAGGCCGCTCAAACCGATTATGTGCAGGCCCAAGCCGAGACGACTCGAGCCGAGCAGCGTCTTAAGACCCTTAATCCCTATGGCCACCCGATCCGGGACCAACGGGTGTGGCTGAGTAGCCCCGTTGCAGGCATCGTTGCTGAACGCACCGCCACGCCCGCCCTCGAAGTCGTACCGGGCATGACCGTGCCCCTGTTTATTGTGACTGACCCCACTCGGCTTTGGCTCCTGATCGATTTGCCCGAGCGGCTGGTCGGAAAAGTCCATCTGGGTAACGAAGTCGCTGTCGAGAGTGATGCATTCCCAGCTGAACGTTTCGTCGCCAAAGTCGTGCAACTGGGGCAGGCCGTCGACCCAAATACCCGTCGGGTTGTGCTTCGGGCACGGATTAAAAATCCCGACCGCAAGCTCCTTCCAGAGATGTTTGTTCGAGCTTCAATTTTGCAAGGCGTTGGTACCGCGGTCCGGATTCCGAATGGCGCGCTGATTAATCGCGGACTCTATGCCTTTGTGTTTATTGAAACCACCCCGGGTGCGTTCATACGAAGGCCTGTAAAACTTCAGGGCCAGGGAAGTGACTTCAGCTATGTGGGGAGCGGCCTCGAGGGGGGCGAGCGCATCGTTGTAACCGGAGCCCTTTTGCTGGATGCCGAGCTGACCGCTCGTGCAGGCAGCAAACCATGATCGCCCGGGTCATTCTCTTTGCACTCACGCAGCGCGTCTTTGTGCTGGTGATGGTCGCCGCGCTGATTTGTACAGGAGTGCTCGCGCTGACCAACCTGCCGATCGAGGCCTTTCCTGACGTTCAGGACATCCAGGTCCGCGTGATTTCGCAAATGCCTGGCCAGGCGCCACAGGACATGGAACGCGCGGTTACCTTGCCAATTGAACGTGAGGTCGCTGGGATACCGCGGCTGACGAGCGTTCGGTCGGTCACCATGACCGGGTTGTCGATCGTCACGCTAACGTTTGCGGAAGACACCGACAACTACTTTGCACGCCAGCAGGTCACCGAAAAGCTCAGTACTGTCACGCTCCCGCTGGGCGTTCAACCACAGCTTGCCCCGCTCTCCACCGCAGTGGGTGAGGTCTATCGATACACCATCGAAGCGCCTGGATTAAGTGACACCGAGATTCGTACCCTCCAGGACTGGACAGTGCGGCCTGTTCTCCGCATGACCCCAGGGGTCGCGGACGTGGTGAGTTTTGGCGGCGCTATTCGCGAGTACCACGTCGAATTTGACCCCACGGCCTTGAGGAAATTTCAGGTCACGCTCGATCAACTCACGCAGGCGATCGCGAATGGAAATGGCAGCGCGGGGGGTGGGCTGATTCGTCAGGGGGACGCGTCTCTGGTCGTCCGATCGGCTGGGCTATTTGATTCCATCGACGACGTTCGCAAGGTCGTGATTGAGTCTCGGCAGGGCCGCGCCATCACCGTGGGCGATGTGTCAACCGTCAAGATCAGTGAACGCCCCCGCAATGGATATGTCGCATCGGACAGGCGGGACAGCATCGTCGAAGGCATCGTTTCAATGACCAAGGGCGGCAACCCCTCCAAGATCAATGCGGCGCTTAAGCAACGCATCGCTGAGTTGCAGACCCGCCTGCCCGCTGGCGTGAAGATATTGCCGATCTATGACCGAACCGAACTTGTCCACCACACAGTCACCACAGTCGTAGAGAATTTGATTATTGGTGCGCTCCTGGTGATCGCCGTGCTGGTGGTCTTTCTGTCGAGCTGGACAGCTGCACTGGTCGTGGCCACCGTTATCCCGCTCGCTTTGTTGTTTGCGTTCATCCTGATGGACGCCAGAGGCGTATCGGCCAATCTGATTTCACTTGGGGCGGTCGACTTTGGGATCATCATCGACAGCGCCGTGGTCATCGTCGAGGCGCTGATGGTGCGGCTGGCCGTCCATACCGTCCACGAGACCGATTCGCCGCAGGGCCGCAAACACCGAATGCATCTGCTGAACCGAACGATGACGGATATGGCCGAACCAGTCCTGTTCTCCAAGGCCATCATCATTCTGGCTTTTGTACCGATCTTCACATTTCAGCGCGTCGAGGGAAAAATCTTCACGCCCGTCGCGCTCACCCTGACCTTCGCGTTACTGGGTGCGGTCTTACTGACCTTCACGCTGTTGCCCACATTGCTCGCCTATGTGGTGCAGCGGCGCACCTTGGCTGAGACCCATAAGCCATGGCTTGACTGGCTGCAGAACCGCTACCGTGCGCTACTCGAGCTCACCATTCGCAACGCCCGCAAGACTCTGTTGTTGTCACTGATTCCGGTGGTCGTCGCATTCGGACTCGCCGCCCGCCTCGGTAGCGAATTCATGCCAAAGCTCGATGAGGGCAACATCTGGCTCACCATCACCTTACCGACTTCCGCTTCGCTCGAGACCACCAAGAACATCGAGCGAATGGTCCGTGCCAAGATCCTCGCCTACCCTGAGGTCAACCACATCATTACTCAGGTCGGCCGCCCCGACGACGGGTCAGACCCCAAGGGCCCTAATAATCTCGAGAATCTGGTTGACCTCAAACCGCGCGATACCTGGCGATTTGCCAGCAAAGAAGCGCTGGTCAGCAGCATGGCCGATGCGTTGAATGTCATTCCGGGCATCACCACGAATTTCTCGCAGGTCATTCAAGACAACGTCGAAGAATCGCTGTCGGGTTTTCGAGGGGAAATCGTTGCAAAAATCAGCGGTGACAACCTCGATATCCTTGAGGAAAAGGCCGACGATGTTGTCGAGGTAATCCAGCAGATTCGGGGGGCGACCGACGTTGAAGCGACCCGGATCGGTGGCCAGTCAGAAATCGTCGTAACACCCGATCGGTCTCGACTCGCTCGCTATGGGATTGGGATTACCGATGTCAACCGTTTGGTCACGCAGGCCATGTCAGGTGCCCCGGTAACGAGCTTCTACGAGGGCGACAAGCGCTTTGAGGTAGTCGTCCGTGCCGACCCATCCCACCGCAACAGTATCGACGCCATCGCGAGCCTGCAGTTGGAAATCCCGGGGACGCAGGTTGGCAATGGTCCAGGAACGATCGCGCTGGGCGAAGTGGCCAAAGTTGAAGTCCATCAAGGTGCATCGCGGATCCTGCGCGAGGCAGGCTCCCGAATTGTGATCGTCAAGATGAACCTGCTCGGTCGAGATCAGGGCAGCTTCGTCGAAGAGGCCCAGGCGAAAGTCGCCGACAAGATAAAACTGCCACCCGGATACACACTGACCTGGGGCGGTCAGTTCGAAAATTCGCAACGCGCCGCGGATCGTTTGATGGTGATCATCCCACTCACGGTACTGCTGATTTTCTCGTTGCTGTTTTGGGCGTTCCGGTCGGTTCGGCTTGCCGTCCTGGTTTTGGGGATGGTGCCGTTCACTCTGGTTGGCGGGTTTGCTGCACTTGGTCTGGCAAGCCTTCATCTATCGGTCTCAGCGGCCGTCGGGTTCATCGCGGTCGCTGGGATTTCGGTTCAAAACGGCGTCATCATGGCCGAGGAAGTCCTGTTGCGCGTGCGCGAAGGTGCTAAGGCCACGCCAGCAATTCTTGACGGTGCGGTTTCACGTCTGCGACCGATTTTGATGACGGCGCTGATGGCTGGGCTGGGTCTGATGCCGGCCGCCGTCTCTCAAGGCATTGGTAGCGAAACCCAGCGCCCATTTGCCTGCGTGATTGTCGGCGGCATCGTCACTGGGACGCTGTTTACCCTGTTGGTCCTGCCGGTGGCCTTGCGGGTTTTTGGTGACTTCTTTGACCGTAGTGAAAGCCTTGAACCCTAAACGATTGCTGGGCTTGTGGGTAAGCGTTTTCGCCACCTCGCTGAGCCTCCTCAGTGGCTGTTCGATCGGGCCGGATTATGTTCGGCCAAGGTTGCCTGAATCACTGTCCTTCCTCGCGAGTGGCTCTGCGCGTGCCACGTCAAAGTCCGGCGACGGAGATGCGCAGGTCACGAGTGGCCAACGATTGATTCAGGGCGCCGAGATTCCCATGGATTGGTGGACGGCTTTTGGTTCGCCCGAACTGAATCGTCTCGTTGAACGTGCACTCGCGGCAAACCCAACCATCGAAGCGGCCCATGCCGCGCTACGCGCAGCGCAGGAAAATGTTTCGGCCCAGCGCGGATTTTTCTTTCCAACGGTGCAGGCCAACTACGCCCCATTGCGCCTACGAAATGCCAATAGCCAAAGCGGCAATACGCCTGGCTCCCAAGCCAAC